>WNGP01001662.1_pt1 | contig 18333 bp, 16 predicted proteins | sample 5407671 | NCBI WGS metagenome assembly WNGP01 (sample SAMN13153381, study PRJNA577476) | soil metagenome | isolation source: 40 cm soil or saprolite under Garry oak tree replicate 2 | place: USA:California | collected 2016-06-15 | reverse complement strand
TATTTGATCTGGCCCTTGATCAGGTTTTTCGGTAGCACCGGCTTGATGATCTGTTCGATCACCGCCTCCTCGATCTGCTTGTGGGTGAGGCCCGGCTGGTGCTGGGTGGACAGCACCACCGTCTCGATCGAATCGGGCTTGTTGTCGACATACTTGATGGTGACCTGGGACTTGGCGTCCGGGCGCAGCCAGGACAGGCGGCCGTCGCGGCGGATCTCCGACTGGCGCTCGACCAGGCGGTGCGCGAGATGAATGGCCAGCGGCATCAGTTGCGGTGTCTCGTCGCAGGCGTAGCCGAACATCAGGCCCTGGTCGCCCGCGCCCTGGTCGAGATCGAGGCCCCTGCCTTCATCGACGCCCTGCGCGATGTTCGGCGACTGCTCGCCGTAGGCCACGATCACGGTGCAGGTGTGGGTATCGAAGCCGATGGTCGGATCGTTGTAACCGATGCGCCTGACTGTCTTGCGCACCACTTCGGAGAAATTGACCCGCGCGCCGGTGGTGATTTCGCCGGCGAGCACAACCATATTGTCCTTGACCAGGGTCTCGGCGGCGACTCGGGAGGTTTTGTCCTGCGCTAGAATGGCGTCCAGAACGGCATCGGAAATCTGGTCGGCGACCTTGTCCGGATGTCCTTCTGACACCGATTCGGACGTGAAAAGATAGCTGCTCATGCTGGCGGTTTTCCCTGCGAAAAAAGGTTCGCCAGTCTAGCACAGCGATTCAGGCCCACCCAACCCACTCCGCTCCCACTTCAGTTACATGCTATTTCTGCTGCGGCTGGCGGCGCGTCTCCCCCTGTCGCTGCTGCACGCTCTGGGCGCGGTATTGGGCTGGACTGTGTATCTCTGCTCGCCGCGTTACCGGAGGGACTTCAAGCGCAACCTCGCTGCCGCGGGGCTGAGCGATTTTCCCCTGCGCCGGGCCGCCGTCGCGGAGGCGGGCAAGAGCGTGATGGAAGTGCCGGCGGTATGGCTGCGCCCGCTTGCTCGGGTGGCCGATCTTGTGGTCGAGGTGAATGGATGGGAGCACATGGACGACGGCGCGAAGCGCGGAAAGGGCGTCATCGTGGTGACGCCCCACATCGGCTGCTGGGAAATGGTCGGACAATATGTCGCGAGCCGCATGCCGATTACGGTGATGTACAGTCCGCCCAAAATTCGGGCCCTCGAGCCGCTCATGCGGATCGGCCGCAGCCGCGGCCCCGCGATGAAAAGCATTCCCGCCGATCTGCGGGGCGTGCGCTCGATGCTGAAGGCACTCAGGCGCGGAGAAGCGATCGGGGTGCTGCCCGACCAGGTGCCCGGCGTCGGTGAAGGCGAATGGGTCGAGTTCTTCGGCAGGCCGGCCTATACCATGACGCTCGTCGGCAGGATCTCCGAGCAGACCGGGGCTCCGGTGCTGGTCTGCTGCGCCGAGCGTCTGCCCGGGGGGCGCGGCTATCGTTTCATTGCGGAACCGATGCTCGCGCCGCGGCCGCCCGAGTCGCCGGTGAGGGCTCTCAACCGCTCCCTGGAGCGGCTGATCCGCCGTCACCCCGAGCAGTACCTGTGGGGCTATAACCGCTACAAGGCGCCGGCGGGGGTGCTGCCGCCGGGTGCCCGGTAGAGGGGAGCCCGCCTTGCTGACCCGCATTGCCGTTGCCGTCGCCTGGATGCTGCACTTCCTGCCGCTTGCCCTGCTTGCTCCTATCGGCTCCGCTCTGGGTTCGCTGCTGTACATCCTTGGACGCGAGCGGCGCCGCGTCTGTCTGACCAACCTCTCGCGCTGCTTGCCGGAGATGACGGAAAAGGAGCGTGGCGCGCTTGCCGAAGCGCACTTCCGCGCCTTCGGCCGGAGCGTCCTCGAGCGATCCATCCTCTGGTGGGCGCCGCGCGAGGGCGTCATGCGGCTCGTGCGCATCGTGGGTCTGGAGCGGATCCACGCGCTCAAGGGACAGCCGCTCATCCTGCTTGCGCCGCACTTCGTCGGCCTGGACGCAGGCTGCACGCGCCTCACCTGCGAAATCGACATGGCGGGGATCTTCGCGAGGCAGAAAGACGCTTTCTTCGACGCGCTGCTCCTCTCGGGGCGAACGCGCTTCGGGCGCCAGCGCGCGATTTCCCGCCAGGAAGGCGTGCGCCCGGCGATCGCCGCGCTGAAGGAGGGGATTCCGTTCTACTATCTCCCCGATCAGGACTACGGCGAGAGTGATGCGATTTTCGTGCCGTTCTTCGCGGCTTCCGCCGCAACCATCACCGGGCTTTCGCGCATGACGCGGCTCACCGGCGCGCGCGTGCTGCCCTGCGTGACGCGCATGCTGCCGGGCGGCGCCGGATATGAGCTGCGGTGCTATCCGGTCTGGGAGGATTTCCCGAGCGATGACGATGCCGCCGACGCGCGTCGCATGAACGCCTTCATCGAGGAGCGCGTGCGCGAAATGCCCGAGCAATACTTCTGGACGCACAAGCGTTTCAAGACCCGGCCACCGGGTGAGGCCAAGTGGTATTGATCCTTCGCGATTTCACCCGCCTGCGATCGACCGGATCAGTTCCTCGGGCACAAACACCTTGCCGTCCTTGATCACGCGATGGACTTTGCTGAGGTTCATCACATTGGCCAGCGGGTCCGCATCCAGGATGACCAAGTCCGCAAGCTTCCCGGGAGCGAGCGTGCCGATCTCGCGCTCCATGCCCATGGCCTTTGCTCCATTCGACGTCGCGGATCGCAATACCTGCAATGGCGTAAGGCCGGCCTGCGTCATGATTTCCATTTCCCGGAATACCGATGGCCCGTGCAAGGTTCCGATGTTGCCGGCATCGGTTCCCATGACGACGGGAATCCCCGCATCCCAAACCTTGCGCAGATTCTGCAGCGCCATGGCCGAGGGCTTGGGTGGCACCGGCTGGTTCATGGCCTTGGTCACCCGTTCGGGAAGCGTCTCCTTCGGGATTTTCCGCAAGTCGTTCATCGCCGCGAGGATCTGCGGATCGGCCAGGCGCCGCTCGGCTTCGGTCGGCCGCCAGGTATTCGACAGCGCATAGCGGTAACCCAGGGTGACGAAGAGCGTCGGGCAATAGAGCGCGCGGTTCTTTTTCGCGAGGGCCAGGAATTCCTCGTCCACCGCCTCGTCCTCCACCGAGTGCACCAGAAAATCCGCGCCGGCTCTGAGCGAGGCCTTGGCCACGATGAGCTCGGTCGCGTGCACGGCAAGGCGCACTCCGGCCGCGTGTGCCGCGTCGGCAGCCGCTTTGACGATCGCCTGCTGCGCGGCGAGATCGTCGCCCTGCCGGTGGATGAACCAGACCTTGATGAAATCGGGCTTGCGTTCCAGTTCGCGCCGGACCAGCGCTCGCGCCTCATCGGCCGAGGTGATCTTGATGATGGGAGGATCGCCGAGATCGAGCTTCACGCGATCGACCATGGAAATCAGCGGGCCGGAAACGGCGACGCGGGGCGCCGCGGGACTCGAGAGCGCCGCGTCGCGCATCTCGAAATTCCAGAACGGCCCGCCGATATCCACCACGCCGGTGACGCCGCTCGCGAGCCAGACCTTGAACGTCGCGGGAAGGCGGGCCTTGTTGCGCTCGACTTCCTTCGCGTAAGGCATCCAGGCGTTGAAGTCGGCCACGTCGGGGCGCGTGTACAGATTGCTCGATTGGAAGAAGTGGACGTGCGAATCGATCAATCCGGGAACGACCCACTTGCCTCTGCCAGCGATCAGCGTCGCCCCCGCCGGCACGGGGGTCGAGCCTGCCGGGCCGATCGACTCGATGCGCCTCCCGGCGACGATCACCGTGCTCCTCGAAGCGACTGCGGATGGAAGATCCCGATCGGGATGAATGACCGTGGCACCGACGATCGCGGTGATCGACTTATCCGCCGCCTGGCATGGAACAGCTGCCAGCATCAATGCTGCTGCAAGACCGAACCAACGCGTGCGAGTGGGCATTTGCCGCTCCTTTCCTGGCTAATCGAAGGATAGCGCATTGCCGTAGCGAGGAGGCTTTACTGTATCCTCCGCACCTTCATGCGGATCAAATTCACGAAAATGCAGGGCGCGGGCAACGACTTCGTCGTCGTGGACGGCGTCAGCCGGGCCATCGGGATCACCCCGGAGCGAGCCAGGCGGATCGCCGACCGCCACTTCGGGGTCGGCTGCGACCAGGTTCTGCTGGTGGAAAAATCGCAGCGAGGGGACGCCGATTTCCGCTACCGCATCTGGAACGCCGACGGGGGAGAAGTCGAGCAGTGCGGCAACGGCGCGCGCTGCTTCGTGCGTTTCGTGCACGACAAGGGGCTCACGAGGAAGAACGAAATCCGCGTCGAGACGCTCTCCGGGGTCATCGTCCCGCGCCTCGAGTCCGACGGACAGGTGACAGTCGACATGGGCAAGCCACTGTTCGACGCCGAGCGCATCCCCTTCGACGCGCGCGGGCTGCAGCCGGTGCCTGGAGGCAAGCGCTGGCTGCTCGAGCTCGCCGGACGCGAGGCAGCAGTCGCGGTCCTTTCCATGGGCAATCCGCACGCCGTGCAGACGGTCGCCGACGTGGATTCGGCGCCCGTCACGACCGAAGGACCGCTGCTCGAGCGTCATCCCCGATTTCCGCGGCGCGTGAACGCGGGGTATATGCAGATCCTCGCGCGCACGCATATCCGGCTGCGCGTGTGGGAGCGCGGGGCCGGCGAGACGCTCGCCTGCGGCACCGGCGCCTGCGCTGCGGTCGTCGCCGGCATCCGCGAGGGGCTGCTCGATGAGTCGGTCGAGGTCGATACGCGCGGCGGCCGATTGACGATACGCTGGGCGGGCGGGGAAAATGATCCAAACTGCGCCGTGTGGATGACCGGGCCCGCCGTGGCCGTGTTCGAAGGGGAGATAGAAATTGAAAGCTGACGATGTGGCGCGCTACCTGCGGGAGAACCCCGGCTTCTTCGAGAGCTACGCCGACATGCTCGCCGAAATCACCGTTCCCCATCCGCACGGCGGGCGCGCCATCCCCCTCTCGGACCGGCAGATGCTCGGCTTGCGCGAGAAAGGCAAAGCGCTCGAGTCGCGCCTGACCGAACTCCTGCAGATCGGGGAGGAGAACGACGCGATCGGCGAAAAAATGCACCGCCTGGGCGTCGCGCTGCTTTCCGCGCTCGACCTGCAAAGTCTATTGAGCGTGCTCTATCTGCACTTGCGCGAGGACTTTGCCGTGCCCCACTCCGCGCTGCGGATCTGGGGCGCGGAAGGCGGGGCCCTGCGGGGCGGCGAATCCGCGGAGTTCCGTCCGGTCGGCGAACAGTTGAAGCGCTACGCGGCGTCGCTGTCGCAGCCCTTCTGCGGTCCGAGCGGAGACGCGGAGGCGGCGGCCTGGTTCGGCGAGGGTGCCTCGCACGTTCGCTCGGTGGCTCACATGGCGCTGCGCGACAAGGAGTGCTTCGGAATGCTTGCGCTGGGCAGCGAGGACGTGCTGCGTTTCTATCCCGAGATGGGCACGCTGTATCTGAAGCGCATGGGCGAGCTCGCGGGCGCGGCCCTGCTGAGATTTCTCTAGCCGCGGCCGGCGGGAATGGCGCACGACTCCCGCCTCAGGCTGCTCGAAGAGTTCCTCGATCAGCTCGCGCACCAGCGGCGGCTGAGCCCGGGAACCGCGCGCAATTACGCCCGCGCGCTCGAACAGCTCTTCGCCTTGAACGACGGCGTGCCCCTGAGGAGGCTCGAAGCGCAGGACCTACGCCGCACTATCTCGCTGTTGCACGCGCGCGGCATGTCGGGCCGGACCATCGCGACCCAGATCTCGGGCTGGCGCGGTTTCTTCAACTGGCTCGTCAAGCACCGCGGCTTTCCGCACAACCCCTGTGTCGGTTTGCGCGCGCCGAAAGCCCCGAAGGGGCTGCCCAAGGCGCTCTCCCCCGACCTCATGGCACGGCTGTTGGAGGCTCCAGCGGAGGGACCGGCGCAAGCGCGCGACAAGGCCATGTTCGAGTTGTTCTACTCCTCGGGACTGCGGCTTGCCGAGCTGGTGGGCCTCGATGCCGTGGACGGCGAGGGCATCCTGCGGCAAGCGGAGGTCACCGTGACGGGCAAGGGCGCGAAGACGCGCAGCGTGCCGGTGGGAGCCAAGGCCTGCGCAGCAATCGCGGCCTGGCTCGGCGAGCGTGCCCGGCTCGCAAGCCCCGCGGAAACGGCGCTCTTCGTGGGCGCGCGCGGCCGACGCATCGCCCCGAGCTCGGTGCGCTACGCTCTGGCGCATTGGGCGCGGCGTCTCGGCCTGCCGCAGCACGTCCACCCGCATATGCTGCGTCACTCCTTCGCCACGCACCTGCTCCAGTCTTCCGGAGACCTGCGCGCGGTGCAGGAGATGCTCGGGCATTCGAGCATTTCGACTACGCAGGTCTACACCCATCTTGACTTCCAGCATCTCGCCAAGGCCTATGATGCCGCGCACCCGCGGGCGAAGAGGAAAACGCCGATTCCGGTGAAAAAGCCGTGAGCGAGACGTCTTCCGCTCCGGCGCCGAGGGGATCCGTGAGCGGCGCGCCCCGACTTACTCTGAAGCCCGGACGCGAGCGCTCGCTCCTGCGGCGCCACCCGTGGATCTTCTCCGGCGCGGTCGGCGAGGTCCGCGGCTCTGTGCAGAGCGGGGGCACCGTGGAGGTCCGCGCCGCCGACGGCCGTTTCCTCGCCTGGGCGGCGTACAGCCCCGCCTCGCAGATCCGGGCCCGCGTCTGGAGCTTCGAGGAGGCGGAAGTCCCCGGCCCCGATCTGTTCAAAAAGAGAATTGAAGCGGCGCTCGCGCTCAGGCAGGCGGAGGTTCCGCCGGAGGCGACCAATGCGTTGCGGCTGGTGCACGCAGAGTCGGACGGGCTCCCGGGTCTGGTCGCCGACCGCTACGCCGATACGCTGGTCGTGCAGCTTCTTTCTGCGGGCTGCGAGAGATGGCGCGAAGCGCTGATCGGGATCCTTCGTGAGCGCAGTGGCTGCGCCAGGGTCCATGAGCGCTCCGATACCGAGGGGCGCGAGCTCGAAGGTTTCGCCGCAAGCACCGGGCTGATTGCCGGCACCGCGGCCGAGCGGCCGCTCAAGATCCTCGAGCACGGCATCGAGTATGAAGTCGACGTTGCCGCGGGACAAAAAACGGGGTTCTATCTCGATCAGCGCGACAACCGCGCCCGCGTGGGGATCCTCGCCGGCGGCCGGGAGATGCTCAATTGCTTCTGCTACACGGGCGGTTTCACGCTTTCCGCGCTTGCCGGAGGCGCGCGCTCGGTGCTCTCGATCGACAGTTCCGCAGCGGCGTTGGCGCTGGCCAGGCGCAATCTCGCGCTGAACCGGGTCGAAGCGAACCGCGCCGAGTGGCTCGAAGCCGATGTGTTCGGGGCCTTGCGCAAGTTGCGGGCGGAAGGCAGGCAATTCGACTTCGTCGTGCTCGATCCGCCGAAGTTCGCGCCGACGCCGAAGGACGCCGAGCGCGCTGCGCGCGGTTACAAGGACATCAACCTGAATGCCCTGAAGCTGCTGCGGCCGGGGGGGCTGCTCGCGACTTTTTCCTGCTCCGGCGGCGTGTCCCCCGAGCTGTTCCAGAAAATCGTCGCCGGCGCCGCCGCGGACGCCGGGGCCTCGCTGCTGCTTCGCGAGCGCTATCGGGCTGCGCCGGACCACCCCGTGCGCATCGAGTTTCCTGAAGGCGAGTACCTGAAAGGACTGTTGCTGGAACGGCGCTAGAGACTTGCAGCTGTGTGATAATGTTGCGTGACGGAATGGGTTGCTTTGTAATGCCGGGCGTGCTGTAATGCGCCCTTTTTTCCAGCTCGCCGGTGCCCCGTCCGGACTACCCGGACGCCTCGCTGCAAACTTTTGCGGATCGATAAGCTCAAATAAGCTTTTTCACCGGCGAGCCCGGCATGGGTTTGCGGGTGCGCGGAAAGTGCCAGGAGATCCAATTGGCGGCACAGCAGGAAAACATGGTTCCGGTGACCATACTCACCGGCTTCCTGGGAAGCGGCAAGACCACGCTGGTCAACCGTATCCTCAAGGAACAGCACGGCCACCGCATCGCCGTGATCGAGAACGAGTTCGGCGAAGCGGGCGTGGACAACGAAATCCTGCTGAGCGAAGCCGGCGAGCAGATCATCGAGATGAACAACGGCTGCGTGTGCTGCACCGTGCGCGGCGACCTCATCCGCATTCTCGGGGAGCTCAAGGAGCGACGCGACTCCGGCAAGCTCGAATTCGAGCGCGTCATCATCGAGACGACGGGCATGGCCGATCCGGGGCCGGTCGCGCAGAGCTTCTTCATCGACGAGAAGATCGGCAACTATTATCTTTTGGACAGCGTCATCACCCTGGTGGATGCAAAGCATGCCGCGAAGCAGCTCGACGAGTTCCACGAGGCCCAGGAGCAGGTCGGCTTCGCCGACCGGATTCTCATGTCCAAGACCGATCTCGTCTCGGAAGCCGAGCAGGAAGGCTTGAGAAAGCGCCTGGCGAAAATGAATCCGCGGGCGCCTATCAGGAAAGTCCATTTCGGCAATGCGCCGATCGAGGACATTCTCGATATCCGCGGTTTCAATCTCAACGCAACCCTCGAGCTCGATCCGGGGTTCCTCGAGGACAGCGAGCACGAGCACGACGAGCATGTCAGCTCCTTCGCGTTCCGCTCGGACAAGCCGTTCGATAGCGCGAAGCTCGAGGAATTCCTGTCCGGGGTCGTGCAGATTTACGGACCGGACATGCTGCGCTATAAAGGGGTGCTCTACATGAAGGGCAACACGCACCGTGTCGTGTTTCAGGGGGTGCACATGCTCATGGGAGGCGATCTGGGTCGCGCCTGGGGCAAGGACGAAAAGCGTTCAAGCTCGATGGTTTTCATCGGCAAGAATCTGCCGCAGGACCTATTTATGAAGGGATTAGAACAATGTTTGGTGGAAAAGCAATAAAGAAGTTGGCGACCAAGGCGGCCAATCCGGCGGAGACGAAGCCGGCGGAGGAAAAGCCGGCGAAGAAGAACGGCTTGACCGAGGCCGATTTGCTGCGCGCCCCGGCGTCGCAGTACATGAGCGCCGAACAGCTCGCGTTCTTCCGCGAACGCCTGCTCCAGACGCAAAGGGAATTGTTGGAGAAGGCGGATCTCACCTCGGAGCATCTGCGGGAGCACGAACTCGAGGCCGATCCGACCGACCAGGCGACGATCGAGGAAGAGTACGCGCTGGAGCTTCGCGCGCGCGACCGCGAGAGGAAGCTTCTCAAGAAAATCGACGAGTCCCTGCGCCGCATCGAAGAGGGCAACTACGGCTATTGCGAGGAGACGGGCGAGCCGATCGGCATCCCCCGGCTGATCGCGCGGCCGACGGCGACGCTTTCCATCGAGGCGCAGTCGCGCCGCGAGCAGAAGCAGAAGCTCTACGGGGAGTAGTTTGAACTTTTCCCCGGCTGGGCTATCCTAGGCGCTGGAAACTCTGTCATGCCGTTCCTGACCCGCTTTCGCAGGCGCTGGATCGCCGGCTTCGCCCTGGCGGCGCTGGCGTTCGCGCACGCGGCCATTGCGGGGTATGGCTGCCTGCAGGGCAAGATGCCCGAGCCGCAGATGGCGTGCGAAGAACATCAGAATGCGGCCCCCACGGAGCTTCTGTGCCGCGTGCACTTCCAGGCGGAGACGCAAACACTCGATCTCGCAAAGCTGCCGCAGCTCTCCGCTTTCGACTTGCCCGTGCTGGTGCTCGCAGTCGTGCGTAAAGCGCTGCCTGCGGCGATGGGCGTGTCGCTACCCGCGCGAATCGCAGTCGCGGGCGCGCCGCCTCCGCGTCTCAACCTCCTCTACTCCCGCCTCCTCATTTAGCCGCCGCTGAGCCGCGGCGCCGCCTGTTGCGGCGCCCGTGTCCCTGCTCATCGGAGGCTCTATGGTTTTTGGTTTTCGCTTTGCCCGGGCGCTTCGCGCGCGCCCGATCGCCTGCTTCTGCTTTATCGGCCTCGCTCTCGCGGTGCCGCTCGCGCGCGCGGTGAGCACCGAGCCGCTCCCGCTCGCCGAAGCGCTGAAGATCGGCGAGAAAATTTCCCCGCGCCTCGCCGCGCAGAGCGCGGCGCTTGCCGCCACGGAGGAGCTCGTTCCGCGGGCGGGCGAGCTGCCCGATCCCAAACTGCGCATCGGCGTGGACAACCTGCCCGTCAACGGCGCGGACCGGTTCCGCTACGACGCCGACTTCATGACGATGCGCAAGATCGGCCTCATGCAGGACTTTCCCAACGGAGAGAAGAGGAAGCTGCGCGGGGAACGCGCCGCGCGTGAGCGCGACCTCGAGGCCGCCAATCTCGCCGCGCAGCGCGCCGGCGTGCAGCGCGAAGTCGCCCTAGCCTGGCTCGAACTCTATTTCGCGCAGCAGGCACGCACGCCGCTCGTCGAGCTGGTGGGAGAGCTGCAACTGCAACTCGACACGGTGTCGGCGGCGATCGCGGCGGGCCGGCAGAACACGGCCGACGCCCTTGCGCTGCGCGGCGCCGGGGTGGCGGCGCAGGACCGCGTGATCGAGCAGGACCGCACGATCGAGCGAGCGCGCTACGCGCTCGCCGCGTGGCTTCGGGAAGATGCCTCGCGCCCGCTCGCCGCTCCACCCGACACGGCGCGATTCGATCATCCACCCACGGCGCTCCTCGCCAATCTGCATGAGCATCCGGAGCTGAAGGTCTACGCGGAGCGCGAGGCACTCGCCAGAACCGACGTGGCGCTTGCGGCGAATTCGAAAAAGTCCGACTGGAGCCTGGAAGTCGCTTACGGGCAACGCGGGCCGGCGTTCTCCAACATGATTTCGGTGATGGTGAGCATCGATCTTCCCTGGGAGGGGGAGAAGCGCCAGGACCGGGATCTCGCCGCCAAGCGCCTGCTGGCCGACCAGGCGCAGGCGCAGGACGAGGAAGCGCGGCGCATGCACGAGGCCGAGCTGCGCGGTTTCTACGCCGATTGGCAGACTGCCGGCGTGCGCATCGAGCGCTTCGAGAAGCTGCTGCTGCCGCTTGCCACAGAACGCGTCGCCGCGGCGCTCGCCGCCTATCGTGGCGGCCGTGGGGAGCTCGGAACGGTGCTCGAAGCGCGCCGTGCCGAGGCTGAGGCGCGGCTCGCATCGGTGCAGGCGCAGCTCGAGCGCGCGCGCGCCTGGGCGAAGTTGAATTTCCTGCTGCCGCACCAGGCGCAGCCATGAGCCGCGCGTCTGTTATCGCCGGCGGTTTCATCCTCGCCGTCGCCGCAGCCGCTGGAGGCGGCTACTGGTATGGCGTGTCGCGCATGGCGACCGCCGCGCCGGCACCGGATTTCTCTGGCAAGAAGATCCTCTATTGGCACGACCCGATGGTCCCGCAGCAGCATTTCGACAAGCCGGGCAAGTCGCCCTTCATGGACATGCAGCTCGTGCCTAAGTACGCGGACGAGGCGGGCGGCGAGGGCACTGTGGTCATCGACCCGCGCGTCGCGCAGAACCTGGGCGTGCGCACGGCGGCAGCGACGACGGGATCGGTCGAGCGGCGCATCGAGGCGGTCGGCAGCGTCGCGTGGAACGAGCGCGCGGTGTTCGTCGTCCAGGCGCGCTCGGGCGGCTTCGTCGAGAAGCTCCACGCGCGCGCGCCGCTCGACCCGGTCGCGAAAGGCCAGCCGCTCGTCGAGCTGCTCGCGCCCGACTGGGCGGCGGCGCAGGAAGAGTATCTGTCGCTGCGGCGCGCCGCCCCGGACGCGGGTCTTGTGGACGCTGCGCGCAACCGATTGCGGCTCCTCGGGATGAGCGAGGAGCAGATCGGCTTGCTGGAAAAAATCGGCAAGCCGCAGACGCGCATCACGCTTTACGCGCCGATCAACGGCGTCATCGCGGAGCTCGGCGTGCGCGAGGGCATGACGGTGATGTCCGGTGCGATGCTGTTTCGTCTCGTCGATCTTTCGAGCGTGTGGGTCAACGCCGAAATTCCCGAAGCGCAGGGCACATGGCTGCGTCCGGGAACGACGGTCGAAGCGCGCGTGCCGAGCTTCCCCGGCCAGGTGTTCCGCGGACGCGTGAGCGCGATCCTGCCCGAAGTGAACGCGGCAACACGGACGCTCCGCGCGCGGGTCGAGCTCGCCAATCCGGGACGAAGGTTGAAGCCCGGCATGTTCGCGACGCTGGTTTTCGCACAGGGCGCGGGAACCAAGGCGCTGCTCGTACCTTCCGAGGCGGTCATACGCACCGGCGAGCGCAGCGTCGTTATCGTCGCCGAGAGCGAAGGCAAATTCCGGCCGCAGGACGTCGAGCTTGGCGTCGAATCCGGCGGCAAGAGTGAAATCCGCAAGGGGCTCTCCGAAGGCGACAAGGTCGTCGTCTCCGGCCAGTTCCTCATCGACTCGGAGGCGAACCTGAGGGCGACCGGGACGCGCATGGAAGGCGCGGAGATGTCGAAGGCAACGGCGCCGAAGACGCATCACGCCGTGGGCGAGATCGTGCACTTGGGCGCAAGCGAGCTCCTCATCAAGCACGGCGCCATTCCGAGCGCGGGCATGGGCGCGATGACCATGCCGTTTGACGCGCCGAACGGCATCGTGCCGCCGGGCTTCAAGGTAGGCGACCGAATTCAATTCGAGTTCAGCATGCAGTCCGACGGCCAATTGCGGATCACGAACATCGCGCCGGCCGACGCGAGCATCCCGGAGCCGGGGGCGCGCAAATGATCGCCGCGCTCATCCGCGGGTCGATCGCCAACCGTTTCCTGGTGCTGCTCGCGACGCTCGCGCTCGCCGCGTGGGGAACATGGGCGGCGCTGCGCACGCCCCTCGACGCGATTCCCGACCTCTCCGACGTGCAGGTGATCATCCGCACCACCTACCCGGGGCAGGCGCCGCAGGTCGTGGAGAACCAGATCACCTACCCGCTCACCACAACGATGCTCTCGGTGCCCGGGGCGAAGACCGTGCGCGGCTATTCGTTCTTCGGCGATTCCTTCGTGTACATCCTGTTCGAGGACGGCACCGATCCCTACTGGGCGCGCTCGCGGGTGCTCGAATACCTGAACCAGGTGCAGTCGCGGCTGCCGCGCGAGGCGAGACCCGCGCTCGGCCCCGATGCGACCGGCGTCGGCTGGGTGTACGAATACGCGCTAATCGACCGCAGCGGCCGCATGGACCTGTCGCAGTTGCGCGCGCTGCAGGACTGGTTTCTCAAGTACGAGCTGAAGGCCGTGGCGAACGTCTCGGAAGTGGCGAGCGTCGGCGGCATGGTGAAGCAATACCAGATCGTGCTCGACCCGGTGCGGCTGCGTGCGTTCAACATCGCGCAGGCGAAGGTGATCGAGGCGGTGCAGCGGAGCAACCAGGAAACGGGCGGCTCGGTGCTCGAGCTGGGCGAAGCCGAGTACATGGTGCGCGCAAGCGCTTACCTGCAATCGCTGGACGACTTCCGCAAGATTCCGCTTTCGGTCAGCGATTCGGGGGTCCCGGTTCGCCTGGCCGACGTCGCGCGCGTGCAGGTCGGACCCGAGATGCGCCGCGGCATCGCGGAACTGGACGGCGAGGGCGAAGTCGCGGGCGGCGTCATCGTGATGCGCTCGGGCAAGAACGCTCTCGAAACCATAGCCGCGGTCAAGGCGAAGATCGCCTCCCTCAAGGCGAGCCTGCCGCCCGGGGTGGAGATCGTGCCGACCTACGACCGCTCCGCGCTCATCAAGCGCGCCGTGGCGAACCTCGGGCAGAAGCTCGTCGAGGAGTTCGTCGTGGTGGCGCTGGTGTGCGTGGCCTTCCTCTTTCACTTGCGCTCGGCCTTCGTCGCGATCGTCTCGCTGCCGCTCGGCATCCTCGCCGCATTCATCGTCATGTACTACCAGGGCGTGAACGCCAACATCATGTCGCTCGGCGGCATCGCCATCGCCATCGGCGCGATGGTGGACGCGGCGGTGGTGATGATCGAGAACGCGCACAAGCGGCTCGAAGCCTGGCATCACGCCCATCCGGGGGCGACGCTCGCGGGCGAGGAGCGCTGGGGCGTGATCGGCGAGGCCGCGGCGCAGGTCGGTCCGGCGCTTTTCGTGTCGCTCCTCATCATCACCTTCTCTTTCGTTCCGGTCTTCACGCTCGAGGCGCAGGAAGGCAGGCTCTTCTCGCCGCTCGCTTTCACCAAGACCTACGCGATGGCCGCGGCAGCGGGGCTTGCGGTCACGCTTGTCCCGGTGCTGATGGGTTATCTCATCCGCGGGCGCATTCCCGCGGAGGAAAAGAATCCGCTCAACCGCTTCCTCATCGCGCTCTACCGCCCGCTCTTGGAAGGCGCGCTGCGCCATCCGAAAACGATTTTAGTTGCGGCGCTCGCGATCCTCGCGGCGACGCTCTGGCCCGCGAGCCGGCTCGGCGGCGAGTTCATGCCGCCGCTCGACGAAGGCGACCTGCTCTACATGCCTTCGGCGCTGCCCGGGCTTTCGGCGGGCAAGGCCGCGGAGCTGCTGCAGCAGACCGACCGTCTCATCAAGACGGTGCCGGAAGTGGCGAGCGTGTTCGGCAAGGCGGGGCGCGCCGAAACGGCAACCGACCCGGCGCCGCTCGAGATGTTCGAAACGACGATCCAGTTGAAGCCGCGCGAGCAATGGCGGCCGGGAATGACGCCGGAAAAACTCGTGGAGGAGCTCGACCGCATCGTGAAAGTGCCGGGCCTCTCGAACATCTGGGTGCCGCCGATCCGCAACCGGATCGACATGCTCGCCACGGGCATCAAGAGTCCCGTGGGAGTCAAGGTCGCGGGGACGAACCTGAAGGAAATCGACCGCATTGCAGCCGAGGTCGAGCGGACCGTGAAAGAAGTACCGGGCGTGAGCTCCGCGCTCGCCGAGCGGCTTACGGGCGGGCGCTACATCGACGTCAACATCGACCGCGACGCCGCGGCGCGCTACGGCCTGAACGTCGCCGACGTGCACAGCGTCGTGACCGCCGCGATCGGCGGGGACAATATCGGCGAGACGATCGAGGGCTTGCAGCGCTTCCCCATCAACGTGCGCTATCCGCGCGAGATGCGCGACTCGGTCGAGAAAATCCGCGAGCTTCCTTTGCTCACCGAGCGCGGCGCGCAGATTCGTCTCGGCGACGTCGCCGAGGTGAAAATCAGCGACGGCCCGCCGATGCTGAAAAGCGAGAACGCGCGGCTCTCGGGCTGGGTGTACGTCGACATCCGCGGGCGCGATCTCAGCTCCGCGGTGCGCGACATGCAGCGCGCGGTGGCGGAGAAAGTGAAGCTCCCCGCCGGCACCTCGATCTCCTGGTCAGGCCAGTTCGAGTTCCTGGAGCGCGCCACCGCGAGGCTCAAGATCGTGGTGCCCGGAACGCTCGCGATCATCTTCGTGCTGCTCTATTTCGCGTTCCGTCGCGTCACCGAAGCTTTGCTCATCATGACGACGCTGCCTTTCGCGCTCGTCGGCGGGTTCTGGCTGATGTACGTGCTCGGCTACAACATGTCGATCGCCTCGGCGGTGGGTTTCATTGCGCTTGCGGGCGTGGCGGCGGAGATCGGCGTCGTGATGCTCGTCTACGTGAACCAGGCCGTCGCCGCGCGCGAGTCGGGCGCGCTCGGCGACGAGCGCGGTTTCGCTCTGGCCATCGTGGAAGGCGCGGCGCTGCGCGTGCGGCCGGTGGCGATGACCGTCGCCGTCATCATCGCCGGCCTGCTCCCCATCATGTTCGGCTCGGGTACGGGGTCGGAAGTGATGCGGCGCATCGCTTCGCCCATGGTGGGCGGGATGATCACCGCGCCGCTGCTGTCAATGTTCGTCTTACCCGTCGCGTACCTGTTGCTGCGCCGGCCGCGCGCGGCCGCTGCGGTGGGCGCGCTCAACGCAGTTCCTCATCTACCCTGAAAGGAGAAATGAAATGAAACGCCTTATCGTTCTATCAGCCGTTCTCGCGCTATCCGTCGCGATGATTCCCTTGAGCCGCGCCCAAGGCATGGGCGGAATGGACATGAAGGGAATGGACATGGGCAAGGACAAGAAATCGGAGGCCAAGGCGCACAAGGGCGTCGGCACGGTGAAGAAGGTCGATTCCGCGGGTGGCAAAGTGACGATCGCGCACGGCCCGATTCCGACGATGAAATGGCCGGCGATGAACATGACGTTCACCGTCAAGGACAAGGCGTTGCTCGGCAAGTTTTCGCAGGATAAAAAAGTCGAGTTCGAGTTCGTGGAGCAGGCGTCGGATTACGTGATCACGTCGGTGAAGTAGCGTGCCGTCGCGACCCCAAGGAGGCGATATGGATCACAAAGTCCGCTGCGGTTTGGCTTCTGCAACACTCTTCGCCGTCCTTGCGCTTGCAACCGGCAATGACGCCAACGCAGCGGGTGACCCGAAGCACGGCGCTCAGGTGTTCCAAGCGTGCATCGCCTGCCACTCAGTGAAGCCCGGCGAGCACATGACTGGGCCGAGCCTCGCGGGCATCTGGAATCGCAAAGCCGGTACGGCGGAAGGATTCCTGCGCTATTCCGACGCGCTGAAACGCGCCGACATCGTATTGAACGAAGCCACGCTCGACAAATGGCTCGCCAACCCCGAACAATTTGTTCCTGGCACCAGCATGACTTTCCCGGGCGTGCGGGAGAGCAAGAACCGCGAGGACGTCATCGCTTACCTGCGGGCAGTCTCCGAGGGGAAAGCCTTGCGCGCTGAACCACGCCGCGGCGGCATGATGATGCTGTCAGGGAAAGTCGACCTGAAAAGAGCCCCGCCCGCCGGACAAGTTGTTTCCATCAGCCACTGCGGCGACACTTACGCGGTCATGACCGCAGACGGCAAGACGAGCAAGGTTTGGGAGTTTAACCTGCGCTTGAAGACCGACTCAAGCAAAGACGGGCCGCCACCGGGCAAGCCCGTCATCGTCGGCGCGGGGATGCAGGGAGACCGGGCCTCGGTGGTTTTTGCTGCGCCCGCCGAGATCAGCTCGTTCATCAAACAGACCTGCCAATAGAGATTCAGCGGGAGGATTCGGGAGTGCCGCGATCGACCGGCAGTCCGGCGCTCTGCCACTCCGGATAGCCGTCGGCGAGGCGCCGCGCCTTGCGGCCTTTAGCGCGGAGCATTTCGACCGCGTCGTACGAAAGCAGGCAATACGGGCCGCGGCAATAGGCCACGATCTCGCGATTCGCAGGGAGCTTGTGCAGGTGCTTGGCCAGCTGGGGTAGCGGCAGGTTGATCGCGCCAGGCAGATGCCCGGCTGCGTACTCCTCGGGTGGGCGGACATCCACGATGGAAACGGCACCCCGGCGGGTGAGCTTTCGCAGCTCGTCGGCGGATACCGGTTCGAGGTTGTCCTTCTTGCTGAGAAAGCTTTTGATGAGGCGTTCGACCTCGGCAAGATTGTTTTCCGCGACTTCGCGCAGCGCCATGAGCAATCTGACCACTCCGCCTCCGGCGATCCTGTAGATCACGAACAGCCCGTCCTTTCGGGACGCCACCAGCCCCGCTTTGCGGAGTTGCTGCAAGTGCTGCGAGGTATTGGCCGCGGTCATGCCCGTGAGCTGCGTCAGCGCGTCCACGCTGCGCTCTCCTTGCGCCAGAAGCTCCAGCAATTCCAGCCGCTTACCGCTCGAAAGCGCCTGGCTGACGCGCGCGAACTGCTCGAACAGCTCGGTCTTGAATTCCCGGTTTGACAGGTTGCTCATAATGTGCAAGTATTCAATCGTTCACTTGTACACTTGTATAGCGAGGATTGTAACCGCTTTGGCTGCCCGGGGCCAGTCCAACCGGGCGCGGGAGGTGCCATGTCTTTCGATGCGTTTCTGCTGAGCAACGACCCGGCGATTCGATTGGCGTTTTTTCTTGGCATGTTCGGACTGATGGCAGCATGGGAATTGTTTGCCCCAAGGCGGGTGCTGGGGGTTTCAAAGCCGGTTCGTTGGACCCATAACATTTCGATCGCTATTATCAACGTCCTCTTGGTCCGCGTGTTGTTCCCTTCGGCCGCGGTCGGCGTGGCCGTGTTTGCCGAGGAGCGCGGCACGGGGCTCCTCAACATGTTCGCCATCCCTTACCCGCTGGCGTTCCTGGCGTCCTTGTTGGCGCTCGACCTCACGATGTATCTGGTACACCTGATGTTTCATGCCGTGCCGGCGCTCTGGCGTGTGCACCGGATGCACCATGCGGACGTGGACTTCGACGTGACGACCGGGGCGCGTTTTCATCCGATCCAGATTATCCTGGCCGTGCCGATCAAGTTCGCCGTCATCTTCGTGCTGGGCCTGCCGGTCCTCGCTGTGCTGGTGTTCGAAGCCGTATTCAACGCGTTGTCTTTGTTCAACCACGCAAACGTTCGGATTCCGCCGACAGTGGATCGCATACTGCGCTGGTTTCTTGTCACCCCCGACATGCACCGGGTGCATCACTCCGTCGATGC
>WNGP01001659.1_pt1 | contig 18338 bp, 15 predicted proteins | sample 5407671 | NCBI WGS metagenome assembly WNGP01 (sample SAMN13153381, study PRJNA577476) | soil metagenome | isolation source: 40 cm soil or saprolite under Garry oak tree replicate 2 | place: USA:California | collected 2016-06-15 | reverse complement strand
CAGCCGCTGACCTGGCCCACCGAGCCTTTCTATGATGCACCTGCGGGCAGACTCATCGTCACGTCCTCGATCGCTTTCCCAGTCAAGGCATATAACGCCCGCCGCCACCCGCAGGTAGCCGTGTTCTTTTCCGATCCCACGGGCGCGCCGCTCACCGAGCCCCCAGCGGTGCTGGTTCAGGGGGATGCCACCACTAGCGAACTGGTGGACGATCCTCCCTGGTCTTACGCAATGTTCAAAGAGTCGATTCTCCGCCAGCCCCGCGCGCGCAGCTTTGTGAGCAACCCGCTGGCTCGCCGGTTGTTCACCTTCCAGTTTCAGCGCCTGGCGATTTTCGTGCAACCCCGGCGCATCCTGGTCTGGCCTCGGGGCGACATGGGTCAGATTCCTACCGAACTGGAGGTTCGCTATGTGGAATAAGCGACTGATTGCTTGCGCCAGGGCCTATCCCAGCGGCGTGTTGACCATCGTCGAGGACTCTGGCTACCCACTCAGTGTGCGCTGCGTTGCGGAGTTCGATGATGCCCGCGAGCTGATCCTATTCCCTGCGCTCCCCCCAGACGTGGTTGGCCGACGGGAAGCGGCCTGCCTGCTCTTCCACCGGCACAACGCCGACATGAGCGGGCAACGCGAATTGTTGATCAAGGGCGAACTCCGCGAGGAAGCAGGCGTCCTTATCATGCGCCCGGGGGACTTTCTCACTGGCTCAGGGCGCCAGGACACTGACCGAATGCCCTACGCCGGGTCGCCGCTGGACATTCTGCGGTACATGATGCTGGGTCGGCGCAAAGCACGCCAATACCTGGCGAAGCGCGGGAAGCCCTGGACGCCGCGCCCGTGGGGAAAGATGCTCCGCTACCTGGACGAGCCGTGAGGCACTGCTCCAGCTGCGGCCGCAATCTCTTTATAGACTCGCGTCAGGAGTGAACAATGTTGCTTGGAGTAACACTGCCTATCGTCGTGTTCGAGGTGCTGGGGTATGCGTGTCTGAGTCTCTGCATCTGGCACGCGCTGCACCAGGGGCCATTGCGCCGGGCGCGGCTGATCGAGCTTGGCATAGGAGTGCTCTATGGACTCACGTTGGAGATGTTGACTATCGTGCAGTTGCACGTCTTCTTCTTCCTCAGCATGCTCTTTGTTGCCGGTATTGTCGAGCACTTGCCTGCGCTGCTCGGTATCTCGCTGGCGATGGTGGCAGTGAGCCTCGTCTTGCATGGTTGGCTGGTGCAGCAGAAGCTCATGATGCGACAGCTTCCTACATCGCAAGCTGCTTTATCGAGTGAAACATTCAGTGTGAAGAAGCCACCCAGCCTCTAAATCGATAGAAAAAACGAAACGGCATCCTTTGGTTCGTTGTGCGACGCGGCAAACGAGAGTCGGAGTTTCGCCATTTGAAATACAAGAAAACGTTTACATGATTGAACCCCCGTGAGAGATTTCCTGGCAGAGAGAGGACTTCACCTGGTTAATCCGGGCTGATCTCGCGAGGCGGGATGGGTCGGTCCGTCACGTAGACAGGCTCCTCCGTGACATAGGTCTGGGGTGTGGGAAAGATCTCTTCGCGATGGTACGAGCCGCCTGCATCAGTATTCATGCCGGGCGAATGTCGCCCGTAGTTGTAGTGTCCCGTTTCTGCCGGTGAAAGTGGTCTCCTGGCAAATTGCGCCGCCCCTCTTACGCGAGGGAATCCATGCTCGGGCGTTTCTTCGTAGAGATCATCGGGCAGCCTGTCGAGTTGCATACGCACCAGGTCATCTTCGCTCAGCATGAGGAAGATTGTATTCCCCTGAACCTGGTCTTTTATGGCGTTCTGGGGCACATAATAGACCTTTGGAAGTATGCTGCCGCGTTCAACTAAGATGTAGCGAGGAAAACGCGCCTGTACTTTGCCGAGCCATCTCCCCTGGGAGTCAACGACGTTTTGGCCAATCTTGTACTTCGACGAATCAACTACTTCACGGACGCGAACATAGACTTCCTTCAACGGAGCCATTGGATCTTCTAATGCCCATCCCAGAATAGCGATCAGCACGAGGGGGAGCGAAATAATGAACAGCCAGGGGGTACTGTTAATAATGAGTAACCCAATCATTGCGAGTGCGATAGCCGCGCCGAGCATTACCGGCCAGTAACTTGCATTGGGTAGATGAATATGTGGCTGGGCTTCCACTTCGTCTGTATCCTCTTCGCGTTGCGCTGAAAAGGTTGTTGTAAACTCATCGGATGTGGAGCCGACGCGCTGAGGAGAATTTTCCATAAGTTCCCATTTCCCTCTTAGATTTGAGTATGATGTACAACTTGCAAGATTTTCTCTTCGTGCTGTTGTCCTCTCTATAAGCATACTAAATCTATGAGAGTTATGCAAGCCAGGGAAAAATGTTGTGATGAAAAGTCTCACCCAGGCAGATCAGCAGCCAGCATTTTCCCCACCAGCTATACTCGTAGTAGAGCCTGCGCGCCCCCTACCCATCCACTCTTCTCTTCAAGAAAGGAAGCTCACCATGAACAGCAACACACACCCTGACCCGTTTCCAACGCTCCCACCTCCTCACGCTTGCAGGGTAAACCTCAACCATTCAAAAATAATACCGCGCAAAATGCGCGGTATTTGCACACTATCTCAACTTTATCAATGTAGGCTTTCAGTGGATTGCAGAACAGCCCGCGCAAAATGGGCGGGAGTTGCACACGATTTCGACCCCTTGCTGCCTTTCCGCCGCACCTTGTCCCTACGAAGAAGAACGGGCGTTGCGTATATGAGGACTCAGCGTCGCCAGCACCGTCATCACAACCAGGCATGCCCAGAAAAACAGGATTGAGGGGTAGATGCCGATATGCTGGATCAGGATACCTGTCGCCGCCAATCCCAGCGGGCGCGTGGTGCCGGGGAAGAGGCGGCAGGCGCTGATAACCCGGCCTTTGAGCTCGTCGGGGATCAGTTTCAGGCGATAGCTGAAGTAGGCAACATCTTCGATGGGATCGACGAAGCCGGTGCCAAATTCGAGCGTGCCGAGGACGAGTGGATAGGGCGCAATGGCGTAGATCGGCCAGATGAGCGCAAAGTACCAGCGTGTCAGCAGAATAGACTGTCCTACTGTCAGACGATGCTCCAGGTGAGGTGCCAGCAGCGAACCGAGTATTGAGCCGATGCCGCCGACCGCGAAGATCAGGCCGATAATGGCTGCCGATGCGTGTTGTTGCTGCGCCAGGATTATGATCATGAGTTCACTGCCCGAAAAGACGAACGCGCCCCCTCCCATGAGCAGCGTCATTGCGCGCATGAAGGGTTGACGCCATAGCCAGATCACACCTTCGCTGATCTCAACCCACAGCTTACGATGCACGGCGGTACGAGCTTTCTGAAAGGGCGTGCGAATGAACGATAGGGTGACGATCGAAATCAGATATGATACGGCATCCGTGATAAAGGGGAACATCTGGCCGATCGTATAGAGGATGCCCGATAAAGAGGGGCCAAAGAGCGAGGTGGTGCCTTCTACGAATTCCTCCTGCGCCACGCCGGTAGAAAGCAGTTCAGGGGTGACTACCTGGGATACGGCAGCCGTCTTCGCCAGCTTAAAGAGTATCATCAAGGAGCCTTCGAGAAAGGCTGTGATGTACAGTTGCCAGATGGTCAGGTGCCCCAGGGCGAAGGCGATGGGGATGCTGGCAAGGCTGATTGCTCGCCCGGTATCGCAGAAGATCATCACTCGTTTACGGTCCCAGCGATCGACGAGGACACCCGCGAACAGGCTGAATAATAGGGCGGGGAGTGCGCGTAAGGCTCCGGCAAACCCGGCCTGGGCGGGAGAATGCGTTAACGCCAGCACGAGCAACGGGAAGGCCAGTTCCGAGACCGCACCTCCAATATCCGAGAGCGCCTGCCCGCTCCATAACAGCACATAATCACGATTGCGCCACAGCGAGGCCGGGCGGCTAGATGAGGTGATGTGTTGCTTGTTTGTTGGATCATTCTGCGTAGTTGACATGTGTGAAGCCCTTTCTGAACAGTCTGCGGTGGTAATAGAGCAATCCGGGTGTCTTCCATGCCGCTTAGCAGTCGTCCATTCAATAGGGAGCAAGGGAGTGATCGCCGGGCCTGGCAGCAGGGAGACACATGTAGCCCGGTCACATTGGGGAGTGTATCGAAAGATACGTTAAGAGAGGGAGAGAGTGGGCCAGGAGAGCAGCAGTCACGCATCAGCAGCGCTGGCATCGTTCGCCAGCGCTTTGCAGCGCACCGGGTAACACCACTTTCCGCCGCGTAAGCAAATGTGCCAGGCTTACGCGGCGAAGTGGCTTGTGCGTCTATTGCGATTCCGGTGGATCATCCAGGATAATTGGCTTCTCATGGGTAGTATGGTAGCATACCCATCCATCAAACGTCAATGAAGGGGCGAGGACAAATGAAGGGGCGAGATGGTATGGGACACCCCGCGGGTCTATGTGCCCACATATTTCTCTAAAAAGCGTGCAACAGCCGGATAGGCTACCAGCTTATTGGCGCGTTTGACCAGCCCATGTCCTTCGTCCTCGAAACGCAGGTATTCTACGGGCACGTTGCGGGCGCGGAGGGCGGCGACGATTTGCTCGGCTTCACCGATGGGGACGCGCGGGTCGTTCGCGCCATGGATGACGAAGAGAGGCGCGGTGATGTCGTTCACGTGGTGAATGGGTGAGATGCTCTCCAGAAAGTCGAGGTCACGTTCCAGGCTGCCATATTCCGACTCGCGCAGTTTGCGCCGCCAGGGTCCGGTGTTTTCCAGGAAGGTGACGAAGTTGGCAATGCCGACGATATCGACGGCGGCTGCCCACAGGTTTGGATAGGTGGTGATGGCGGAAAGCACCATGAAGCCACCGTAGCTTCCACCCATGACTACTATACGCTCTGGGTCAGCGATGCCGCTAGATTGCAGCCAGAGCGCGGCGTGTTGCAGGTCCGCGACCGAGTCCATACGCAGGCGCACGTCGTCGAGGCTCTGGTAGTCATAGCCATAGCCGGTGCTGCCGCGCACGTTGGGCTCGAGGAGCGCGTAGCCCTGCGCGACCAGGTATTGCGTCACCGGCTCAAAATACGGGCGAGCCTGTCCCTCCGGGCCGCCGTGTACTTCGATGACAACGGGTAAGTCCTGAGCTGGCTTATCTTTGGGCAAATAGAGGAAGGCTGGTATTTCGCGACCGTCAAAGGTGGGATAATGCACAAGCGTTGGCTTGACAAAGGTTTCGCGCCGGATGCCTCCCAGCGAACTGCTGGTCGCGCGCCACAGGAGATGCTCCTGGACATCCCATATCCATATATCAGCCGCGTCGTCGGGTGGAATGCAGGTGATGGCCAGCCGCGTGCCATCCCGCGACCAGGTGATATCGTAGATCACGCTCTCAGGCAGCGCGGGTACAGGTAATGCCTGGCGCGCCTCCCATCCTGCCGATACATCGAATAGTTCCAGCTTCGAATAACCGTTTTCATTGATGATCAGCGCAAGGTGCTTGCCATCGGAGGATAGCGCAAGGTTCTCTACGTCCCAGGAGTCATCGCGCAGGTAGGTCATCTCGCCTGTGGCAAGGTCGAGCCATGCCAGCGAGGAGAACTGTCGCCCGCGATTACTCACCAGGTACAGGCCGCGTCCATCTGGTGACCAGAACGGGAAGTGGTGTTCCGCGTGTCCCACAACGGTCTCCGGCGTCAGGTGGCGCACCTCACCTGTGACGGTATCTAACAACAACAATTGGATATGCACGTTTGAATGCCAGCGCGTCGCGGCCACGTAGCGTCCATCGGGCGAATAGCGAACGGGATAATTGGTGCCGTTCTGTTGCAGCAACAGACGCGCTTCACCTGTTTCCAGCGAGCGCTCGTAGATATCAAAATAGCGCTCATCGCGCTCGTTGCTGGCATAGGTGAAGCGCGTGCCATCGGGCGACCACGCGCCGAACTGGTAGATGGATTCTGGCTTTGAAGTGAGCGGGATAAAAGCCGAGCCGTCGCTGCTGAGCAAGAAGAGCTGCATACGCTCGTTCCCGCCCGCATCCGCGCTTACCAACAAGACATCGGCGATTGGAGAGTAGGTAGCGCTGCCAACACGATCCCCGACAAACGTGAGTTGCTGCGGCCAAGCAGGAGTGGGTGCAGACATGTCTACAGGAACGCTCCACACTTCCGCAACACCTGTGATATCGGTCAGGAAGGCGAGGCGCTGTCCATCGGGCGAGAAGCTGCGGCCATAGGCCATGCGAACGTTGAGGTAGCGAGCGAAGCTGTATGTTTGAGTGGTCATATGTTTTTCACTTCCTCCTTCAACACTGATCTGATTGTAACATACTTTTGGTTTATTGCCATTGGATGAGAGGCCAGGGCAGTAAGTGATACGAAGCTTAAAATTATGTCCAAAGCTTTGCAGAGATAAGGGATTAGACAGCATGGGTATGGTATACTCAGAAAATGCTGGAATGTTAGTTATTGCTCAGAAGCGCGGCATTGCGAGCAGCTTTTCTTCTGTTGCCCTCTCGATAAGGAGCCATTGATGGGCCGAATACCAACCGGGGTACTCATTTGGAGCCTCAAACGATATATCAGAAACGGAAACCTGTGGGATCGTGCCTGCTTTAGATGTAAGCATACTACTCCTGTCTTTGAGTATGAGCACCGTGATGAACAGGGACGTCCCAGCTTTCACTATCTCTGTGAGGAATGTGCGCAGAAGAAGCTGGCGGAGTGGCTTCAATGCGCAGCGAGTCCCGACTACGTCCAGCTTGGCTACCAAACAGATTTTGACATCGCCACGGTCTTCTATGAACAAAAAAATGATGGGGAAACCTTGACGCTGACACGCTGGAGTGCGGAACAACGGCGACGGAGACTGCAAAGCGCCGAGTAGTGTAGTGAGATAGGGAGTAGAGGTTCATGCTACGAGGTGGATATCCAACAAGAATACCCACCTTTTTATTTTACTTTATTCCCCGCATACTCAACTGCACCCTCCCCCTCTGCTTATCCACACCCAGCACCCTTACCTGCACTACCTGGCCTACTGCCACCACTGTAAGCGGGTCCTTCACATAGCGATCAGCCATCTCGGAGATATGCACCAGGCCATCCTGTTTGACGCCGATATCCACGAAAGCGCCGAAGTCTACTACGTTGCGCACCGTTCCTTGTAAGATCATGCCTGTCTCAAGGTCTTCCATCTTGAGGACATCGTGGCGCAGGATGGGAGCGGGGAGTGCATCGCGGGGATCGAGGCCGGGTTTTTCCAGGTTCTCCAGGATATCGTTGAGGGTGGGAAGGCCGACATCGATCTTTTTGGCGATATCTGTCCAGGTCGCCTGCTCGCCATCGGCGGAACGGTTGCGGGTGCCGCGACCGAGGCTGCTTTGCAGTTTGATGAACTGGCGGAACTGCGCGACACGCTCGGCTGGTCTGGCTGGTTTGCCCTTGTTTTCACTGTCAGAGGGGAGCATGTCGAGCAGAGCGCGTGCGGCGGCGTAACTTTCGGGGTGAATGAAAGTATTGTCGAGCGGCTCTTTGCCGTTGGCGATTTTGAGGAAGCCCGCGGCCTGTACGAAGGTAGTTGGGCCTAGCCCCGATACTTTTTGTAGCTCATCGCGCGTTTTGAAGGAGCCGTGTTCCTCGCGATATTTGACGATGGCGTTGGCAACACGGGCGTTGATACCTGAGACGTGCTTGAGCAGAGCGGCGGAGGCGGAATTGACTTCGACTCCCGCGAAGTTGACGCAGGAGACGACCACGCGCTCGAGCATGTTCGCCAACTCTTTCTGGTCTACGTCGTGCTGGTAGAGACCAACGCCGACGGCTTTGGGGTCGATTTTGACCAGTTCGGCCAGGGGGTCTTGCAGGCGGCGCGCAATCGAGATGGTGCCGCGCTGCGTGGCATCGAGGGTGGGAAATTCCTGACGCGCCGCTTCCGAGGCCGAATAGACCGATGCGCCCGCCTCGTTGACGATCACATAGCCAATCTTCTTACCCGTTTCCTGTTCGAGTTCGCGAATGAGTGAGGCGACAAGCTGTTCTGTTTCACGTGAGGCCGTGCCGTTGCCGATGGCGATCACATCGATGCTGTGTCGCGCCAGCAATGCGCGCAGTTGCTGCTGCGCCTTCTCGGATTGGTGCAGGTATAGCGTGTCCGATTCGATATATTTGCCGGTTTCATCAACTACCGTGAGCTTGCAGCCCGTGCGATAGCCTGGATCGATGCCGAGGACCTTGCGCCCGCGTAACGGCGGCTGTAGCAGCAGGTTGCGTAGATTGGCGGCGAAGATGTTGATGGCGTGATCTTCGGCCTGGCGCGTGAGTTCTACGCGCACTTCGCGTTCCATAGCGGGAGCCAGCAGGCGTTTATAGCCATCTTCCGTGGCGTCGGCGAGATGGTCGGCAAAAGGTGAAGTAGCTCTGATGGGATAGTACTGCGTGATATCGCGCTGCGCCTGTTCGTAGGGAAGGGAGACGCTGACGCGCAGTACGTCCTCGCGCTCGGCGCGGTTGAGGGCCAGCACGCGGTGGGGGACAAGTTTGGTGACGCTTTCGTTGAAATCGTAGTAGAGCTGGTAGACGCCGTTGGGGTCCTTTTCGGTGATTTTTTCGGCATTGGCGACTTTGGCGGTGATGGCGGAGCGTTTGAAAAAGGCGCTGCGCACGCTGCCGCGTACATTGGCGTCTTCCGCGATGATCTCGGCGGCGATATCACGCGCTCCCGCGTAGGCTTCGAGGCTGGTCTCCACGCCCTTTTCAGGGTCGAGGAATGGCTGGGCGTGTTCTTCGAGCAGCGCGTCGATATCTCCGCGCAGTTCGGGCTGCTGCAGGATGAGGTCGGCGAGTGGAGCCAGTCCTTTTTCACGGGCGACGCTGGCGCGGGTCTTGCGCTTGGGGCGATAAGGTAAATAGAGGTCTTCCACTTCTTGCAGGGTTAAAGCGGCGGCAATGGCGGCGGCCAGTTCGGGCGTGAGCTTGCCCTGTCCATCGATGAGCCTGCGCACGTCGGCTTTGCGTTCAAATAGCGCCCGTAACGCTCCCGCGCGGTCAGCGACGGCCTGGATTTGCACCTCGTCGAGGCTGCCGGTGACTTCTTTGCGGTAGCGGGCGATAAAGGGGATGGTGTTGCCCTCGTCCAGCAAGGCAACGGTACGGGCAATCTGTGCGCTGCCCAGCTTCAATTCGGCGCCGAGCGTCTGGGCCAGTTCCGCTATGGAAAGCGTTTCTTCGGCGGTGGCTGTGGTGGATGCGATATCTTGATTCGTCAAAGCGATTGTCTACCTTCCCTGGTTGGTTGTAAATGGTGTGCCAAAGAAGATAGTAACATAATAGGTCAAGCATGTAGGGACAAAGAGTGGCGGTGAGGATGGGCGGGGGATAGCAATTCCAAGCGTATACATTGTGTCCATTGGCAGGCATCCCAACTGGACAGGGACAAGCTTAGTAATATAATAAATAATTGTTATCGTTCGAGCAATATAGGGGGTTGTGGGAGAATCAGTTTTGATGTATGGCTCGCTTGCTTTATGGTGTTTTTGGCAGGCGTGCGAGGATTTGAGTGAGTAGTGTTTCCTGGCGGTCGAACCGTGTTGTATGCTCGTTGAGTACTGTTGTGTGTTCATTGAGTAGCGCTGTATGTGCATCAAGTTTCGTCTCTAATTGATCCATGCGTATCTTGAGCATTTCCATCCTCAACCCTGTTTGTTTACTTTCGTGTGTCAAGGATTGGAGTAAACCTGGCAGGATTGTACTGTTCTCATTTACTTCACGTATGGATTTTCCTACTTCTTTTTGCAGTGTTGTAAAAGATTGCTCTAGTGTATTGATTCTCTCTTCTTGTGTGGGCATAAGGAATCTGCCTTTCGTTATGAAATAATTGGTTCTATTATAGCATTACGCTTCAGTTGGTTGTGTTGTCGCCATACGTATTATAAGGCATTCAAGATAGTCTTACAACCGCCCCATGATGACTTGCGCAATCAGGTCTTCGGGACCGGACATGATGGGTTTGCTGCGGAAGAGGATACGCACGTAGTCGAGTTCCAGGACATCGGTTTTGCGACCGAGTTTGGGAGAGTAGTAGATGCGCGTGTCGTCCTGCGTAAAGGCGGCGTAGTGGGTCGTATCTTCTGGCGGGCGGGTATCGACCGATACCTCGAAGAAGGTTCCGCTTCAGCAGCGTAGGGGTTCGAGGGTGATGGTCAGGATATTGCTTCCCACCTGTCGTAGATGGGCCTGCAGTTTCTCTGAGATGATTGCACGCACGACAGCATGCCTCCTACTGGGCACGATATATTCTTGCAAGCCATCACTGCAACGCTGCTGATGGCTGCGCGGCAGCTACACTACGTGTCAGCAGTGATGGAAGGTAGTACCTGGTTCTTCCGTTTGAAGCGCGACGTTCCCAGCATGCCGCCAATCCAGCCCAATACCATTGCACATAGTAAGCCACCGATAAGCAATACTGTCAAGCTGCTATTACCCTGCTGCGTCTGCGTGGATGAATAAATGCCAAAGGTCGCCACAACCTGTTGAAAGGCCCGGCCTGGCGCGGTTTTCGGATCAAAGGGCTGACCCGCTAAACGCGCCGCATTGGCATTGAACTGGATACGCTGCGCCCACAGCACCAGTATACCCACGAGCAATACGGCCCAGAAGACGATCGTGCTGAAGATGCCTGACCAGAAACCGGCCCAGGCTCCGCGAAATGAGCTTCCCCCCTTGCGCGCGGTGAAGAAGCCAGCGAGCAGGTAGAAAAACAATCCCTCGAATATAGCCAGGTAAAAGTAGACTTCTTTTTTCAAGGATAAGATGATAAGGGCTGCGCACACACCCTGGAGCAGTCCCCACAGGCATCCCTGACTGAATGGGCTGGGCAATGCCCGGTAGGTCGGTACCACCGGCGCTCGCGCTGCTTTTTGCGGATGTGGGGGGAGCACCGGATAGACCGGATGGCTTGCCGCCTGACCTGCCGGAGTGGGTCTCGGGCGTGAGCGCCCGGAGCTATACGGGCGCGCTGGCTGCGGCTGCGATGCTATGAATGCGGGTGGCACCGATACGACAGGGGCAAGCGAGGGTATAGAAGGCCTGGCGAACGATGCCTGTGCCGGGGCGATGGCAGCGCGCACGCGGCTATCGACAATGGTTTGATCGGCATAGCCTGTAAAGACCGGTTGCCGCAGCGCCCTGGCAAATTCGTGCATACTGGCGTAACGCTGGTCGGCATCGACGGCCAGCGCCTTCAGCAGCACCTGCTCGGTGTTTGGCGTAATGTTCGGATTGAGCAGACGTGGCGCTATCAATTCGTCGTGATAGCCACGATGAACGGAGGCGGGCGGTACGGTCTGCGTGAGCAGGTAATACATGGTCGCGGCCAGCGAGTAGATGTCGGACTGCGGACTGGTTCTGCCAATATATTGCTCGATAGGGCTGAATCCCTCTGATACAGCCCGCACGAGGGTGTGGGTATCGCTGCTGGGATCGTAGAGCCGGGTGAGGCCAAAATCGACCAGCGCCGCCGTCGCCTGTGGGGTCAGGATGATATTGCCAGGTTTGATGTCGCGATGAATGACGGCAGGGTTGCGGCTATGAAGCTCCTGCAATACATCGATGACCGGCAACAACCAGTGCAGGACTTCCTGTTCGCTGCAGGGTCTTCCATGTCGTTTACTCAATTCGAGCAGGTTCTGGCCCTCGATCAGCTGCATGACCAGGTAGAAACGACCCTGGCCCTCAAAGGCATCGTACACCTGGGGGAGACGCGCGCTTCTGACGGTGAACAGCACCGCGGCCTCTGTCAATGCCTGGCGGCGCGCGGCTGGCGTCACATCATAGGTCTCTTTGATGGCGCAGGGACGATGGCCCTCGCTGGTATCAATACCGCGATAGACCGCGCCAAAACCACCTGTATTGAGCAATGCGCCGATAATGTAGTGGCCACCTATCAATGTTCCCGGCGCCAGCGGCAATATATTGGTCATCGTAGTACTCTTTCGAAGAAGGAGTTCATACTATTCTGTTTAGCATCGTATATGTTAATAGACGTTTCTACGATACATAAACGCACAAATCTATCTACGTTACAACCAGACAAGAAGTTGGGTCTAGTATCATTGTTCAGCGGGATATAGTACAGGTGGATGTCCTACAGAACATCTGAAATAGGCCGAAAAGAACATTGAGAGGGGAACTATTACCAATTTGCCTCATTGCACCTCATAGCTTGCAATCATACAGAGGTGTGATAAAATGACACCGTAGGTAGCTGATCTTTGATGTATTCTGCTTAGGGAAGAAGGGAATCGCCCGGTTCTCGACTCCTTTAGCGGGAGAGCGACGGTAGAAGAGAGTAAGCAATTGGAACAGGAAGTTATGTTTGAAGCCGAAAAACCAGCCGAGCCAGAACGCGAAGCCATCCAGGAATCAGACTTGAGTACCCTGGCGCAAAGTGATAGTTTGCGCTTATACCTCCGCGAAATTTCACGCATTCCACTACTCTCTGCAACCAGAGAAGCCTTTCTCGCCGAACGAGCGGAACAAGGGGATAAAACAGCGCGTAACCAACTGATCGAGGCGAACCTGCGACTGGTGGTCAGTATCGCTAAAAAATATGTTGGGCAAGGACTCTCCCTCGAAGATTTGATCGGCGAAGGCAATATTGGCTTGATTCGCGCCGTTACCAAGTTTGATTATAGGAAAGGCTTCCGCTTCTCAACGTATGCCACCTGGTGGATTAAGCAGGCCATCACCCGCGCTATTTTAGAGGGCACACGTACCGTGCGCCTGCCGGTCTACATCATGGAAGAGGTGATGCGTGTGAAGCGTATGACCCGTCAGTTGTACCAGGAACTCGGGCGCGAACCCACCTCAGACATTATCGGTGAACGATTGAACATGGCGGCGGAGCGGGTCAACGAATTGTTGATCTGGGCCGAAAAGGTCTTCTCGCTGGACGCGCCGCTCTCCGAAGAAGAGGAAAATACGCTCGGCGATATCATCGAAGATACGCGCGAACGCGGACCAGTGGAACTCACCGACCAACGCCTGCTCCGTGAGGAGATCCGCAAGGTTCTCAATCAATTGACGATACGCGAACGCCAGGTGATCGAGCTTCGTTTCGGCCTCCTGGACGATCACGACCACACGTTGGAGGAAGTGGGCAAAAAGCTCAAAGTCACGCGCGAACGTGTGCGCCAGATCGAAGAACGCGCCATTCGTAAGTTGCGTCACCCACAAGCCAGCCGTATCCTCAAGGATTACCTTGATTGATGCGTTTATTCTGGTGAAATGATTTCGTTGGACTCCTTGTGCAAACAGGAGTCCAATACTACACACGTAGGGAAGGAGGGCAGCGCTCCCTACCCGAAATCGAGTCCTTACATCCGGCCCGGCTACGAAGTCGGGGGGTGCTGACCGGATGGACATAGTTTGGGTTCCCTGCGCTGCGGAATACATGAACGAACTGGCAGGCCAGAGCCTGGGCGGCTATCTGTTGGAAGAGGAAATCGGGCGCGGCTCCATGGGGATGGTGTATCGCGGCAGGCAAATCGCGCTGGGACGCGAGGTGGCAATCAAGGTGTTGCCGCGCGCGCTCGCAAAAGATGCCTCCTATGTAGCGCGTTTCATTCGCGAAGCACAGATTATCGCAGGGTTAAATCATCCAAATATCATTCAAATCTTTGACGCGGGGCAACAAAGCGGCGTTCTTTATTTTGTGATGGAGTTTGTACAGGGGCCGACGATCGGCAGCCTGTTGCAAATCGATACTATCATGCCACAACACCTGGCCACCGAGTATGCCGCCCAGATTGCTGACGCCCTCGATTTTGCCTACAAGGAGCGTAACGTCATTCACCGCGATATCAAGCCTGAAAACTTGATGCTGGACCGCTGGGGGAAGATTAAGGTGATGGACTTCGGCCTGGCACGCGCGCCCGGTCACCAGCAAATTACCGTCGCGAAAACGCTGGTTGGCAGTATTTACTACGCTTCTCCCGAACAGGTATGGGGACACACGCTGGACAATAGAAGCGATATTTACGCTCTGGGCGCGGTCCTCTACGAGATGGTCACAGGAGAGCGCCCCTTTACCGGTCGCAACCTGCCAGAACTGACGCAGGCTATTGTCGGGGGGTCGCTGCGTTTACCGACGACGCTCAATCCCGAAATTGCCCCTGGGTTAGAAGAAATCATTCTCGCGGCGATGGCGCGCAATCGCGATGAACGCTATGAAAATGCTTCGGTAATGGCGCAAGACTTACGCAACTTGCATTTGCAGGCTCCTGCTACCGTCACCGGAAAACTACGGCAGCCCGGGCAACGCGAAGGCATCGTCCTTCGCCCACCAAAACGCCCGCAGGTACAGCGTCCACCTTACCTGGAACCTGAAGCCACCAGGTCACCTGCTCACGAAACTAGCGAGCAACCGCAGGCATCGCCCTCTCCAGACCTGGTACAGGAAACTTCTAGCAATCATGACATAGACCAGGTGGAGGACATTCCCACCGGGCCTCTCATCAGCGAGCCGCCCTCCTCAGCAGAAGAGCAGGGGTCTCAAAGTGCGGAGGCACGTCGTTCCTTCTGGAAACAAGTGCAACGGATTTTTAAGACATCGTCATGATGCTTGCAGGTGAGCGATCTGCGTACTACTATAGTATGGTGAGATAGTATCTGAAGTATGGAGATTCCGGCATCATATGAATGTATCAGCAGTGACGTTGGCCTTTGTAGCAGGGCTGGCTTCCTTTCTCTCACCCTGTGTTTTACCATTGGTACCACTCTACCTTGCGCAGCTCGTGGGCCAGAGCGTGTATCAATCGACAGGCGGAGAGGAAGATCGCCTGGCCCGTCTCACTACATTTCTCCACGCCCTGGCATTCGTATCGGGCTTTACGCTCGCGTTTATTTCGCTGGGCGCGACCGCGAGCACATTAGGCGGATTTCTCAAAATCCACCAGTTCCTGCTGCGACAGGTGGGAGGCGTCTTGCTGGTGATTATCGGGCTTCACCTGATCGGGCTGCTCAAAATACCCTTTCTCTACCGCCAAAAACGCTTTTCCTACCGTCCCAATCGTCCCAGCTATCCAGCGTCGTTTCTTATCGGGCTGATCTTTGCCATCGGCTGGACACCCTGCGTCGGCCTGATCCTGGGGCCTATTCTTGTGCTGGCATCTAATGCTGACACATTACGGCAGGGCGTTCTCTTACTGCTGGTGTACTCGCTCGGCCTGGGCATTCCGTTCCTGCTGCTTGGCCTGGGACTTGATCGTTTGAGCAAGATATTGAAGTGGTTGAAGCCGCACGCGGGCAAGATTGAAATTGGTACGGGTGTTATCATGATCGTCATGGGCGTCATGATCTATTTCAACTTGCTGCTCTATCTCAATCGCTTCTTTTTCTTTAACCAGGGGATCAATCTCTAGACCTGATCTTAACAATCTTCCAACTCAGCCCGAATCTTCATCTCCAACTCCGGGTCGATGTCGATAGCTTCACCGGCGGGCCTGCGGGCGAGTTGCATTACGGCCTCTCGCAGACGCTCAGGTGCGCGCTCGATAGTGCAGCGTTCGTGGATCAGCCGCTTCAATTTCATATTGAAGTGAAAGCGGCATTCGCAGTGCGGACAGGCAACCAGGTGTTGCTGTACAACGGCGACTTCCTCAACGCTGAGTTCCCGGTCGATATATAGATGAAGACGAGCAACGGTTTCAATACAGTCCATACATTCTTCCATAAAACCTTCTACCTCTTGTGGGTCCCGCAAGGGATTTGCTGCTTGTGCCGCCTCGCCCTTAAACTTGTTCTGTACATTCTAACATAAATCATAGTGACTTTCATTCCCAAAGAGTGTAAGATAGGATATACTGCAATGGGACAGGAAGTCACCTGGATGATTGAGGAGCTTTTTTGCATGTTTGAAGAGTCCAACTCGCCGGGGAACCAACCGGCGTCAACTGATACTGCTGTTCAAGAAGATTTTGAAGCGGGCGTTATCGCACAATTAGATAGTCTCTATCGCACAGCCCTGCGGCTGACCCACAACCCACAGGAGGCGGAAGACCTGGTACAAGAAACGATGTTGAAAGCATTTCGTTTCGCTAATTCCTATCAACCCGGCACCAATTTGCGAGCATGGCTCTTCCGTATCTTAAACACGTCCGCCATTAACCGCTATCGCAAACAGGCCACGCACCCGACACCATCCTCGCTGCCTGAAGGAGAGGAGTTTTACCTGTATAACCGTATTCGGGACCTGAGCGGGCAAGAACTGACGGCGGGGGCAGAAGACGAGGTGCTAAACCGCTACCTGGATGAAGATGTCTATAAAGCGCTCAACGATCTCCCGGTCAACTTCCGTATGCCGGTCATGCTGGCGGACATCGAAGGTATGTCGTATAAAGAAATTGCTGAAGCCCTGCAAATACCGATTGGGACGGTCATGAGCCGTATTTCGCGCGGTCGGCGGCAACTCCAGCAATCGCTCTGGAACTATGCGCAGGAGAAAGGGTATGTTACAGCACGGATACCCGGGGCGTCTGGGAGTCTGGGGGCACCTGGGAAGGCTGATTCAACATCAGGGTGAAGGCGAAGAGACTTCCTTCTCCTTCTCTCCCGGTACTCTCCACCCAGATTTCGCCGCCCATGGCTTCTACCAGTTGCTTGCCAATATACAACCCCAGCCCGGCACCGCGCACGGGGCTATTCATATCACGCTCAAGCCGCACAAAACGCTCGAAGAGGCGCTTCTGGTCTTCTGGCGGTACGCCCGAACCATAATCGCGGATAGACAGCGTACTCAGGGCATCGCCGCAACGCGCCGATATGTGAATTGGAGAGCCAACAGGAGAATATTTAAAGGCGTTCCCTACCAGGTTTAGAATGATCTGCCTCAGGCGTAACTCATCCGCCATGACAATGATGTCCTTTGGGACATCCACCTCAACGTGCCTGTCCTCTCGTCTCGTCATGCCGTCCATGATCTCCAGGACATGCAGCACCGAGGTGGCAAGCGCTACGGGGCCGAGCCTGACCTCTTCAACATCGACCTGCACGCGACTGGCATCCATGATATTGCCAACCATCAGCACCAGCTCATCACAGCCACGTTGGGCTTTGGCGATGAAATCAGAACGCTCTTCGAGACTCAAACGATTATTATAATTTTGCAATAACTCAATATAACCCTGCACAGCGGTGAGGGGTGTGCGTAATTCATGAGATGCTGTCATGATGAACTGGTCTTTCAGTCGATCCAGTTCCTGAAGGCGTTCATAGGCCGCGCGCAGGGCAATGGTGATCTGCGCATTGTCCATCGCTGCCGCGCACTGGTTGGCAAACATGCTTAAAATGCGCCGCTCCTCTTCTGGGAAATGATGTGGGCGAGCATAGAGTAACGCCAGGATGCCGAATTGTTGTTCTCCTTTCACCAGCGGCAGCCAGGCGAATGGGAAATAGGGCATCTGATGCAAGCACGAGGGAACACCGGCGGAAGGGCCGCTCCATACTTGAGGACTGGAGCCTTCATAAAACCAGGCTTTCCAATCAGCCTCCTGGAGAGAAATCAGAGTATCCTGGGCTATCAGGCGCGCTCCCTCGCCTATATGGGAAACGCTCTTGAGCGAAAGGTAATCTTCATTAAAGAGCCACACTTCCGCTCCCGCTCTCACCGCCCCGGCGGCAGCTGTGGCGTAAGCAAGGGCAACCTCTTCTATACTCGAGTACGCTTTCTCCAGGGCCAGGTTGGCGCTGTACAGCGTATTGAGCGTAGCGGCATGGCGACCGGCCTGCTGGTAGAGTCGCGCGGTTTCCAGCACCGGTGAGTAACGCGCGAGGAGCAGTTCAATTACTTCAAAATCGGGGCCTGCATACGGCTGGCGATCACCACGCTCACCCAATACCAGCAGACCGATCATATTGCCCTGCGCTCGCACAGGTACAAGCAGGAGATCATTCTCTATGGTGGGCTCGGTTGAAAGGAAGCGGGCTAAGCCTGCGGGCAGGTCTCCTTCAGCTTTGGCAGCCTCGCTTAGCAGCAGTGGGCGTTTGGCCCTGGCAACGTTTTCAAGGAATGGGAGATGGGCCTCGAGCCAGCCAGACGCTCCTACAGTAGAAGGTTGGTGTGAGTTAGTCCCATCACGATCTGATGAACTGGCTGCCTGAAAAAGATGGTGCGCAAGGCGAGCGCGAGAGGAGTCATCCTGTTCTTCCGCGAGAGCCGGAGACGGGTGATAATGACCGGTATCCCTGTCGAACACAAACAGGCAGACTTCTCTCGTCTCAAAGGCGTTGGTTACGGCAAGCGTGATCAAGTTCGAAGCCTCATCGATATCAAATGTTTCACGCGTAAGCACAT
>WNGP01001658.1_pt1 | contig 18352 bp, 14 predicted proteins | sample 5407671 | NCBI WGS metagenome assembly WNGP01 (sample SAMN13153381, study PRJNA577476) | soil metagenome | isolation source: 40 cm soil or saprolite under Garry oak tree replicate 2 | place: USA:California | collected 2016-06-15 | reverse complement strand
TGACCACGCGATGGAGGCCCCCACCCCGCGGAAGTCAAACCTGGTGCCCACCTCCTTGGCTGCCTGGTTCAGCGCGTTGTCGACTTCCTGACGGTTGATCTTCGACACGATGTCGAAGGACGATTCTGCTGCCACGAGACCAAGGTTAGACGCCCTGGTGCTGACTCCACGTGCAGGTTCCGCTATCCTTCAACGTGCCGTCCTGAGCGGACGGTTCACGGCAGGTTGCCCGAGTGGCCAAAGGGAGCGGTCTGTAAAACCGTCGGCTCAGCCTACGTTGGTTCGAACCCAACACCTGCCACTACCTGCGGAAACGGCCCATGGCCTGGGATTTCTCGGGCTCGCGCGCCGTTGCTCTGGGTCTCATGATGTCCCGCTGCGTCCATGGGAGTCCGGCTGTTTCCGGCTGTGCACGGACATATAGCGGACAGCGTCCGCGATCATGAAGCCGGTCTCGCGGGCGGGATCCGGGTGGGTGATGGCGCCGGATCTCGATACCGTCTGGTGCGCTGCCCTGGCCAGGAGACCAGGCGACGTAGTGATCCCGCCCGGGAAGCCCGCGATGGACCTCCGGTGGACCTTTCGTAGACCTGTGGTGGACCTGGACGCAGGCGCCGAATATCTAGGTGACGACAGCTTCGAGTTCGCAGTCGTCATAGCGTCTGCCTACTGCCTTGGGTGCGGCCCTGCCTGGTCGAGCTGCGGCTCCGGGCCCCGCGGATTAAGAGTCCGCTTCTTCTGGCTTTACGAGGTATCAGCCTATATCGGAGAGTGCCGCATGGTGCTAGTTCGTGCAGGTCACGGCGTGTGCGCGGCTAGACAAGGTGCCGGGGCGTGCCGGATGCTGACGGATGATACCGGGACTGCCGAGCAAACACCGAGCAAACGAGCATGATCGTTGGGGCGCTCCATGCCGTGCTGGCGGTGGGTTCTGTGGTGGTAAATCCTGGCCGAGGGCTCCTGGTGCTTCCTGGGGTCTAGAATTTGGCTAGCAGGATTCGGTATGGCCTGGTGGCGAGCGGAGGTGCCGGTGACCGCCAGTAACGAGCACATACGTCACGTCACGCCACTGGCCGAGCGGCAGGCCACGTTGGAGGAGCTTTTCCGCGCGAAGGGTGCCCGGCCCATTGAGTCGGTCGATGACCTGGCCTGTGACGGCATCTTCGAGTCCGATGAGGAACTGGAAGAGTTCATCGCCTACACCTACGCGGCCCGGCGGGCCGATCTGGCGTAGCCGGTGAACCGGGTCGTACTGGACACCGACGTCGCGTCCCTGAGTTTCAAGCGGCAGCTGCCACCAGGCCTGCTCGCCGAGCTGATCGGCCGTGAGCCGGCTGTCACGTTCGTTACTGAGGGTGAGCTGACGAAGTGGGCGGTGCGCCGTCAGTGGGGGACGGTGCGCAAGCAGCGGATGGCTGACTGGCTGAGCCGGATTCCCGTGCTGCACAGCAGTGATGACATCGCGGCGGTCTGGGGAGAGATCGCGGCCTCCGCTGAGCGGCGGGGACGCCCCCGGCCGCAGAACGACACCTGGGTGGCCGCCTGCTGCCTCGCCTACGAACTGCCACTGGCGACGCTCAACCTCAAGGACTTCCGTGATTTCGCCGAGCACGAAGGACTCGTGCTCATCACCGGTTGACAACCAGCCGGGCACTGGTTGGCGTCGTTGGCCAAGGGCGGATCGTCGGCGCTGGCGTTGGATGGCGGGTAGGCGTTGAACTTCACGTTTCCGCTGGGGTAATGGCCACCCAATTCTTGGTGCTGGATGTTCGGACCCGTTCACCTCGCTGGAGCAGCCGATGCTCGCGGCCGGCCTGCCCGGCGGCCGGCAGATCGCGGGGTTCGGCCTGTACAACGCGGTCGCGACAGCGTCCGGATCGCTGGGTGCGCTGGCGGCCGGGCTGCCCGGGCTGCTGCGCCACTGGTGGCCGTCAGCGCCAGCCGGGCAGCGCTACTTCCTGGTTTTCGTGCCGGTGGCCCTGGCCGGAGCCGTGGTCGCCGCCCGGCTGTCACCGGCGGTCGAGGCGGTGGCATCGCCGCAGCCCGCTGCGCCTCGGCGCGGTCCTGTGGGCTGTAGGGTTCCAAAACGGGGCATAGCTGGCTGACCTGCAAGTATTCTTGCTGGAACGGTCGTGGGGCTGGCAGGATGGTCGGTTCGTGACCATACGGATGCTTTACCTGATCTTCGTCCGGCTGATCGGCTGGATGGCTCTGCTGGCGCGGTCGGCGGCGTCGAAGGATGCGGAGCTGCTGGTGCTGCGCCAGGAAGTTGCGGTGTTGCGGCGGCAGAATCCCAAGCCGAAGGTGGACTGGGCCGACCGCGCAGTGATCGCCGCCCTGGCCCGGCTGCTCCCCAGGCCGCTGCGGATGAACCGGCTGGTGGCGCCGGACACGCTACTGCGCTGGCACCGGCGGCTGGTCCGCTGGCGCTGGACCTATCCCCGCCGCGGAGGACGCCCGCCTGTTGACGCCAGGCTCGCGTTACTGATCGAGCAAATGGCGCGGGAGAACCCCAGCTGGGGGTATAAGCGGATCCAGGGCGAGCTGCTCGGCCTGGGCTACCGGGTCGGGGCGTCGACGGTGCGGCGGGTGCTGAAACGGCTGCGGATACCGCCCGCGCCGCAACGCGCCCGGTCCACGTGGCGGCAGTTCCTGCGCACCCAGGCCGCCACGATGCTGGCGTGCGATTTCTTCCACGTCGACTGTGCGGTCACCTTGCGCCGTTTGTACGTGTTCTTCGTGCTGGAGGTCGGCACCCGTCATGTCCATGTCCTGGGCGTGACGGCGCATTCCGACGGCGCCTGGACGGTCCAGCAGGCCCGGAACCTGCTGATGGACCTGGGAGAGCGCGCCGGCCGGTTCCGGTTCCTGGTCCGCGACCGGGCCGGGCAGTTCACCGAGGCGTTCGACGCGGTGTTGTCGGCTGCCGGGATCGAGGTGGCGAAAATCCCGCCACGCAGCCCAGCAGCGAACGCTTATGCCGAGCGCTGGGTGCGCGCCGTCCCGGGCCGAGGTCACCGACCGGATGCTGATCGCCGGGCCACGGCACCTGCGCGCGGTCCTAGATGATTACGCTACGCACTACAACCGCCATCGCCCGCACCGGGCCCGGAACCTTCGGCCACCAGACCGTGACGACATCACCATGGCCACGACCACCGACCTGACGACAGCGAGAATACGACGTCGCAAGGTCCTCGGCGGGCTGATCCACGAGTACGAAAGGGCAGCATGACCGCCGCCAGCCCAGTTGCAACGTTGCAGGTCAGAGGGCACGACAAGGTTATGGAACCCTACAGGCGGCACATGGGGGCACGTCGCGCGCAGATCAGCCAGTTCTGCGTCCGCCTGTCCCGTTCAGCCCGATGCCTGCGAACGACAGTCCTGTGTTTGCCGGTCTCCGCCGGATTGTTCTGGACGGCTCCGACAGGAGTTCTTCAGTCCAGCCCTGCAATTCCTGCACGGATGGCCGGGTTGGTCCGGCGGCGGTCGCGGACCGGCTTGTTGCGGTTGGGACTGCTAAGTTGTGCCGGATGTGTGGGTGAATTCCCGGATGACCTGGGCGAGTCTGGCCGGCTGGTCCAGGGGGATGAGCGTGTAGCTGTCTTCTATCTCGACCAGGCGTCCTTGCGGGAGGAGCTCGGCGAGGCGTCGGCCGTGCTCGGGTGGCATCACGCGGTCTCCGCTGGCCCAGACCACGAGGGCCGGGTGCTCGAAGCCCGGCAGGCGTTCGGCGGCCTCGAGCAGGAGGTGGGTGTGCGCTGCAGCGGCTCGCAGCACTCGCACGGCGTCGCGGCGGATCTCAGGCTGCGTCAGGACCGGCTTCAGCCACCGGGCGGTGGCCGCGTCGCCTCGCTTGGTCAGCCACCCGAACGCGATCGGCAGCCGCCGCAGCGCCCGGAGCCGCATCTGCTGCATGAACAGCCCGAACATCGCGGGCGGGAGCTTGCCGGTGAGCACGAGCGTCTTGCCGGTCAGCCCGGGCGGGAAGTTGTCGAATGCGTCGCAGGAGGCGAGCACGACCCGTCCCACGCGCGGCGCGCCGTCGCCCATGAGCAGCTGGACGAGGGCCCCGCCGGTGTCATTGCCGACGAGGGTGACGTCATGCAGGTCGAGGCGGTCAAGGAACTCGCCGACCAGCCGGGCTATCCCGGGCAGCGACAGGTCAGCGTGGGCGTGCATGGCGTGACGATGCGCCCCGAGCGGCAGCGTCGGGGCCACGCACCGGTGATGGGCGGACAGCTCACCGATCGGCCCGTCCCACAGCGAGGCGTCCATCATCAGCCCGTGCAGCAGCACGAGCGCGGGCCCGTCGCCCCCGGTGTCCTCGTACTCGATGATCCCGGCGGACAGCTCGATCTCCCTCATGCCCGTCCCCCTCCGTGCGGCGCGGAATCCGCGGGGACGGGGGCGCGGCGATCTGCTCGCGCGTGATCAAGCAGGTGCCGCCGCAGGAAGGACAGCTCGGCCTCGACGGTCCGCTCGTGTCCGCCCAGGAACGGCTCGTAGTGCCCGCCGGGCATCCGGACCAGCTCGGCGCGGGGCGCTCGCCGCGCCGTGCCGGCGGCTGGCCGGGCCAGCGCCGTCTGATCCTGGTCGCAGACCAGGACCAGCAGCGGGCACCGCACGCGGGACGCGTAGCGGCCGGGACGGTAGAAGCCAAGGCGCAGCGCGGAGCGTGCGGCGACCGCCTGCTGCCAGTCCGGGTACCGGTTGTCGGGGTTGAGCGCCCTGGCGCCGTCGAGGCTGTCCGGCGTCGTGACCAGCGCGACGGTCCCCGGCTCACCGGCGAGCGGCACCAGCCGCGGGCGGCGGCGGGCCAGGCCGCCGGCGGCATCGACGACACCCCGGCCGGTGAAGCGCAGCATCGCGAGCGGCTTCTGGTGGCGCGCGGCATTGCGCGCGGCCGCGAGGTTGTCGGCGTTCGGCGTCTGGGCGATCGCCGCCGCCAGCCCGGGGGTGCGCGCCGCGACGCGGAAGACATGACCGCCGGACAGGGAGAAGCCGCAGACCGCGAGCCTGGCCGGGTCCACTCGCGGCAGGGCCGACGCGAACGCGATCGCGGCCTGCCAGTCGGCCAGCTGATCGGAGACGGGCAGGACCTGGCGCGGCTGCCCTCCGCTCTCCCCGATTCGGCGATAGTCGAAGGCGAGGACGTCGAACCCGGCATCGTTGAACCGCTTCGCGAACAGGTCGGTGCCCGGCTCCTTGGTCACCGCGAACCCCCCGGCCATGATCACGCAGGCGCCGTTGGTTCCCGGGTAGTGCCAGGGGCGCACTCCGTGTCGCCGCTGGCAAAGCCAACCTTCTCCCGCTCCACGGGCACCCGCACGCCACCTCCGCGTGGACCAGATTCACCATAGACGCGCTTCATCTCTCATCACCTCGGCCAGTCAGCATGTGGCAGCCCCTTTGACTGCCCGCCCCTGCCAGCTTGCAGCGGCGGCCGCGCGGTGTCGTCCCGGCTGCCGGTGAGATCAGCGCACCTCTTGGGCGTGGTCAGGGTCCGGTCCGGGGACGCAGACGATCACGGCGGCTGCTTCCGCGCTGTTCCGGCCGTACCCCGGCGGTTCTGACGCCCGGCGGCGGAGCACAGCGGTGATCAGCGGGCCGCAGAGCCGGACCGGGTCCGAAGGCACGGCCGGGCCGCAGGCGAGGCGTCGCCGTGCGAGGTTGGCTCATGGCCGGTAGTGACGGGCCATGAGCCGAAGTCCGTCCCGGTAGGTGGGTGCCTGCAGGGCCCAGCCGAGCTCGGCCTTGGCCTTGGTGTTGGAGACCCGCAGCCCCCCGGCGACGACCGCCTTTGCGAACGGCGTGGCGGTGAGCAGCCAGCCCGGTACGGCCCAGGGGCGGGGCGCGCCGACCGCGGCCGCCATGGCTGTCAGCATTGCGGACATGCTGACTGGTTCATCGTCGGTGATGTTGTAGGCGGTGCCGCGCTCGCCGAGTTCCAGCGCGGCGACCGTGGCCGAGGCGGCGTCGTCGATGTAGACCCACGGCACCGCCGCGGAGGTGCGGGTCACCGGCAGCCGCCGTTGGCGCAGCGCGGCTACCAGGGCGTCGTTGGCTGGCCCAGGCCCGTACAACTGGCCGTAGCGCAGCGCGATGCCATCAACGCCCGGGGCGCCGAGCACCTGCTGCTCGTTGGCGCGCAGGGCGGCGAGGTGGGCCTCGAAGCGGCCGTTGCCGGGCGGGGCGAACGGGTCGGCCTCGGTCAGCACCCGGCCGGCCCAGTCGCCGAACCCGTAGCCGAATACCATCGACTGGGTGATGAACCGCCGGGCGCCCAGCTGCCGGGCGGCGGCCAGCAGGTTGGCGGTGCCCTCGGTCCGTAGCCAGTTGGTGGCGGCCATGTCCTGGTGCCGGAGGGGGGTCTTCTTCAGCGCGGTGAGCTCGGCGATGACCGCGTCGGCCTGCTGGCCGTCGAGCGCCTGGCTCAGGCCGCGGCAGTTGAGCACGTCGGCCTGGACCGGGGCCGCCCCCGCCTCGGCCAGCCGGGCGCGGCCTTCGGGCGCGCGGTGCACCGCGATCACCTCATGCCCGTCATGGCGGAGCAGGCGCACCAGGGGCATCCCGATCGCCCCCGACGCGCCAGCAACCAGGACCCTCATCGGCTCCTCCTTCCGTAGCGGTCGCGGCTGGGCGGCATAACTGCCTGGGTCCGGTCAGCGCGGCCTGCGTCCTGGTGCCAGGCAGGCAGCGGCCCGGGCACGCCGGGCCCGCTTCCCGGCGGGCGCCTGGCTGCCAGCCTGAAACGGCGCGGCGCGGATGCTGAGCCGGCCAGGCCGGTCCCGGTTGCTGGCCGGGCAATGTCAGGCCGCCCGGAGGCGCCTGCGGTCCCGGCCGGCGTGACCGGCCGTCCCCTGCCCGGCTCGGCCTGCGCGGGCGAGCGCCTTGGCCCGGACCACGTCGGGGTCTCTTGGGTCGGCCGGAAGTTCCTGGCGCCACGAGGGCTCGCGCTGGCGCCCCGGTCTGTGGATACGGACGCGCTTCATCTGTCATCACCTCCGCCAATCACCATTGTGGCGGGCCCGTTAACTACGAGCTCCTGCCAGCGTGAGGCGACGGCCGCGCGGTGTCGTCCCGGCTCCCGGTGAGATCAGCGCACCTCCTCGGCCCCGTCAATCGCCCGGCCCGGGCGCAAACCAGCACAGCGGTCGTGTCGGCGCAGTTCCGGCCGCATCGTCGCGGTTGTGACGAGGCGGGCTGGGCGCCGGTGGTAAACGGGCCGCAGGCGAGGCGCCTTCTCATGGCGGCCGGGACGACCACGCGGGTGCATGTCAGCGCAGGGGGGACGGCTGTGCCGCCGGGCAGCAGTGCCCCGCCGTCGTCAAACGATACGACGCCGTTGCAAAGCAGGCTCCATCCTTGCTCGGGATGGCTGGCCACAGCTCTTGCGCCGGCGCGATCCGCCGCCAGGGCATCCGGGGACCGGGGCTGATGCGGGCACGTCTGGTCGTCAAGCCGGCCGGGCCTCAGTGGCCGCGCGAGCAGCCCTGTCATCTCGCCTCCTGCAAGTCGGGCGCGTGGAAGGCCGACTCCGACCCGGACGGGCCGTAGCCGCTTTCCATGGCGGGGCGGGCTTGAGCCGTGCCCGGCCCTCTGGATACGGACGCGCTCATCTGTCATCACCTCGGCTAGTCGCTGTCACCATCTGGCGGGCCCGTTACCTACGAGCTCCTGCCAGCGTGAAGCGGCGGGCGCGCGATGTCGTCCCAGGTCTCGGTGAGATCAGCGCATCTCCTCGGCCCGCCATGCGCCCGGCCCGGACGCAAACCAGCACAGCGGCCGTGCCCGCGCAGCTCCGGCCGGACCCCAGCGGTTCTGGCGCAGGCCGGCAGCGCGCGGCGGTGTTCAGCGGGCCGCAGAGCTAGACGGGGTCCGACGGCACGGCGGGCATCATGCGAGGCGCCACGGCGGCGGGCCGCGGTCCGCGGGGCATTGTGCGTCGGCGGCCGTGGCACCTGGTGAGACGATGGTCACCGGAAGACCCGCAAGGGGGATGAGAGCAGATGGCCGCGGTCATGGTCGAGCGGGATGCCGTCATGACGGCGGTGCGCGGCCTGATCGGGGACGCGCTTGCGGGCCGGGGCGGGGCGTTGTTCGTGGTCGGCGAGGCCGGGCTGGGGAAGACGACAGTGCTGGAGCACGCGGCGGCGATCGCCCGGGGCCGGTCCAGGACCGGGATCGGCAGGGCGGACGTGGCTGAGGCGGCCCTGCCGTTCGGCCTGATCAGCCAGGCCCTGGAGGCCTTGCTGGACGGTCCCGCAGGGCTCACCGATCCGGCCGGCCGCGGCTCGGCCCCGGCTCCGGCGGATTACTTCTATGCCGTCCTGGCCCGCCTGCGGCTGGCTGCCGCTGAGCCGTTGTTCCTCGCACTTGACGACGCGCACTGGGCTGACCCGGACTCGCTGACGCTATTGCGCTTGATCTGCCGGCGGATCGCGGCAATGCCGGTGGCAGTGCTGGTCACCGCCCGGCCCTGGCCGCCGGAGGCACTGCGGGCGGGCGAGGAGCTGGCCGCCCAGCAGCTGGCCGCCGTGCAGCACCTGGCGCCGCTCAGCCAGGAGGCAGCGCGGACGATCCTCAGCCAAAAGGCGGGTACGGCCGATCCGGCCGCCGGGGAGCTGGAGCGGGCGGCGGCTTTGTGCGCCGGGAACCCGCTGCTGCTGGACTACGTCGCGGCCGCGATCCGGGCCGGCCAGGGCATCCCGGAGCGGCAGTCGCAGGCCGGCACGTCGTGGGCGCGCCGGCTGCTGCTGTCTCACCTGGCTGGCCTGGAGGAGCCGACGCAGCGGTATCTGCGGGCCGCCGCCGTGCTGGGGCGGCGTTTCCGCCCCGAGGTGGCGGCCCAGGTCGCCGGGCTGGCGGCCGCGGATGCGGCAGCGGCGCAAGAAGCGTTCGCCACTGCCGGGCTGGGCCGCGACGCCGGTGAGGGCTGGGCCGAGTTCAGCCATGAGCTCATCCGCCAGGCGGTTTACGAGCTGGCCGCCCCGGTCCGGACGCGGCTGCACGAGGCCGCGTTCCGGGCCCTGGCGGCCCGCGGTGTCAACCCGGCCGAGGCGGCTGGCCACGCGGTGGCCGCCCGGCTCGCCGGGGACCGCGCGGCCCTGGACGTCCTGGCCCGGGCCGGGCGGGAGGCGCTGCGGGCCGGCGCGCTGGGAGCGGCCCGGCGGCACCTGCAGGCGGCCGTGGACTTGGCCAGCCCGCCCGCGCCGGCCGAGCTTGTTTTCGACCTGGGCCGGGCCCTGATCGCTGGCGGTGACCACGCGGCCGGGGTAGCCCGTTATGAGGAACTTCTTGCGCGCGCCGGGCTGCCCGGCGAAACGCGGCTGGCCATTCTCGGCCAGCTGTCCCAGGCCCGGATGTACGCGGGCCGGATCGCCGAGGCCGAGGCGGCCATGGAAGAGGCGCAGCGGCTGGCGGGCCCGGGCCGCCGCGACCTCACCGCCGGTGCCATGGTCGACCACGCCGCCCAGGTCATGGTGACCTACGGCTGGAAGCGGGCTGGGCCGCTGGCCGTCCGGGCCCGTGAGCTGGCCGCTGAGGCCAGCGCCCCGGTGCGCGCCGCCGCCGCGGCGGTCTGGGCGGTGGGCACCTACTTTTCCGGTGACCCCGCCGGGCTCGAGGTCGCCGAAGCCGCCGCCCGCAGCGCAGCGACCGCGCCCTCCTGGCGGCCGGCGGGCACGCCGTGGTGGGATCCGGTCGCGCACTACGCCTCCCTGGCCCTGTCGGCTGAGCGCTTCGGCGACGCGCAGCGGCTCCTGGACAGCATCCTGGAGGCGGCCGAGCGGCGTTCGGATCCGATGGCCGTGGCGCAGGCCCTGTACTACCGGACCACGCTCAGGTGGCGGCTGGGCCAGCTGGACGAGGCGCTGGCCCTGTCCGCGCGCCTGCTCGAGGCCGCGGATCTGGTGCCGGTGATGACTCCCAATGCGGCCGCCGTCAGAGCCATGGTCCTCCTCGATCTCGGCCGGCTGGACGAGGCGGAGGACTGGTGCGCCCGCGCCGCCGCAGCCGCCGACGGCGGCGGGGACAGCCTGGGATACGCGGTGATGGCGAGTCATCTGCCGCGCGGAACCCTCGCCCTGCGCCGCGGCGACCTGGACAGCGCCTGCGCCACGTTCACCGCGCTGTGGGAGATCGCCGATGCGCTGCAGGTGCGCGACCCGGGCACGGTCCCGTGGGCAGCTGATGCGCTCGCCGCCTACCTGGCCTGCGGCCGTGAGGCCGCCGCCGGGCGGCTCATCGACTGGCTGGCGCCGGCCGCCGGGGCCCTGCCCGCCCGCTGGCCGAAGGTCGTCGTGGCCGCGGGCCGGGCCGCTCTGGCCGAGCGCAACGACGACCCGGAAACAGCGCGCCGCCGCTACGCCGAGGCGCTCGCCCTCCAGGAACAGATGCCCATCCCGCTCGCGAGGGCCCAGGTGCTCACCGATTACGGCGCCTTCCTGTACCGCCAGGGCGACGCCCGCCAGGCCAGGCAGGCGCTCGCCGAGGCGCTGCGGCTCGCCGAGAGCTGCGGCGCCGGGTGGCACGCCGAGCGGGCCCGGGTGGAATGGCGCCGCGCCGGCGGGCGCACCGGGACCACCCCGCCCGGCCAGCTCACCCCCCAGGAGGCCGCGGTGGCCCGACTGGCCAGGGCCGGGAAGACCAACCGGGAGATTGCCGCGCAGCTGTACCTGACCGTCAACACGGTGGAAACCCACCTGCGGCACGTCTACCAGAAGCTTGGCATCCACCGGCGCGCAGAGCTGCTCACCCTCCCGGACGCCGAGACGGAAGCAGTCAGCGGCCCAGTCCCCCCGTGACGGGCTGGATGCCGTCTCCGGCGGCATAACCCCCAGCGCTCCAGGCTCGGCCACGCCGCCCTCTCGCGCCCCCCGGCGGACTCTCGCGGGCCCACGGCCCTCACCGGTCTCGGGTCCATTGTCCCGGCGGGCAGTGCTTCCTGTCATGCCCGCAGGTCAGGCAGCCAAGACTGCCCTCGGTGGCCGCGTGGCCCGGAGCTCATGCCCGTCCGCGGCGATGCCGGCAGGACACGGCTCACGTCGGCCCGGGGCCAGCGCGCCACCGGCGAAAGGCCACGGCGGCAGCTCAGTCTTGCAGGCGGTAGCTGAACGAGCCTTCCTCATCTCACGGGCTTCCGGGACGACAACAGGGCTGTTCTCGGATCAGCTTGATACCAGCGCGCCCGTGCCACCTGGCACGCCAGCGGCGCATCCCCTGCGGAACAGAAACAGACACAACCCGAATCCCATGGAGAACCCTCATGTCCCAGGCACGATCCATAACGAGGCGGGCGGCCGCGCCGGGCGCCCCCGTGGCCGGCACCGGCGGCCCCCGGCTCGGCCTCGCCCTTGTTGTCATCGCCACCGCGCAGCTGATGGTGGTGCTCGACGCGACCATCGTCAACGTCGCCCTCCCGCACATCCAGCACGCGCTCGGTTTCTCCGGCTCCGGCCTGGAGTGGGTGGTCAACGCCTACGCGCTAGCGTTTGGCGGGCTGCTGCTGCTGGGCGGCCGCGCCGGGGACCTGCTCGGCCGCCGCAAAGTGTTCATCGCCGGGCTGCTGCTGTTCTCCGCGGCATCGCTGGCTGGAGGGTTCGCCACCAGCCAGGCGTGGCTGCTCGCGGCCCGCGCCGTCCAGGGAGCCGGCGCCGCTGTCACCGCGGCGACCGCGCTCGCGCTGATCGCGACCACTTTCCCGGAGGGCCCGCCGCGGAACCGGGCGATGGGCGTGTACGCGGCGATGAGCGTGGCCGGCGGCGCGGTCGGCTTGATCACCGGGGGGCTGCTGACCACCTACGCGTCCTGGCGGTGGGTGCTGTTCGTCAACGTGCCGATCGGCCTGGCGGCGGCCCTCGCCGCGCCGCGGGTGCTTGGCGCGTCGCCGCGGCAGCGGGGCCGGTTCGACCTGCCCGGCGCGATCACCGGCACCAGCGGGGTCGCCGCGCTGGTCTACGGGCTGTCGAACGCGGCTACCACCCCGGACGGGGTCTCGCACTGGGGCGATGCCAAGGTCGTGGCCTCGCTGGCGGCATCGGCGGTGCTGCTGGTCGCGTTCGCGGTCATCGAGGCCCGCGGCAAGAACCCGATGCTGCCGATCCGCCTGCTGGCCGACCGCGACCGGACCGGTGCGAACCTGATCATGCTGTGCGTCGGCACCACCATCTTCGGCATGTTCTTCTTCCTCACCGTGTTCATGCAGTCCGTCTGGGGCTACTCCGCGCTGAAGACCGGCCTGGCCTACCTGCCACTGACCGCCGCCATTCTGGTGGCATCCGGCGCCGCCGCCCAGCTCGTTCCCCGCATCGGCGCCCGGCCGCTGCTGCTGGCCGGCTCCCCCGCCACCGCCGGCGGCCTGTACTGGCTGTCGCGGCTCAGCGAGCACAGCAGCTACGCCGGCGCGGTACTGGGCCCGATGCTGGTCACCGCGTTCGGGCTCGGCCTGCTGTTCGTGCCGCTCACCCTGGTCGCCATGTCCCGGGTCGCCGACGCCGAGTCCGGGGTCGCGTCCAGCCTGCGCAACACCGGCCAGCAGGTCGGCGGCTCGATCGGGCTCGCCGTGCTCGGCACCGTCGCCTGGACCGTCGTCGCCAACAGCATCCGCGCCAGCACCACCCACGCCACCACGGCCACCGCCGGGGCCGGCCACCCGGCCCGCCCCAGCCAGGCAGCGCTCACCGCGATCTACCACCATGCCCTGACCACAGGATTCGCCCGCGCCTTCCTGGTCGCCGCCGGGATCATGCTGCTCGCCCTGATCACCACGATCATCGCGATCCGGGTGCGGCGCGCCGACCTAGCCGGAGCCTCCCCATTCTGAACCGCAGGGCAGCCAGGCCCGGTACCAGGCACTCAGCCATAAGGAAGGAAGACATGAAGCTCACAATTATCGCCGCGACCGGCGGCGTCGGCCGGGAACTGCTCGAGCAGGCCGTTGCCGCGGGCCATGACGTCACGACCGTGGTACGAAACCCGCAGAGGCTGCCTGCCGCACTGCGCGCGACCGGGCAGGTACGGGTCGTCTCGGCCGACATGGCGGCTCCAGATCCCGCTGCGCTGGAGGCCGCGGTCGCTGGCGCCGACGCGGTGCTGTCCGGCCTTGGCCCCCACTCGAACGCCGACGCCGGAATCGCAGCCGCTGGCACCCGGGCCATTGTCGCGGCGATGAAGGCCGCAGGCGTGCGCCGCGTCGTCGCCGTCAGCGCCGCGCCGGCCGGCACCGTGCCCACGCCCAGCCGTCCCAGCCCGCCCAAACACGACCCGGGTGACGGATTCTTCATGCGGCACCTGCTCAGCCACATCGCGAACGCGAGGCTCGGCAAGGTCTTCGCCGACCTGGCACAGATGGAAGACATCCTTACCGAAAGCGGCCTGGACTGGACCGTCATCCGGCCGCCACAACTCACCGGCAAGCCACTGACCGGCACCTACCGCACTGCCTACGGGCAGAACCTCAAAGGCGGCCTGTCCGTCCCCCGCGCCGACGTCGCCCACCTCATGCTCCACGCGCTCGGCCAGCCCGGGACGATCCACCAGGCCATCGGAATCGCAACCTGACCAGGAGGAAAGACATGACGACCAAGGACACGGCCGATCGCACCGGGGAAGCGATCGACTTCACCATGATGTACGTGACCCACGACGCCTTCCGGCGCGACCTGGGCCGTCTTTCGGCCGCGTCGGCCGCCGGGACGGCTCACGCCCCCGGGGTCCGCGCGGGCTGGGAGAACTTCAAGGCCCAGCTCCTGCTGCACCACAGCGTCGAGGACACCCACCTGTGGCCCCGTGTCCGCCGCGCGGCAGCGGGCCGGCCCGCCGGCCTCGCCTCGCCGCCCACAAGGCGCCGGCGGTGCACAAGTGGCTGCTGGCCCAGTCCGCGGTGGAGACGCCGGCCTCGATGAGGGCGCGGATGGTGGCGGTCCAGTCGGGGCGGGGTTGTCGACGTGGGGGAGGCCGCTGCCGACCTGGGCCCGAATCAGCGGGGTGCTGTCCCAGGTGGTGTCGCGTGCCTCGATGCGGGCGCCGCGGTCGAGCAGCAGCCGGACGACTTCGGCGCTGCCGGAGCCGGCGGCGGCGTGCAGCGGGGTGGCGCCGTCCTGGCCTCGCGCGTCCAGCGGGAAACTGGCATCGAGCATGAGCCGCACCGCCCCGGCCTGGCGGCTGGTGTCGCCGCGGCCGGGCTTGCGGCGGGTGACCTGCCGCAGCTCCAGCACGCGGCCCTGGGGCCTGCCCTTGCTGATGGCCAGCTCCACTGTGGTGCCGGCGAGGTCGTACTGGTGCTGGCAGCCGCCGTCTCCGGCCGAGCCGGCCGTGGTGAAACGCTTCGCCGGGCAGGGCGGGGGCGTCTTTGCCGGTGTCATTCTTGCGGTAGGTGAGCAGGTGGAACCCGGCGTCGATGATGTCGGCGAACAGGTCGGGGACCAGCCGCCCCGGTCGAAGCACAACGTCACCTTCCGGTCCTGGCCGGCGATGCCGCGGGGCTGGGGCAGCAGGCCGCGGATCTGGCTGGCCGGGGAGGATGACGGCTGGGCCCATCACGACCAGCAGCGGGTCCCCGGCACCGTCGGTGACTCAGGTTTCCTCGGTGCCCGGGGCGGGGAACTTGAGCCGGGCTACGTGCATCTTCTGCACGTCCCGGGTGCCGAAGTACGCCCCCCTTTGGCGTGCCCGTCAATGTAGAAGAACCCGAGCTGATCGGGGCGGGCGGTGGCATGGTGGCGGGCGATCGCCATCTGCAGCTGCTCGGCCCGCCCGGCGGCGGCCAGCTCGCCCAGCTTGCGGCGGATCGTCTTGACCTCCGGCGCCCGGTCCAGGCCCAGCACCCAGCCCAGCGCGGCCAGGCTGACGCGGGTGGCGCCCTCGGCGCGTGGCTCGCGCAACAGCGCGCAGAACACCAGCATGACCAGCATGGTCTCCAGCCCGTAGAACCCGTTCCGCAGCCACCCGTACACCGTGCGGGCGCAGGCGAGCAGGCCGGTGTCGGCCAGGCAGCAGCCCGGCCAGCGGGGATCTCGCGCCGGGGGCGAACGCGGCGCGGCGCCCTCGCCCAGCAGCCCGAACCGGGCCAGCGCCCGCTCACTGTCCCTGGCCACCGGATCCGGCAGCGCCGCAGCGCGCCCAGCTCGACCAGATCCAGACGGCTGAGACATCTGGCCGCTACAACGCCTGGATCGTCGCAGCCTACGACCCGGTCCAGGAGTGCAACCAGGTCCTCTCGATCGCCAAGAGGGTGCCGGTGCTCATGCTGAATCAGGGCCTGTGCCATGTGGCCGACCTCAACGGTGGCGTTCGGTGGCGCCAGCCAGCCGAGTCCCGCCGGAGCGGTGGCGGCGGGTGAGCGGCTGCATGTCCCGGCGAGGTGTGCGAGTGCGCGGTGCCGAGGGCACAGGCGAATGTCTTGCGGACATGAGAGTTCCGTTCCGCCGTGGTGGATGCTGGCCGGTTGTTCCCGCTACGGGCTGACGATCTGCCCGGACGGGCGCATCACGTACCAGTACCCGCCGTCGTCGTTCTTGCCCTGGCCGGCCGCATGACCGGGAGAGGCATCGCCGAGGTAGGTGTATAGCGGCCATCTGTGATAGGTGACGACGCGGCCGCCGCCCGGGCCCGGCATGGTCCCCAGCAGGCCGGCGCTCACCCCGGCGCCGGCGGCGGCCGTCTCGCCGGCGTGCAGCGTCAGTGGCGGCCAGGCGGACGCGCAGTCGCCGGTGCAGGTGACGTGCTGGGCTGCGTCCGGCGGGAACGTGTACAGCGCGAACCCCTTGTTCGTGACCAGCACCGTGCCCAGCAGGCCCAGCTCGGCTCGTTCGACGGTGACCCGTCCCTGCGCGGCGCTGTAGCGCACGACGTCGACGTAGTGGACGTAGAGGTACGCGGCGAACGCTGCGACGCCGGTGACCAGTGCCGCGGCGCCGAGGAGAACCTTGGTCCGCCGACGCAGGCCCCGGGGCCGGGTCACGGGTTGAGTCCGGCGGGTGCCGGGGCGGGCTCTGCGCTGCCGTCCGCGCCGGATCGTGTCGGGGGAAGTCATGGGTTGTCTCCTTCGGTCGGTGATGATCGGTTCGCGGGGTTTCCGCGTAGCCCCGGTGCTGTTTGGGGGCTGGTTCCTGCGAAGACGGTACGAGCCGGCGCCGCCGCAGGCGTCACGCGAAAGTGCGGGCCAGGTGGAACATCCCGCGGCAGGCCCGGCACGAAAGTGCGGCCGCAGCCGGCCGCGCCACGCCGTTAGGGGATCAGGCCCAGTTCCCGGGCCCGGGTGACGGCCTCGGTGCGGTTGGCCGCGCCGAGCTTGTCCATGATGTGGCTGACGTGCTTCTTGACGGTGTCGAGAGTGACCACGAGTTCCCCGGCGACGGCCTGGTTCGGCCTGCCCGCCGCCAGCAGCCCCAGCACCTCCAGCTCCCGGGAGGTCAGCGGCTCGACAATGCCAGGCACCGCGGCGGGAGCTGGCCCGGTCACCGGTGCGGCCTGCTCGGCGTGTTCGGCGTCGAACGCCCGCCGGAGCCGGGCCAGGCAACCGAGCGGGACGCCGGCGGCGGCCTGGCCGGACCGCTGGGCGGCGATCAGCCGGCCGAGCAGGGCGGCCATCGGCGGGCCCTCGTCGGCGAAGACCCGCACGTAGCCCTGCGGGCAGGCCAGCGCCAGCACGTCGGCCAGGGCTGTCACCGCGGCGGCTTCCTCGCCGCTGGCCGCCAGCGCCAGCGCCTGCAGCGCCTGGATCGCGATGACGCTGCCCGTGCGGTCTTGGCTGACGGCCGCCGCGTGCAGCCGGGCCAGCAGCCCGAGCGCCGGGCCGGGGCGGTCCTGGGCAAGCAGCACCCGGGCCAGCACCAGGTACTCCGGCTCCCGCGGGTAACCCGGCTCGTCCTCCGGGCCGAGGCCGCGTTCCTGGGTCCAGCGGGCGGCCGCGGCAAGGTCGCCCTGGGCCAGCTGCAGCCGGGCCCGCTGCGCCGGGACCGGGTTGAGCAGGCCGGCCACGCCCGGGCCCGGCGCGGCCTGCCCGGCCTCTTCCATCGCCTCCCGGGCGCCGGCCGCGTCGCCCTGGGCCTGCCGGATCCACGCCAGCGTGGCCAGGCCGGTGGCCAGCGGCTGGGTGAAGGTCATCTGGCGGCACGCCCCGATTCCCTCGCTGACGTGCCGGAGGGCCGTGTCGAGCTCGTTCCGCTGGTAGGCCACCTCGGCCAGGCCCACGTACGCGATGCCCGCGGCGGGCAGGGCAGTCCGGCTGGTCGCTGCGGCGACCTCGAGCGCCCGCCGGTAGGTGCCGGCCGCGGTGTCCAGGCGGCCCTGGGCCCGCTGGACCTGGCCGACGTCCTGGTAGCCCCAGGCGGTCATGGCGGGCTGGCCGGCCGCCCGCCCCTGAGCGATGCTCGACGACAGCGCGCGCTCGGCCTCTGCAAGCCGGCCGCGCAGCCACTCGGCCACGCCCAGGTACCCGTTGGCGTGGGATGTCAGCAGCCACTCGCCCTCGCCGACCTCGGCAAGGGTCCGGCGGCCGAATGTGATCGCGCGTTCGGCGTCGCCGTGGAGCACGGCGAGGAGGGCGCGCCCGAGCGCGATCGCCGCGGGCACGTTGGCCAGGTGGCTCGCGGCCCGGCTGACAGAAGGCTCGAACGGCTCATCGGCCACGTCCGGAGCGCTTGCCAGCGCGCGCTCGGCGGCATCCAGCGCGACTTCGGCCGCCTCCACGCGGTGGCTGAGGAGAGCCAGGCGCGCCTGGGCCAGCAGCAGCCGCGGCCGCGAGCCGGCCAGCCCGGCGGGCAGTGCCGCAAGCCACCGCTGCAGGGTCGCGCCTTCGCTGCGCAGGAGAAACGCGTCGGCGTGCCGCTCGATCAGCCGCGCGGCCCAGGCAGCGTCCCCGGCGGCCAGGGCGTGGCGCACCGCGTCGCCAGCGAGCCCATGCTCTTCTGACCAGGCCGCCGCGGCCCGGTGCAGCGCCGGGACCCGGCCGGGCCGTTCTCGCTGCAGGCGGGCGCGGAGCAGGTCGGCGAACAGGTGGTGGTAGCGCCACCAGCCGCGCACCTCATCCAGCGGCACCAGGAACAGGTTCGCCCGCTCCACCCGCTCCAGCATCGCCTGGCTGCCATCCCGGCCGGTGACCGCATCACACAGCCCGCCGGACAGGCGTTCCAGCAGCGAGGTTTCCAGCAGGAAGGTGCGCACCTGCTCGCTCTGCCGCTCCAGCACCTCCTCAGCCAGGTAGTCCAGGACATAACGGTGGCTGCCGCTGAACGCCGCCACGAACCCGGCGGGATCCGCCTGCCCCCTCAGTGAAAGGGCGGCCAGCTGCAGCCCGGCCGCCCACCCCTCGGTGCGGGCCGCCAGCGCCGCCACCGCCGTGGCGGGC
>WNGP01001653.1_pt1 | contig 18370 bp, 13 predicted proteins | sample 5407671 | NCBI WGS metagenome assembly WNGP01 (sample SAMN13153381, study PRJNA577476) | soil metagenome | isolation source: 40 cm soil or saprolite under Garry oak tree replicate 2 | place: USA:California | collected 2016-06-15 | reverse complement strand
AGCACTCTTGACATAACCACTGGCAACAATTCGGCTCCAGGGTTCTACGCCATAATCGTCACTGGAACCGATGGCTTGCAGTCTCACTCGACCACGATTACTCTCCAAGTCGTAGACCCCATTCCTCCACCAGTCATTATCGAATCGCTGGTTCTGAACAGCTATCATTTCAATAACGGCACCAGCCTCACCCTCTTCCTCCAGAACACGGGCAACGGAACAATCACTCTGCAGTCCTACGTCATTCGAGACTCCTCGGGAAACGCGTGGAGTCTCACAAGCTGGACCGGACCCGCCATCGAAGTCAACGGAGTCGGCTCAGCGAATATTCTGATCGGTTCCAGTTGCCCTGGCTGCATATACAGCGGAATAGCCGGACTATTCCTACAGTTCCAACCTGGGCAGACCTACACAGTCACGGTGACGACTTCCAGGGACAACCAGTTTACGTTCACCGTCACAGACTAGACAGTAGCCGGGTCTTGAAGAGCGAGATTCATCCTGCCAACGGTTTCGAGTGTCGCTCGTCGGGGCATATCCAGACAATCTCGCCGCCAAACGTCCGGCCTCGATAACACTGTCTGCCGTGTGTGACGCAGAACATTCGACCTCTGAGAATCTCCGGCAGCATCGCCTCCGGCAAGCCCGTAGCTTCTGGGGAGTCGGCGGATTCAGAGTCCGGGTCTGGCTCAGCAAGCGGGTTGTCCAGAGGCCTACTCATTGGCGAACTGTGAAGAGATTTCTGTGGTCGTCCCATTAAGCGTAGCTTCGCATCTTCAACCCGGCTATACCAGGATACGGACCGTTTATGCCTGCGGATTTCTGGGGAATGCTTCGGGTCGGCCAAAAATTGGGCAAAGCCGTTCATGCGGGCGAAACTAGCCTGTGCCCTACCAGTCGCTGATCAGCGGCCACATACGTCCTGTCGCAAGCAGACCACTGTTATCTCAGACTCGCCTCGTGCGAGAACCGGTTCAAATCGTCGTATGGGCTGAATTGAGCCTATTTTCGGCTTCTATTGACCGAACTTCTTTTATGGTGATGCCTGTGCGGGCGAGTGCGGAGAGTTACCATGCCTAAGAAATCCAAGAAGGCTAAGAAGTCGAAACCTAAGAAAGCGAAGATGGATCCGATTCCGAAAGGCTTCGGGACAGTAACCCCCTATCTATCGCTTGATCGGGCGGCCGAAGCACTTGAATGGTACAAGAAAGCGTTCGGCGCCAAGGAGCTTGACAGAGAAACCGTGCCCGGTGGTAAGGTCATGCATGCCAGAATTCGAATCGGCGATTCGATAATAATGCTGAGCGACGTCTTTCCTGGGGCGGACACGCAGGCACCGAGTGTTCTGGGAAACACGACAACGACGATGCACGTCTACACTAAGAATGTTGACAAGCTCTGGCAGCAAGCTGTTGACGCTGGAGCAAAAGTCAGTATGCCCTTGGACAACCAGTTCTGGGGCGAGCGCTACGGGAAGTTGAAAGACCCGTTCGGCCACAACTGGTCCCTTTCACAGTGTATCCCGATGACCAAGGCGGAGATGAAGGAGAAGCAAGAGCAGGCTATGGCCATGTTCTCCCAGGGCCAGCATCCAGGGGCAGAAGAACAGGCTCCGATGGCCCAACAGTAGCGGAAACTAGGGACACTCATCTCATCGGGTCGGAAAACAAGCGATTCGATCCTAGGTTCGTTAGGTAGGAGAGTTGTTTCTCCGAACGCCAAACCCCAGTCTCATTCTTTAGCGCTTGCGTGATCGGAGATATTTGTCCCGTGACTGCGAAGAATGGATGCTACGCTGTCGGTTAGATAGAAAAGGAGAAGTTTGGAGTTTGGCTCTTCGGGTCTGTTACTTCTTGGCGTAGATTTTGCCGTGGCTTTCGCCGGTGGCCATGTTGCCTTGGCCTTCGGCCCAGCCGGTTGAGTTGTTGAGCCATGATAGTTTGGGTGATTGTGTCATGAAGTGTAGTTCGCCTTCCCAGTTGCCTGTGGTAGGACCGCTCATGCGGCCTTTTCCGCTTCCCCAGACTACTACCATGTCTCCGTCCTTGGTGTTCATGATCGACTTGAGCTGCCATTCGTTGGTCCCGTCGGTCTTCTGGTTGACAGTGACCGTGTCGATGTGGTTGCCGTGGAGTTTGCCGCTGAACTCTCCCCGGTCGTTCATCTCTAGCTGAATCCCGTTGGGGCCGATGTCTTTGATGGTAGTGCTTACGTTCTTGGCGTGTAGCTCGTAGAGTAACTCGCCCTTCTGCATCGAGGCTTGAGCTTGCATGTTTCTCGATCGTTCGACCCTGATAGTATCTATATCAACGTTCTCGCAGGTGTGAAAAATGAAACTATCGTGTCGCGACGCGTGAGGGTCGTAGTTTTTTCGCTCATGTTTCATGAAGACTTGGATGAGACTACAGTATACGGGGACGCTCTGTCTTCCCAAGAAGCACTTTTGTGTCGCGAGGAGTAACGCTTTTGAGATTTTCTGGAGGGGGTCCCGCCAGTTGAAACCAGTTTGGGCGAGTTGACTAGATCAGGGTGCAGAGTCGGCCGGTCAAGCGTTTTCGAAGGTGCGAGTTGTCAGCTTGAATCAGCGTGGAAAAGTGTTGATTTCAGATCGGACGCCCAGATTTGCATTCAGGGGTTATTATGGGCGAGTCTTCTTCCATTGGGAAGATTTCAGAAGTGTCGGAAGGAGCGTTCGCCGGTGAGTACCATGCTGATTCCGTGCTGATCGCAGGCTTTGACGAGTTCTGGGTCTTCTACTGAGCCGCCTGGCTGGATTATGCCTGAGACTCCCTCCTTCGCGACTGCTTCCACATTGTCCATCTTCGGCAGGAATCCATCGGAGGCCATGACGCTCCCGTTGAGCTCGTGTCTATACCTGTGGGCCTTCTCGATGCAAGCCTCGATAGCACCGATACGATCCTGTTGGCCGGTACCTATTGCCAGCGATACTCCATCATTCCAGAACACCACGGCATTCGAGCGCACCTCGCAGGCGGTCCACCAAGAATGTAGCATGGCCGTATACTCGGCCTCTGTTGGCAGGCGTCTCGTTGTGACGGATAGTTGCTTTAGGTCGTTTTCTGACTGGATCTTTGTAGAGTAGGAGTCCTCGAATATCAAGGATCCATCATCCAAGACGACGATGTCGGGATGAGTTTGATCATCGACAAGTGTGCGGACCTTTCCCAATCGAATATCCTTCTTTGCGTTGAGGATGGTGAGAGCTGACGGTTCGAAGTCTGGCGCGTATACCACCTCGACAAACGTCTTAGACAATTCCTCTGCTGTGGACCTGTCCACCGGACGATTGAAAGCGACGACGCTGCCGAACGCTGCTCTCGGATCCGCATCCCTCGCCCGAACATAGACCCCCGACAGAATCTGGCCACTGCGTCCTACGGCGACGCCTGACGGATTGAGGTGTTTCATCACGGCAGCTGCAGGTCCGTCAAAGTATCCGACGATCCGGAGCCCGTGGCTGCCATCCTCGATGTTCGTCGCTGAGGGTCCGTCTTTTCCCCACTTGATCCATTCCACGTTGCCCATGCCATCCCGCGATTCTACCGGCTTGTACAACGCCGCCTTCTGGTGCGGGTTGGTTCCGTAGCGCAGACCTCGATCCTGACCATCAATTGTCCAGCGGACCTTCAAATACTCAATTGTTCTTCCATCCATTACAAGTTTGAGAGATTCTGGAAAATCCTCCTTCCGGGCCGTTCTGTATATTTTCCGAATCTCCTGTTTGCTCATGGTCCTTGGCCGGCCAGATAGTCGCGGATCGCCTGGTCATACTCTGCGGTCAGGGCAAAGGCTTCTCGAGCCAGTTGCTGCCTGAGTTGGTTGCCAACGTATCCCTTCTTCTCCAGCTCTTTTCCCACCGCCTCATACTGCGTAGGGTTTGTGACCGGAACCACTCTCTGATTCAAGAGAGCACCCTTCCCCGCGGCCCTGATCAAGGTCACCCCGCCAATGTCGATATTGTCAACAGCCTTGCGCAGATTGCCAGAGTCCGTCTTGACAACGCTCTGGAACGGGTAGAGATTCACCACGACAAAATCCAGAGGTTCAATCCCGTTAGCCTCCAGATACTCCCGCTGTGCCGGGTCGCGCCAGTCCCCAAGAATTCCTCCATGAATCTTCGGATGCAACGTCTTCACTAGTCCTCCGGGCATTTCTTTTACACCAGTATACTCAGAAACGTCGACCACTGTGAGGCCAAGCTTGCGAACCGCCTCAGCCGTACCGCCTGATCCGAGCATCTTCACCTGCAGCTTAGAGAATACCCAGGCGATCCTGTCGAGACCTGTCTTGTCGTAGACTGACAGGAGCGCGTTACCAGGCAAGCCTCTCATGTTGAGAGTCTATTCCCGGCTATTTTAGCCTCGGCGCAACCACCTACGCGAGTTCCAGCGCACGGGTGATCTCCATCCGGGACGCTCGCAGCGCGGGATACAGACTGCCAGCCAGAACGGCGACAAGCGCGAGGACGAATGCTTGGATGATCGCGTTGTAAGGGACCACGAAGGGAATGAAGAAGCCTGCAAGGGCGGTGCTGTTTGTGGCTCCTTTCAACAACAGTAGCCCCCCAGGAATCGCGAGCAGGAATCCGAAGAGGCCCAGAAGCGCGCCCTCGCCAAGGAACAGTCCCACGATTTGTCTTCTGCTCATACCCTGAGACCGGAGTAGCCCGATCTCCCTTCGCCGATCTGACACGTTCATTATCATCGTGGCGCCTATACCGAGACTCGCGATCAGGAGAGCGAAGTAGAGTATGAGGAGTATCAGGGTGAATATTCTGTTGATCGTGTCGTTGACTAGAGAGAGGAGTTCGCCGAGCGTTAAGGAGTTCTCGCCGAGGTCGTATCGTGGGAACATGGTCGCGATGTCTTGAGCGATACGGGTCGCCTGAGACTTGTATTCTGGTTTGAGGTCGACTAGGAACAAGGGGGATGTGTCGTCTCCTCCAAAATACTCATGTTGCGCGGAGAACGAGACAACGATCGAATCGCTTGCAAAGTGTTCACCGAACTGAATATACTGCAGCACTGGACCCGTAAAGACCCCCGCAACCGTGAAGGACACGAAATTGTTGTTCGCTGTGGAGTTTCTTGTCAGAATCGAGAGCTGGTCTCCGGCACCAACATCAAGCTTGGATGCCAGCGAATCTGGTATCAATAGCGATTGATTGTCGGATGAGAGTTGAGAATAGATTTGGGATACCGGTGGTGAGTTGACAAAAGTATAGGAGATGATTGTTGGAAATACTGACGGGTCTACAGCTACAACTCCGATACTGCTAGATGTGCTCTTTCCAAAGGCCTTGGCAGGGTAGGGGCTTGGGGACAGAGGTGTTGCGCTTGCAACCTGCTGTAGACTTTTGAGGCTGTCTGTGAAGCTGATTGGAACAGACTGGTTTGCGACGAGAATGATGTCTGCTCCCAGTGCTTCTTGAATTCCCTGCTGGAGTGCGCCTTGGACTCCGCTCTGTATTCCACCTATCATTATCGCAAAGCTGAGAGTTATTGTTATCATCCCGAAACAGACACTGCTACGCAGCAGTCTCTTTCTGCCGCTTCTTGATGCAACGTATCGTACAGCGCCGGAAAGCAGAAACATCGGCCACGTCAGAGCTCTCCCGGTTTTTGCGAAGATCGCTGAACCGAGGAGGACGAGACCGATCGGTACAAGGACCACGTCTAGGTAATTGACATGGAACGGGGTAAGTCGGAGGGATTCTCCGACTCCAAGGCTTAGAGTAAGAACGCCTACTAAGCCGATGAGTGGTAGTGGAACTTGTCTGCTAGAGTTCCTAGCGGAGGGTCTGATGGCCTGTATGATGTTGATCCGGCTTGCCGATAGTGCAGGGTAGAGGGAGCCTGCGATTACGGTTACGAAACCGGCTCCAAGACCTGCTAGGGCAATGCTGGGAGTTAGCTGGGCGATGGGAAGGTTGGGAACGTCAAATGTGGTCTCGAACACGTACGTAAAGAGTCGAGCCAGTCCCAGTCCTCCTAGTATCCCCGCCACCGTTCCGAGGATTCCGATGAGAGTTCCTTCGGTGAAAAATATTTTGAATATCTGGGCCCGAGAACTTCCAACGGCCCGTAGTATCCCGATCTCGTAGGTTCTCTCGCTCACTGTCATGAAAAGCGTGTTGAATACTATGAAGGAGCATACGACGAGGGAAACCCCGATCATTACGTTGAGTCCTATCTGAAAGCCCGCCGTCTGCCCTTCGATGCGCTGGACAGCTTCTGCCTTCGGAGCGCTCACATCGTAGGTTGGCAGAAGCTTCTGCAGCTCGTCTTCTGCTTGGATAGCCTTGGTGGAGTCATAGAGGCCGGCAAAGATGTGAGTGATCTCTCCTCCCAGTCCAACCTTGGACTGGAGCTCGGGAAGGAGCAAGTAGATTGTTGAACCGATGTTGCGGAGGGGATAGTTGATTCCCACGATTTCAAGCAGCATCGATTCTGGCAGGAGTTGAGAAGTGAATGTCGTCATGTTGAGAGTGGACCCTACGTTTGCTCCAAGTTTTTCGGCGATTATGTTGTCGACGACTGCTTCGCCGTATGAGAATAGACGTGTCCCTGTTATGTTGAAGGTAGCATAGTCAAAATCATTGGTCGGATTGATTCCTGTCAGGAAGAGAGGAGTGCCAGACGTATTGCTTCCAATCCTTCCTCCCCATTCAAGTCTCTCTGCGGTCTGATGGACCAGGATATTCTCCTGGACTGTATCGAGGGTCTGATTAGAGAATGGCAGTCCGTTGCCGGATGTTACAACAATGTCAGTGGCCCCCCAGAACTTGTTGATGTAGACGTTGAACTCTCCGAGAGCGCTCGCCGTTGCCATGTTGATACCAACTAGGAGAGCGACGCCGAGAAAAACGGCGGTCACAGTGAGCGCTGTCCGAAGCCTTCTCTTCGGAAGGTTTCGCGAGGCAATCTTGGTAGAGAGCAAGCCTGTTTAGAGACTCTAGTTCGGCTGGGACAATGATCGTCCCGGCTCTGGCTGCGCAGATTCCGCAACTCGGATCGCCTGTTTCTGACCAATGACTGGTTCGTGGACGAGTTCGCTGATTCTTCCGTCTCTCATTTCAAGAAGCCGGTCGGCCCTCTGGGCGATTATCGGGTCATGGGTGACCACTACGACTGCTGCGTGTTCCTGTCTGGCAACTTCGTACATTATCCGAACCACCTCTGATCCTGTCTGGGTATCCAGGTCTCCGGTCGGCTCATCGGCAAGAATGATTCGGGGTCGATTGGCGAGAGCTCTCGCTATCGCTACCCGCTGTTGTTCTCCTCCGCTAAGCTCGTCGGGCAGGTGTTGAGCACGTTCTTTGAGGCCCACTCTGACTAGGAGCTCGTTCGCACGATTCTCCGCCTCTTCACGTTTCATTCTAGATGTTAGGAGCGGGAGCTGGACGTTTTCGAAGGCTGTAAGCACCGGGATTAGGTTGTGGAACTGGAAGACGAAACCTATCTTATGTCGTCTCAGTCTTGTCAATTGTCCATCGTTCATAGTCGTAATGTCTCCGCCGTCTATGAGGGCTCGTCCCAACGTGGGTTTGTCTAGGGTCCCAATTATGTTGAGCAGCGTGGTCTTGCCAGAGCCGGAAGGTCCCATGACCACTATGAACTCTCCCGTGTGAACAGTTAGGCTGACGCCTCGGAGAGCGTGGACTGTCGTCTTTCCCAGACGGTAGGTCTTCTCAAGATTCTCCAGCTGCACAACAGGTGGCTTGTCCAAGCTGAGCTCCGGCTACTATTGTCAGATGTCAAGGCTGGGCTATGAAATCTGCGTTGTGAAAGGAAGCGATTTAGCAGGGTGAAGTAGACGCGAGCGGGCCATGACAAGAATTGTGTTCCTTGACTTGGAGACGTCGTCTCTCGAAGCAGACGGCGGGATAATCGTAGGTGCGGGGGTCATGTCGGAGGCTGGTGAGAGCGAATATTTCGAGGCGAGGAGAACAGGCCAAGAGAAGCCTCTACTCTCGAAGCTTCTCAAGCGGCTGGAATCCTCCGAGGTAATTGTGACCTGGAGCGGTCGAGGCTTCGACATTCCCTTCCTAACAACCCGACTCTTGAAACACTCTATGGATCCTCGTCCCGTGCTTGGTATGATGCACATTGATCTTAACGAGGTTGTGAAGTCTAGGCTCCGCTTGACCTTTACCTACCTAGATCATGTCTGTGACTTTTTCGGGATCAGACGGGAGAAGGGGCCCATGGGACTGGAAGTGCCCAGCTTGTTTGTCAAGGCGCTGGAAGGAGATGAGGCGGCTTTGAGGTCGATCCGAGATCACTGTCTTGACGATCTTCGAGTGACCCGTGAGGTCTTCTTGAGACTCAGACCGATGTTAGAGGGGCAGCTCGCCTAGAACACGCCGAAGGGTAGAGGAGACCCGAAGATACTGGCTAAGACGAAGAGGATTATGAGGTAGAGGCCGAAGAGTCCTATAGTTATCAGGAGGTTCTTCTTCCATTTCTGGCTCCAGGCGATGCCAAAGGGGATCCCGACTGTGAATCCGATGACGTGGGCAATGTAGGCGACGCTTGGATCGAAGAGTCCCTGGCCGAGGATGGACGGGTCGGTGACTATTATTGCGTTGAGGGTGAAGTAGATGATCGCCACGAGTCCCTGTGGTGCAAGAAAGAGCCAGCTGAATTTCAACGGTGACATGAGCATGACGCATGCTGCCAGAGTGAAGATTGCCGCGCTCGCGCCCAGCATTCCACTGTCGGGGCTGTAGATACCTACTAGGGGCGGTAGTAGGAAGCTTGTGAACCCGCCTATGAAGAAGACGAGAAGATGATTGTCTCGCCCAATCATCTTCTCAAGGGTGTTACCGAAGACGAATAGGAACGGCATGTTTCCCAGAAGATGAGCTACGCTGGCATGGACGAAGAGTGCAGTAACCAGGGTCCAGAAGCGTCCGGCCAGGAGGTTGTTGAGGCTGAAGACCAGGTTCTGGTCCGCCCAGTTCGGGTCTTGCTGCCACGCGTAGAGGCTTGCAAGCACGCACCCGAGGATGAGGAACCAGTTGACGCGCATAGATCTCGAGCTTGGATAACGAAGAGCCGCGAAGTTGGGCTATTTCAGAAATATCCTACCTTGGAGCGGCCAGTGATAGACAGTCGGATGATGACCGATTCTCAGCGGCTATCGGACGCCTGGTAACTTGTAAATCTCTGAATTTGTAGGGTGAGAAGTTGCCGGGGGAGTCTCGAACTCCTTTCGATCGGTCCTATTGTTACATCGGCTGATGACTTTGATTGGTTTGAATACACTCATCTGGCGTGCATTTTTTCGCCGATCACAAATCTTGATCAGGATATCTGCGGCAGACAATAGGCCTTGTTGTCTATCTCAGGTTCACCGAGCTTGAGAGTCCTGGTTGAGCCCATCCAAAATATTATATGCCGATAGCCGGGTTAGCGGGGAATTGAGCGATGGATAAGTGTGGACCGCTATGCGTTGAGAATGTGGCTAATCGCGATGCTAGTCTACAGCTTGTTCTTCTGACCCTCTTATTGCACCGCTCGGGTGGACGAACTTCGAGGGACGCGCCTAGGCGTTATCCTTCTCACGAAGTCGAGTTTGAGCTTCAACAGATGAGACCGAATGCTACGGGTCTCACCCATCTGTCCGGAGTCTCGTAACTGCTCGACGGAACGTCGAGTTCCGTCGATTCATAGTGTTGGGGATAAGAAGGCCCCCAGGGAAGAAAACCCGAACCAAGAGGAGCTTTGGGCTCTCTTGGGTGGTCATCAGGTTAAGATTCCTGGGGACCCTCTGTACCATTTCATTTCTTATCTATAATAGATTACCCCTCGTATAGATATCGCTGGATTTCGACCGGAAGAGATTTCTTTCCCTTAAAAACGGACGAATTTTTCCGGGTGGGATTCTTCGGACAGTTTCTTGGCTGTTGCTACATGTATGCGCTTGTACCACAAGACAACACAGTTGTCACAAGTCTTATATCTTGTATTCGATGCATAGGACGTTTGGTCATCGGGTTGAGGATGAGTACGAGAGTTGTTTTCGGGTAAGACTCTCCGGATAGCCCTTCACGGTAAGGTTCTGTTCGCCTTCTCCCTGCCGCCGGGAGAAGGTGAGCGCTGAGCAGGCACACATCAAGGAGCCTTAGGGCTCTCCTCCTCTGTACGGCCGTTCTGATGAGTGCCACGCTGGCAATCCAGTTATTGGCATTGCCGGGATCAACAACTGGAAACGGGTCGAGCTTCAACCACAGCGTCCTAGAGTCAAGCACTTCTACTACGGTCGGGTTCAACTGTACGGACTGGAATTGCAACCCTAGTAATGGTCAGTCTTTGACTGTGGCAGGCAACGGGACGATGCAGGTTCGGCAGACGAATACGGCTTGTGGATGGAATGGGACTTACTATGATAGCGCCGTGAGAGGTACACCGCCCCCAGCACAAGGCGGCCCTCAAGGAACGCCTCTTCCACCCGGGCTCTCCACGGTCTCGGTACAAGTAAAGTTCCTGGGGAGTAGGTCAAGCAGTTCCAGCTGTGAAGAATATCACCTATTTGTTTCAATGTATTTCCGGTTGTCTCAAAACGTGACACTGTACTGTTCAGAAGGAGGGAGAACAGAGAGCTCAAATTATCTCGATACTCAGGTAAGACTTGACAATGTTAACGGTACTGACCGACCACAGCTTTCCAGCCCTGCCTATTGTGGCTCACGCGTGGGGGCCTGGGGCTGGAGCAACAATGTCCTTTCCCTATCTCCCGGTCAGGATGGTACACTGACAGCAAATGCAACAACACAGTGCCAGCAGGCCGAGGCTGCCTGGGGCATCTCTGGAATCCCATGCACGCTGACTGGAATAGAGATAGGGACAGAAGGCTACGGAATCTCCTCGCTAGATACGAACTGGTACAGTGTGACATATTCCCTACAGAGCTCTGCTGTTCCTTCCGGTAGCAGCTTCGACCACATTGTCATAATCGCTATGGAAAACCAGTACTACTCGACGGTTCTCGGCACTGGGACGGGAGCTTCATGCTGTCCGTTTCTAACAAGCCTCCTTCCATACAGCGCTACTATTCCCAGCTTCCACAACTACGGAGCCAACGATTTCTCCGGGGACACCATCAGCGGCTGTTCGGCCGGCTGCTATACTGCCGAGACATCAGGAGGAACCTACGGTGTATCGGACGGTCTTGCAAGTGGAAGCGTAAGCGCGACCAACATATTCGACCGGCTGACAGGAGCAGGATTGACATGGAAGGGCTTCTGCGAGGACAACTGCCCACGCAACGCTGACCACTTCCCACTCCTACAATATGCTGACACTTACCAGAGCACATGCGCGGCCGCGTCATCGGAGAACTGTTTCCTCTACACGTGCACAAGCTGTACATCGGCGGATGTCTCTGATTCGCAGCTAATCGCGGAGCTCAACTCTCCCAGCCCCGCCAACTACATCTGGTTCACTCCAACAGATGAGCATAACATGCACAATGTCTCACCCTCAACGGGAGACGCTTATCTCCAGCAGATCCTCGTCGGAACAGGCACCGTCTCCAGTCCCTCCCTCGGTAGCATGCTCAGTACGACAGCCTTCACTTCTGGCCGTACCCTCCTCTACATCTGGTTCGATGAGTATGATCCCTCTCCAAACCTTCTCTACGAGCCTGGCATAGTCCATTCAGCTTTCATCTCGACGGCTAACAACTATGACGAATACGCCAGCCTCCACACCATAGAGAACAACTGGAATCTGCTAAGCCTAAACCTTGATACCAACGCTCCTCTCATTTCAGACATTTTCAGCCCAACTACTCCCCTGTCCGCTGCTTTCACCTACACTCCACCGGTGCCTACCGCAGGAGCCGCCGTGACGTTCGTGGCCTCGGCCATTGGAGGAACGCCACTGTACACATATTCGTGGGACTTTGGCGATGGAACAAGCGGAACAGGATCATCGAGCACACACGCCTATTCATCAGCAGGGTCATACAATGTTCTAATGACCGTCAAGGACAACGGTTCACCACAACAGACGGCACCGTCCCAACAGACCGTCACTGTCACGAGCCCACCTCCGCCTCTCAGCGCCAGCTTCACATTTAGTCCCTCATCACCTGCGACGGGACAACAGGTCACATTCACCGCCTCGTCAACTGGTGGAACTGCTCCGTACAGTTACAGCTGGTCTTTCGGCGATGGGTCGATAGGAACAGGCTCTACCTCAACGCACGCTTACTCATCCGCAGGAAGCTTCACTGTGACTCTGACTGTGAAGGATACTGGTTCGCCTCAGCAGACGGTAACGTCTCAGAAAACCGTAACAGTCACAAGTCCGCCTCCCACTCTGACCGCCAGCTTCATCTATAGCCCATCTTCGCCCCAGACGGGTCAGCAGGTAACCTTTACCGCCTCGGCGGGTGGTGGTACAATACCCTATAGCTTCAGCTGGTCGTTTGGAGACGGATTAACCGGAACAGGCGCCTCGGTAACACACGCATACTCGTCGGCAGGGTCCTTCACTGTCACCCTGACTGTCAAAGACAGTGGGTCGCCCCAACAGACAGCCACTTCACAACAAACCGTCTCAATCAGCAACCCTCCTCCGGCTCTGACTGCCAGCTTCAGCTATAGTCCGTCCTCCCCGCAGGCCGGACAGCAAGTCACGTTTACCGCTTCGGCCAGTGGTGGAACCGCGCCCTATTCTTTCACATGGGACTTCGGTGACGGCTCAACCAGATCAGGCTCGTCCGCTACTCACACCTACTCGTCGGCGGGAACCTTTACTGTTGCCCTGACGACCAACGATAGTGGTTCTCCTCAACAGACTGCGAATTCGCAACAGCCCGTGACTGTGACCATCACCACTCTAACTGCCAGCTTCAGCTATGATCCTTCCTCACCCCAAGTTGGACAAGTGGTATCGTTCACAGCCTCTGCCAGCGGCGGGACGTCTCCGTATGCCTTTAGCTGGAATTTTGGCGACGGATCCACGGCTGTCGGCTCATCGGCTACCCAGGCTTATTCCTCTCCAGGCAGCTTTAGTGCTGTTCTAATGGTCAACGATAGCGGTGTTCCAAACCAGACGGCTAGTTCTCGCCAGACCGTCAGCGTCACTCCTCCTCTATTGACAGCCAATTTCACCTACAGTCCATCCTCACCACAGGCCGGACAGCAGATCACATTCACAGCCTCAGCATTGGGAGGGACAGCACCCTACTCCTTCAACTGGACGTTTGGTGACTCATCAAATGCTACAGGGTCAACGGCGGCTTACACATACTCATCGGCAGGAAATTTCAGCGTCACACTGACCATAACGGATAGTGGCTCGCCACAGCAGACGGCCACCTCCTCCACAACAATAGATTTCCTTCCGACGCCTACTTCTACGGCTGTAGCTTGTCCAGGAACGGGCATCGTCGGTGTAAGCCTGATATGCAGTGTCACAGTCGTCGATACCGCGTTCGGGATTATCAGCATGCCAACCGGTTTCGTCTCGGTCAATTCGAGTATCGGTTGCTTCCTCTCTAGCGGCTTATGCACTGTGAACATAACCTCATCGGTCTCAGGCAGCCTCAAAGTATCCGCAAGCTACGGAGGAGATGCCGGACATCTCGCCAGCATCAGTCCTCCCGTGCTAGTAAGGATCAACAGTCGTGAGACTTCAACAGTGGTTACTTGTGCTCCGTCAACTCTGACGCTAGACCAGGACACTACCTGTTCCGCTATTGTGACTGACACGTCGCCTGGTATGACTAATACCCCATCCGGCAACGTGACCTTCACTCCTATCGGCGTCTGTGCACTAACGGGCACTGGAGCTTCGGCCAGCTGCTCAACAAACATGGCTACAACAGCCGTAGGGAAGCTCTCGATCTCCGCCGCCTACCTCGGTGACTCGAATCACAATGCCAGTTCGGGAATCACGACGGTCGATGTGCTCCCGCTTCCGCCACCACCCCTCGTGGCCGATCTTGCCTTCATTCCCAACAGCCCTGTAACGGGTCAAACGGTCAACTTCGCATCGACCGTTACCGGCGGATCGCCTCCCTACACCTACTCTTGGAGCTTCGGCGACGGCACCACGGACTCTGGAAACCTTACCAGCCACACGTATGAAAACGCCAACACCTACTCCGTCGTCCTGATCGTGACGGACGCAAACCGAACAACCTTCTCTGACACTAAATTACTCGCCGTAAAAGTCACACCAAATCCTCCCATTATCCTTACAGTTCCAAGCAACCAGTCGATCGATCACGGTTCAAATCTAACATTCAACGTGACAGCGGTGGAGGACTCGCCACAGCAGATTAGCATATCATGTGTGTCCTGCCCTAGTCTAGGCGCGGATTTCACATCCAACAGCGGCCCCGGTGCCGCATATGGAACGTTCAGCTGGACCCCTTCCGAAGCGCAAGCCCCAGGAGTATACTTTGTAGTCTTGTCCTCAACGGATGGAACACAGATCGTAAACGCGACCGTTACAGTAACCGTCAACGAGCATAACGTACCCCCGGTTTTACATGTCCCTGGCACTCTTACCGTCCGGGACGGAGAGACCCTTCAGTTTACAGTGAACGCAACAGACTCTGATGCTCCATTCGAGCATGTCACTTTGACAGCCATCGGGCTTCCAGATGGCGCGTCATTCGACCCCGAGACAGGGGTCTTCTACTGGCCCATCCAAGGAGTCCAGCCTGGCCCGTACACTCTCACCTTCACGGCCACGGATAATGGCGTTCCGCCTCTCCAAGATTCGCAGACCGTCGTAGTCCATGTGAATAATGGGAACGGCCGATGCTTCATCTGCGAGATGTTTCTTGAATCGCAGCTAGCCGTGAACCCGAGCCCATTAATCCTCATCATGCGGGCGATGGTTGCGTTGATGGGATTTCTCTCGGTAATAACAATGAAACATTTGAAAGATCATGGACGAGAGAGGGTCAAACGCACGATCCAACATTCTGGCGATGTCGAGAACCCATCATAAGGGCGGCCTTTCCCTCCTCTGGAGTGTTCGTGATGCCAGCTATTTCCAGGCCCTAATCAGTCCTATCTCCGGCAGCAAGGAACCAGTCTGTACAATAGTCATACTTCTGAGAATAGTTGCCGCTAAACCCTTTTACCCGCGACCTCCAAACCTCGTCGGTCGCTGAATTGCAGATCCACCGGCCCAGCACTGTCAGTTCGTATTGGGAACTGACGAAGCCGAGAATTGTTCTCCTGCTGGACTTCACTGCTTTGGCTGCGTTTCTCGCCACGCCTTCAAGCATCAACATTCTTCGACTGGTGGCGGTCATTGCGGCGGGCACGCTTGCTTCAGGAGGAGCAGGGGCGCTCAATAGCTACCTCGACGAGGACATCGACAGGTCGATGGGACGAACCAGTCGTCGGCCCATCCCTCAGGGAGATATCTCCCCGTTCAAGGCACTGATCTTTGGCCTCGCGCTGATAGGTGGAGGATTGGTTATATCTGCTCTCTATCTGCCGTTACTTGCAGGACTCTTCATTCTCCTAGGGGCCGCGATCTACGTCATCTTCTACACAAAATACTTGAAGAGAAGAACCAGTCTCAACATCGTCTTGGGAGGCTCGGCCGGGAGCTGTGCGCCCTTGGCCGGGTGGGCCGCGGCAACGGGAAATCTCTCAAATGCTGCGCCGTGGTTGATGGCCCTACTCGTCTTCGTCTGGACCCCCAGCCACTTCTGGGCACTCGCTATGAGAGCAGTCAGCGATTACACCAGGGCTCGGATTCCCATGCTACCCGTGGTGGTTGGAGAAAAAAAGACGGCACAGTACATAGCGCTGAACACCTTTCTCCTCGTTCCGTTATCGCTGGCCTTGGTTTGGTTCGGCTTCGGTCTGCTCTATCTGGTCGTGGCCGGTCTTTTGGGATTCGGGATGATAATGGTAGACGTGAAACTGGCCATGAATCCGACCAAAGCCCGGGCATGGACGGCGTTCAAGTTTTCCAGCCCGTACTTGGCCATTGTTTTTCTCGCTATGGCGCTTGATGTGAGGCTGCTCCCTCACTATCTTGTCTAGCGGAGCATCGAGCTAGGATTTTGCAACTAGTCTCACGAAGTTCTGAATGATTAACTGTCCGTGTGGATTCTTATCATCTGATCTCTCGGGATGAAACTGGAGCCCGTAGATCGGACGAGTCTCGTGGGCGATGGCTTCTACTCGCGAGGTGGACGATTCGGCGAGGTGGCGGAACCCCTTCGGGACACTCGCGAGGGCTTGTCGGTGAGACTCAGATACTCGGATTGTTTCAGGGAGCCCGTCAAAGACAGGATCTTTGGCTAGCAATTTTACCTCTTTGAGAGCTCTGATCGTCTGGCCGAGGTCGTTAACCTCCGCGCCATAAGTGGCGCCGATGAGCTGGTGACCGAAGCAGATTCCGAGAAATGGAATGTCAAGTTTTCTGACAAGGTCCATCTCCTGCTGGAAGACTGTTTTGGTGTCAGACTTGGATAACATGAAGTTGGAACCAGTGAGAATCAGGAGGTCAGGGGATCTGTGAATGACCATGTCTAGCAGGCCTCGCGACCTGTAGTCCAGCATCTCTACTCGTTGCCCAGTACATCTTGTCAGATTGTGAAGTGCCTGTCCCGCCTTTTCGTCTTCTTTGTAGTTATTGATGACAATGATTTTCAAACGGTGAACTCACAAAGCCGAGAGAAGTTTGTCGATTTCCTCTTCTGTATTGTAGTAGTGTGGCGAGACGCGTATAGCTTTGACTCTACTCGCGACGGTGATGTTTAGTGACTTTAGTTTGTTGAAGGTCGCTTGAGGGTCGGGGTCTTCAAAGACAACTATTCCGCTTCTGCGATCAGAGCCCAGTGGTGTGACTATTATTCTCCCTTTCTTCTTTAGGCCCTCGATCAGGTGATCGGTCATTTTGAGGACACGATGATACCTCTCATGCTGGTCATGCTTCAGAGCATACTCGAGGGCAGCTTTCGCCCCGATGATGGAGATGACTCCCCAGCTTCCCCCTTCGAAGCGGGTCGCATCTCTGGCCGGTTCAACGTTTTCGATGTTGAATGGTTTGCCGAACAAGTCTTGTTGCGTTGACAGTCTCCGGACTACCGAGTCTTCAACGCCATGCCAGCCGATATAGTTGGGGTCGAGATCGTTGAGCCGGTCGTTGCGAGTGTAGAGGAATGCCGCTCCGTGGGGTCCCTGCATCCACTTGTACATTCCACAGACTAGCGCGTCCACGTCGTCCTGTCTGGCATTTATGGGGAAGACTCCCAACCCGTGGAACGAGTCTGCGATGATGAAGGCATTGTGTTCATGCGCGAGCTTTGCGATCTCGCGAACCTTCTCTCGACAGCCGTTCGTCCAGGAAACATAGTCGACTGAGACGATCGAGGTGTTGTCATCAATCGCTTTCTCCCAGTCGTGTAGCGGGATAATGCCGTTGCTGTCTTTGTGGAGGAGTCGGACTTCGCTCGCACGCCCGTGTCTCTTCTGGAGATGCCACATGTAGATGTTGGTGGGGAAATTCAGCTCGCTGATGACGATGTTGCCGTTGGGCTTGTATTTCATGCTGCTCGCCAGTGCTGTCAATGCAGAGGTGACGTTCGGCACGCTAGCCACCTCGTCCAGGCCGGCTCCGATCATCTTTCCGAAGAGTCGACGGGACTCGATTATCATGGGAAGCCATTCTTCCCAGTTCTCACCGTAGTCACGCCAGTCCGTCATGTATTCGTGAATAGAGTCGAGGACGTGAATCGAGGGAGGGCCAGTCCCGGCATTGTCGAAATATGCGCGTCGAGAAGTTACCGGGATCTCTTTCCTCACCAGGTCGATATTCAAGGACTACCCTTACCTTCTCTTCTCGCGAGTTTGCCAGTCGAGGTATAAAGACAGCATGATGCTGGATGTCCAGTGTCTCATACGAGCTGTCGTTCTTGGGAATGCATGTTCACTCAGAACCCTGAGCGGGTAGAATAGGTGACTCTATGTGAGGTTGGTATGGCGGTAGTTTTTCTTCGGAGGTTCATAGAGAGGAAGCTGAGAAATTTAGCCCTCCTCATCTGTCACAAGAAGATTGACCCGTTGTTTCTAGGGGAAGGCCAAGGTCATGGTCGATCCTCTACTTTTGATGATGATTATGTGTCGGGCTCGTCACGCTAACGCCGACTATGGTGTAAAACACGAGAGTTCCGCTGCTTCCGGACACCTTCACGGCGTAATTCCCGGGCGCAACTGTGGGTCCGACCTTTACTGACAGGATGGTCGAGTTTTGCCCGTTGGCTGTAAGTTGTAGCGAGCTGATGCTGAGGGAGACTTTAGGTCCTTGAGGATTAACCGAAGCGGTTAGACTAACTGTCCCAGTGAAGTTGCCGA
>WNGP01001652.1_pt1 | contig 18372 bp, 51 predicted proteins | sample 5407671 | NCBI WGS metagenome assembly WNGP01 (sample SAMN13153381, study PRJNA577476) | soil metagenome | isolation source: 40 cm soil or saprolite under Garry oak tree replicate 2 | place: USA:California | collected 2016-06-15 | reverse complement strand
GTCTCTGGTCCAGGGACTACAGTATCGAATTACAGAAGAACTCTTGAGGCAACTGATGAAGAGGGTGAAGAAGCGAAGGTGTTCAGTTATTCAATGTTTAGAGGTACGGCTGTTCACGATCACAGCAATGAAAAGTTGGCAAAGTTTTATTCCTACTCTAAGATGAATGTTCGTGAAGAATTTGAATATGCTTGGAAAGACCCAGCTTTTAAGACAATTATTATACAAGGACATCCGGACTTGGTTCATTACGGTCGTCTTACTCATGGTGATGTTGTATTCTGTGAAGATTCAAGTGCTGGTATACTTTTGGAGATCAAATCGATATCTTCGGCTGTTGAAGACTTGAAGAAGCTTGAACAGTACAAGACTACTGTCATAAAGAAGGCTAAGAGACAAGCAGGATGTTACGCAATGATGCTTTCTAACGAGCTTCATCGTCCTCACTATGCTTATGTCGTGATTTTCGATGATCGTCCAGACAAACATCCTCTTACCGAGGAGGACAAAAAGGCTGGGGCTGTCATGATCAATGATGGAACCTTCCGGTTGGACCTTGATGAAAGGATAATAAAGCGTGGGTTCGTCTACGATTCAAGTCTTCGTGTCTATCCTTTGTCGCGTGATGAGATATTTCACGGATACAATTACTGTAAATGGAGTGCCATTGAAGCCGCTCGCATACTTGAGGAGGAACAGAAATGAGAGTGAAGATTTCCGATCTTGTTCTTTGGCAATGGCGACCGTCATTGATGAATACCAGTAATATGATAGAACATTATGATGGTGAAGACGAGAAAACGGTTCGTTGGTTTATGCGAGCATATCGACATGGTAATGTCCCTCCAATCAGTATCAAAAAATGGGACAAGGAAGTTGATGATTTCCCTCTTTCTCCTAAGGCATTGAAAATGTTGGAGTCTGGAAAATGGATGGTTTGGGATGGGTTTCACCGTATCTATGCGGCTCGGAGACTTGGTTACAAGACGATAAAAGCGGAGTTTTACTGATGTCTCCAATGAGTGAATCTTTCAGTCTTACTTGGGACACTCCAGATGAGATTGATTCGATTAAAAAGTTCTTGAAGTTCCATGCGAAGCGTCTCAAATGTATTGAGTACGAAGTCCTTCTGAAGATGGCTAAAGAGTTAGAGAAAGGAATTCTCGTCGAAGCGGTGAGAGTTCCAACTACACAGATTCTTCCGAAGAAAAAGAAGGAGGAAGATGTTGAGGAAGCCTAACTGTTCGTTCCCTAATTGCCAGAATCAAGGGACTGAGCGGCATCATGTTGTCTATGGGTCTGAGGATACGGGAGACGACAGCAAGAAATATCAAATTCACTTTTACTGTCGCAAGAACAAGAAGGGTAACACTTCTGAATATCATCCTGGAGAAACGGTTCGGCTTTGTCACGAGCACCATTTGAAGATCACCGCGATCAATCGACGAATGTGGGTGGTTAATCGTTACAAACCTCTGAGTTGTCATCAACGTAGGAATCTGTGGAAATTGTTTCTTGAAGGAAAGACCTGGGAAGGAGTAAACCTATGACTGAGCTTGAATGTTGTCCGTTTTGCGGAAAGGCATGGGAAAAGAAGGAGGTCTCACACAAGAAATGGGTTCGCAAGTTCATTGAAACTGTGATCGCCACAGTCGCGGTTGCTGTTACTGCCATTGTCCTAAGGTGGCTTGGGATTTGAACGAACTTTTTGAACCACAGAACTTAGGAAGCGATGCTTACTTGGTTGGAGTTTATTATGACGGAGAGTCTGCATATGTGAAACTCTATGAGCCAAACTCTCAACGTCTCTTTCGTTGGACAGATCATTCGAATCATCTACCATACTGTCTTTTCAAGAGTAAGATGGATAAATACGATGTTGTTCGATATCTGAATCAGAACATTGGTGGTAAGTTTATTGATCTGAAATTCGAGAAACGGTTCGACGCACTCAATGACAAAGAGATTGATGTTGTTAGGATTGTCACTCAGACTCCAACTGATGTAGGAGGAAAGTATGATGGTTCTTCGATTCGTGATATTATAGAGGTAAACGAGGCAGATGTTCGTTATTCTGATTGTTATGTCTGGGATATGAAGCTTGAGCCTGGAATGCCATACAAGATTCAGAATGGGGAATTGGTTCCGACTCTCCAAATGGAGACCTCTCTACCTGGAGAGTTGCAGAAGGTTGTTACTGAGACTGTGACAGAAGATACATTGAAGAGGTTCTTCCGTCTTCTCGAAGCTCCGGTTCCTTCGTACAAACGGATAGCGGTTGACATCGAGGTTTATGTTCCGTCAGAGAATAGTATGCCTACTCCTTACGAATCAGAGTTTCAGATTATTGCTTGTTCTCTGGCTTCCAATGACGGATTGAGTAAAGTCTTGTTGCTCCGTAGAACACAGTACAAGCAAGAGAATTTCAAGACAGAGAAATGTGAAGTAGAGTTTTGCGATACCGAAGAGACTTTGATTGCTAAGGTCTTTGAGTATCTCTGGAATTACCCTTTTGTGTTGACATTTAACGGGGACGAGTTTGATTTTAGATACTTATACAACAGAGCACTTCGATTAGGGTTTACTCGGGAACAAATTCCAATTCAATATCATCAGTCTTGGATGGGCTTGAAGTACGGAATTCACATTGACTTGATGCGTTTCTTTGCTAATATGTCTCTCCAGGTCTATGCTTTTGATGCCAAGTACAAGCTTTCTGGTCGTACTGTTGGATTGGATGAAGTAGGAAAGGGGCTTGTGAATCAAGGGAAAGTAGAGCATGAGATGTCAATTGGAAAGATGACTTATGCACAATTGGCAGAGTATGGATTTGGGGATGCCGAGCTAACTCTCAAACTCACTACTTTTGGGAACGACGCTTCCATGAAACTCTTGACATCTCTTTCACGGGTTTCATATCAGTCGATGGAGGATGTGAATCGGGGAGGGGCTTCATCTTGGATCAAGAGTCTTATGTTCCGTGAGCACCGAGTTCGGGGATGGATTATTCCAAGGACCGAGAGAGAAGAAGAAACAGGGACAATCATTGGTGGAGATATTCTCGCAACCAAGAACATTATAGACACCAAGTCTGAGACTGAGGGAAAGAAGTTTCGAGGGGCAATGGTCGCCGAGCCAGTGGTCGGTCTCCACTTCGGAGTTTCGGTTCTTGACTTTGCTTCACTATATCCCTCGATCATTGAGACTTGGAATCTGGGATACGAGACCGTTCGATGTGTTCACAAAGACTGTGAGACTGTGAATCCCAGAATAGTGCCTTTCACAACTCATTGGGTCTGTAAGAAGAATCGGGCTATGACCGCAGAGATCATTGGGTCTTTGAAGGACATTCGGGTTCAGTGGTACAAGCCCAAGGGCAAGAAGGATGACTACTACAAGATCGTCGAGCAAACTATCAAGGTGTTTATGAATGCTACTTACGGGGTTTTCGCTTCGGATAAGTTCCCTCTTTACTGTCCCCCAATGGGAGAATCAGTTACTCAGGTAGGTCGGTTCTCAATTTCTGGGGTTATCGAGGAGGCTCGGCGTAGAGGGATTTCCGTATTCTATGGGGACACTGATTCGGTGTTCATGGAAATCTCAAAAGAGCAATTAGAGGGTCTGAAGCAGTATGCTCATGAAAAATTGAATATGCAGATGGATTTAGACAAGTCCTACATTTGGTTAGCCCTCTCTGGCAGGAAGAAAAACTACCTTGGATTGAAGGTTGAAAAGGATGGTTTTAAGCTCGATAAGAAAGGTCTCACAGGTAAGAAGCGACATACCCCAGGATTTATTAAGTACGTCTTTGATGAAGTTCTGAAGATTCTGAAGATGATGGAAAAACCAGAGCATCTTGAACCAGCTAAGAAGGCTATTACCTATTTCGTTCAAGCCGAGCTTAAGGAGCTTAGAGCACATAAGGTTCCAGTAGCCGCTCTCGCTTTTACTATGGGTCTACAGAAAGACCCTGACGACTACAAGAAGAATACCCCTATCCATGTGAAAGTCGCTCGGCAAATGAAGGGGTCTAAGGCTGGGGATGTCATCCATTTTGTCAAGGTTCTTGGTCCAGCCGGAGCAAGGCATGTCTCAGTATCGCGACCCGAGGAGATCAACATTTCTGCTTATGAGGAGTTTCTCAAAAACACCCTTATTCAGATTTTCGACTGTATTGGCTTAGAATGGAAGGATGTAGGGGGGGACGAGTCTCAACAGACCCTTTTCGGAGCTAAGCTTATATCTGAGCCAGTTGCCTTGAAAGTACGAGGAAGGAAGAAGAAATGATAACTCCACAAGACAAGAAGGACATATTGGAGGTTATATCAGAAATTCCCGATTTAGGCAATCGTGTCTATTTGATGGTTATGATAGAAAACTATCCAATGGAAGTCGCAGAGATAGTACATGAAGCATTGAGACCTCTAAAAAGGGCTGGTCTGAAATGACCCTCCAAGAATGGAAGGACTGGTACGAGCGGATTCGGCGAAGGAAGAGTTTGACTTGATCGGTCGTTTCAAGCCTCCACGCTGTCCTGCTTGTGATTATGCTATGACACTAATTGCTGAAACGTCATATGGTGTCAAGCGTTATTATGAATGTCTTCGTTGGCTTTCTGAACCAAGGATTCATAACGAATACAAGAAGGTTCATCCCGAGGAATTTCCAGAGGTCTACAAAATTTGATCTGGTCAAAGCCCGAGATGGATTTCGAGTTAATTATTGGCAATCTTGGAACCTGGGATATTCCGGTTCAAACAGGTCGGTATTACCCTCAGTTTAAGGTCATAGCGGTTGATGGTTGGACAGGGGAAGAGGAAGAGACTTATATGGCTGATATTCTTAGTCACGAGTTCATTCATCACCTACTTCACAAGTTCTATGGGGGACGGTCGATAGGTCTCGCTTTGGACAACATTAGGGGAGGGTTTAATGGGATACCAGAGATGGAGCTTAAATTGATAAATGAAAAGGGAATTGAGGAAGCATGGGCTTATCTGAGTCCAGTAGTCAAATTCGCTCTTAAGTGCTCTGTTCTTTGGGTGGAGGATGATGTCATAGGGAACGGGGTAATTTGAGTCGTCGAACCTGGTCTCATCGTCATCTCGAAGGCTTTGATGGGGATTTTGAGGATTTTACCCCTACCTACGGGATTCCGGATTCATTTGAGGGTATGTTCTTGGTATCTGCGATTAACGGCTTCTCTTGTGGCTATCCTGACTGTTGTGTCATTGCCTTTTTGAAGAAAATGTGGAAATTCGCTCAGACTCAGAATCCAGAGGACTTTAGGAGTCACCGCTACGGAATCACTGAGACTGGTCAGCCTTATGCTCAATGTGAGGGACATCAATGAATAGGAAAGGCATAAGACACCTTTCGGCGAGGGAATGTGGGGCTACCTTTGAAGACCCATATCATTGTTGGTGTAGGACTTGTAATCATAGAGTCGAAGAAACGTGTTTCATGGAACAGTGTAAATGTTGTCTTACAACAAAGCTTTATATATGAGTATAGTGCCTTCTACTATTACAAGGAGTATGCGAATATGAACCCAATAACGAAGCAGAAGAACATCGAGGTCGAGCTTCGGTGTTATACCAAGATCGTTGCGGCTCTCATCGTCAACGAGTTGGTCAACTTTCTCAAAGTCGGAGCGGTGGCTTAGATGATAGTAGTGAGAGCATTAGGTAAGACAGTTGTGAAGTATACTGGTTACAAATACTACCAAGTTCAAGACAAGGAAGGAAACTTTCTCTTTGGATTCCATATTAGCTCTGAGTGCAGTGTTGATGTATTCTTCGCTTCTGCGAAGGTAACTTTCAAAGAGAAGGAAGACAAGATAATTGTGAGGTCAGAGTGATGTCAAAGAACTTTGATCCACTTCTGACTCGCAAAGAGCAGAATCTCAAGCCCTTACCCTCTTGGCTTTTTAGCCTTGCTGAGCAGAGGGCTATGTTGCTCTCTAAGGGTCTGCATGAGATTACAACGAGTAATAAGCGTGGAGTTTGGACGGTTGTTAAACGGGTTTCTATCACTGGTTCAATTGAGAGCCAGCCAACTTTGGATAAAAATGAGAATGACCTTAGAGGAGATCGGAAATGGGGTCTTGAAAGCGTGGATAATGATCAGGTAACTCTTGGAGAGCGAAAGTCCAATGATGCCAGGATCGCTTCGAAATTGAAGATTGTTAGAGAGTACAAGACGAGGGTGAAGTAGGTGCGTAGATTCCGACCTCTTCAAGAGTCAATCGATATTTGTACCAAAATGCTCCTTCAAGCAACTTATTATGGTGACGAATCTGAAATTGAGTATTGGACAAAAAGGCGTAATGGGTATGCCAAGCTCGCCAGCCAGAAAGGCATCCAGGTCCAGATGACCAAGATAGAGATTGAGTCTGAATGAAGACTTGTCTCGCCGCTACCAGGATGCTCCCAAACGGGGATGTCGAGCTTTGTGGCAAGCCCGCTTTCAAGGTCTACCAAGACATGGCTGTCTGTTTCGATCACTGGAACGAGTTGAAGAAGCGAGGAATTGATAGGATTTGGAAGGAGAAACCTTAAATATGACATTCGAGCCGGTCTCAATTGAGAGAGATAACAACGATATGCAACTGCCAATTCTCTCCGCGAACAAGTGCGTAAATCATCCTACCGTCAAGGCTGTCAAGAAGCACCTTTGTTCTCAGTGTTATGCGAAATGGGAGAAGACCGTTCTGGACTATGAGGCTATCCAGCAAGGGGAGGTTCTGAGTCCTGAGTAGTTGTGATGAATGTCATGGACTGATCGATGAAAGTGGTTACTGTAGCCAGTGTGGTCTCGAAGCTCCAGATTTCAAAGATCGGCAATTTACCAGACAAGTAGCAGTTGGGGCATTGGCTCAAGGACACGAAGAATCAAGTTTGAGAACTCACGGTAATACAGAGCTTAAGCAAGGACGAGCGAGTCGGGGATTCGTTTGTAACCGTTGTCGGGAAATGTTTCAAAACCAGAGTCGTAATGATGTAGTGGTCGAGTTTGAGTCTAAGGTTCAAGGATTCGAACAACCAGGGTCTAATCTTTACACATTTTGGCTTAAATCAGAGTTACAGTATCACATTCGAACGGTTCATGGGGGAAAGCTTTGGGCAGATAGTATCAACAGAGTAGTAGGAACCCTTAATAAGGACAATACATCCGGTTCTCTTCAGAAGGAGTCAGGGGAAAAGCGATGAAAGCTCTCAAAGTCTTCTTGGAAATTTCAATGACCAGTATCTCCCTTGCCTCTATTATCTTTATGGGGATTGTCTTTTATACAGAGTCTATCTTGGGTCGGGGAATGCTCTACATCGAGCCTAACCGTTCTCTCGCCTTTGTTGAGCTTCTGATTTGTGCTTTTGGGGGAGGACTTGTGATTGGAAAATTCGTAAAGTGGATGAAAGTATGAAAAGTCCATCCAAACACGACGAGTATGCAGAGTGGCAGAAGTTCACGGAAAAAGCTGATCACGAATGGGTCAAGTTCGTAAAGTCTGAGAAAAAGAGGTTGGAGAAGAAATGAGAAACTGGTTATTCTATACGCTCGCTTATCTAAGTGGACTCGGAATTGTGATGTTGGGAATAGTAATAGTAATAGGAGTGTTACCAAAATGAAAAGTAAAGTCTTTGGCATTTTCGACCGCGCACTAGGTGGCGTAGCTGTAAGTTTGATTGTTCTGGTTGCTTATGGTAAGATACTTTCTGACTTTGCACAATTCTATATTACTGGTCACACAACTCATTTTCTGTGGTTCCTCGGTGATATATTTGTCAATCAGTCACAACCCAATATCCTAGGTTCGTACAGTATGATGGGATTCATCGCACTTGCGGTCGTTGGTTATTGTAATATGATAATCTGGATGAGGTTATTGAACGCCACGGGTAAACCAATCTATCGCTTTCTCTCGAAGTACGAGATTCGAAGGAAAGACAATATCTTGGTTGTTCGACATAAGAAAGGGCGTGTTACCAAATGAGTGACGAGAACAAGAAGCTTCCTGATTCAATCAAACTTGATGGGGAAGGGAACTTGCTTGATGTTGTCGTAAATAGTGGTACTCCACAAGAGAAAACGATTCAAATGTCGGCAGAGTCTCTCGTTGAACAATCAAAAGTTAAAAAAGGAGTATGGTCAAAGGGGGAGAAACGACTTCTCCATCTGTTCGCAGTCTTGGGATTAATCAATTTTTTTGCCTACTTCTTAACACAGTCTTCCTATGTTATACAGAACATTTATTGGGTTTACGGATTTCTTACTTTGGCTGATGTGATAGCATTCTTCGCGGGACTTGCTATTGTGGATTCGCGTGTGCATAAAAAGTCTTCTCTTCCAGGACGAGTCAAGACTTTCATAGCGATTACTGGACTCTGGCTGATCTCAGTACCAGTGGTTGTTATTCAATATTATTATCCAGTGATTTCAATCAATCTGGTTGACGTTGCAAACCTTCTATGGGGAACAAGTTTGGTCGCCAGTGGAATATACGAGGCATCATATTTTGGTGTCATTCTAATGTGCTGGTTGACAAAAGGGATGGAGTTACAATGACAGTATCTTTCAGCTTCGACCCTCAAAGCATTCTTCAATTCGCTGGTTACGCATTCTTCATTGTCTTCATGCTCTACGGAACCAAACTCCAGCTTATGCAGTTGCTCGCTTACATCAAGAACAAGATGACTCGTCTCGCCTTCCTTCGTAACCAGAGTCTAATTTCATTAGAGATGCATATCAAGAAACATACCGCTACTATTTCTCCAGAGCAGTCGAAAGCCATAGAAATCTTGATCAATTCTATCGCAATTCCTCCAGTTTCGAATCTCGACCCCGCAGGAATGGTCCCTAAGATGGAGAATATTTTCAAGACTTATGATAAGTATCTCAAGTCTGGTCTTCGTAGATTAATAGGTGAGAATCATATAATTTCACAGTCAGACTTGGAGAATTTGACGAACTCTCTCGAAGTCGCTATCGAGCTTAACATCTTCTACAAGGTCGTCGATCACTTCTACCGTCTCGCGAAGAAAGGGGATTTCATGATGGCTTACATGATAAAGATGGGTCTTACTCAGTTGATGGAAATGGGCGAGGCTTTATTCGCCGCGTCCTCTCACTTCCAGTCCGGCTTGCCGATTGGGGATACTTTTGGTCCGATGGTCGCTTCGAGACTTGGTGGAACTCAAACAATTTACTCTGATGAAGAGACTACTGTTCGTGAAACTGTTGTTTCCGGTCGCAGAGTCTTCGTGGTAAAGGCGAAAGGTCCAGGGGGTTCAGTCGGGAATCCTGGTATCGTGACTCAGAGAGTAATTCTTCAAACGAAGCCAAGTCTCGTAATCACAATCGACGCGGCTCTCCGCTTAGAATCAGAGAAAACAGGAGATGTTGCTGAAGGTGTCGGTGTGGCTATGGGAGGTCCAGGCATGGATCGTTATCGTATCGAAGAAGCTCTGGCTCAAACCCAAGTGCCAGTGTTGACTATAGTTTGCAAGATGAACATGAAAGAAGCAATTTCTCAGATGCCTAAAGTAGTATTGGACCAAGTTCAACCAGTCTATGAGAGAGTGTTGAAGCTAATTCAAGAGAACTCTGAATCTGGTGAGACCGTGATCGTGGTCGGGGTTGGCAACACGATGGGGTGCGAGTAAGATGTTACCAGAGCAAAAGTATTTGTATGGAATTTTCTTGGTCGCAATCGCTGGTATTTTTCTGATTGGTTATGGTACAAGTACTGCGGCAACAGCCGGAATACAGATTATTCACAATGGAAAACCAATCAACAATCTTGAAGTCAGAGTCTACTTACCAGGGTATTCCAATCCAGCAACCCCAAACAAAATTTTGACCACTGATGGGACAGGATTTGCAATACTCTCAGTATCTCATGACGATCTCTGGAGCGGGAATTCTGTTCTTTATGGTTTCAGTGTGAACGGTACATCCTACTCGTTCTCCGAACCTCTGACCCAAATCGTGGAGGTCTCTGTCTAATGGACGACATTGATCGAGCACTTACAAGGCTTTTTGTGTTAATTGTAATTGTCGTGGCGATTGTTGGAGTCTGGGCAATCGGAATGTACATGAGCACGAAGACCTATCATGGGTGTACTGTTACTGGTACGGATCCTAATGGAGAATTTGGAGGACACTTCTACGAAGTTTCATGTGGTAATGGAGTCACGTTCTCCAATGTCGCAGGTGGAGTGAGGTACGCATGTGCCAGAATTGGAGACATTGTGACAGTGGAAACCTATGGTCAATGGTGTCCGACTCAGATAACAGGGGATTCAAGCTGTTGAGTATCAATACTCGATCTAAGACCCGCAGAATCCTTCGCCACTGGAGAAAAGGGATTGTCATTCTTGGGGCTATCATCTTGTCACCGTCAGCAATCCTCTTCGCCTTCTATCTCGGTTTCTGGTTGGCTCGCTATACCTACGGACTTAAGATAATCCGAACAAAGAAGGAGGTTAAGAAGTAATGAATGATGATGACAAAGGGACAGTGAAGTGGACAATAATGATAGTTGTATTATTGTCTTTAGTATTCTCGATACCTGTGTATCAATATCATCATGTCTGGAGCGAGCAAGGTAAGATTTCTTGGGTTGGTCCAAAAACTTTCGCTGACTCTAATGGGAATGAAAAGTTTGTCTTTCCATTCGCTGTTACGGTTCCGATCCACGGGATTTTCAACTTTACTGCCACGGGTTACATAGGTCTTTGTGGGAATGCCAGTAACCAGAATCCTCCACTTATCAATGGAACAATCGTTGGACTCGTCAAGCTTCAGTGCGGGGGATTCGACTTGGTGGTTGACCCATGAAGCTCATCGAGACTCTTCGTAAACACCTTATGAAATGGGCAATCTACAACATGGCTACATTTGCTTTTCTTTCGGTTTTCTACGTTCCGTACCAAATTTGGTTTATTCAGCTAAGTGGTGCACAGTTCTGGAGATGGTTCTTGACGACCGGATTTCTTGGTTCGGGTGTTAATATCATCATGCGTCCTTACGTTAGTTGGATCACTCACTTTCTCGATAGAAGGTATGGAAAGAAAGCCTTAAATACTCAACCACTGCCTTCCTTAGATGGAGAGTCTTCCAAATGAAAGTAGTTGTAATCATCAAGAACATCTGGGATAAGAATCCTACAGATCACGCAGAGATTGGAATGCGTAAATTTCTGGAAACTCCACTCGGAATTGAGAGAACTCAAGCGGCAGTTATTCGTCGTCTCGATCTTCGGGTAGGACAAGATACTGTGGTTGTGGAGAATGTAGAACAATGAAAATTCATTTTGGACCAGTTGAACTTGTGATCTGTGTTTTCCGACATCCATTTGAAATTATGGTTAGTTATGGACCAAGAACACCAGATGAACCTTCGGAGGTTCCTTAAATGCCAAGATACCAGAGATCAGATGTTACCGAGCCAGATGTTTGTCGTTGTGCTCCAAGTCACTCTAACTCTCACGGTCCCAAAGGCTGTACTGCAATCGTCATAATATTCCGATGTCTCGTTCAAGACTGTCATCGACGAGGTTATCCTAACGACCATAGTAACTGTATCATCGAGATGCCTTGTCGTTGCCAGGTTATCGGGGTCATGCCAACGGTCGAACGGATTGTATTGGAGGATGAGAAAGAATGAGTTCATTGAAACTTTACGAGTGTAATGAATTCGATCAGAACAACAAACCGTTCATAGTGGTCTGTGTCGCAGTCTCTCGAAAGGAAGCTGAACTCAAGATTCACAATCGGAAATGGTGGACCAAGAAAGGGATTAGACCGACTTCGGAGTTCCAATGACAGATACCAATCAGAAAGGCGTAGCGCATCGGCATCCTCGTCCAATGCCCTCTCGTCGGCGTATGGACGAATTGCTCCGTAGCCCTACAGTGCCTAAGATAGAGTTTATTCTGCCAGATCATAACACTTTCGGTCACTTGGACCTTCGTTCACTGGTTGACGATTTCGAGGATTAAAAATGCCAAAACTTTTCTGTGGGCATATTTGTTCCGAGGTTCTCTATACCAAGATGTTCCAAGAACGGATTATTCGTTGTCCAAGTTGCGGTACTGAATGGCGAGGAACCCAAGTAATCGGACATGACAAGTCTCTGGCGAAGAAGGAACTCAGATGGGCACTGGACAGGGCAAATGAGAGTAAGAAGCGGAAGAACCAGAAATGAGTTTCTTGATAACTTCTCGTTGTCCTAACTGTAATTCTATTGAGTTGGTTGGGGGAGAGGGCTACTTGTTCTGTACAATCTGTGGCTGGGACGAGCTTGATGGGAAAGAGGCAACATTTAATGAGATCGCAGATCAAGTAATTGAGGAGAACAAAGAGTTTCTGAAGGAAATAGGTTCAGAAAGATACAAATCGCCTAAAAAGGATGAGACTTCTCAATGACAAATTGGGCAATTCCGAATCCTATAACATGTGTAAACTGCGGTGAACCAATCATTGTTATAGAATGTCGTGACTGTGGATTTGATTGGGTACACGAAGACACTCGAAAAATGGAGTGTTCTTAATGAACGACACACTTTTCGATCTTGGACTCATTGTGTATGGATTATCAATGGCATTCCTTCTTGGGATAGGGTTCGCCTTTGACTTTAGCTCGAAGATTCAACCACTAACAGAAATCCACTTTCAAGTAGCAATTGGATTTGTAGCTCTTGGATGTGTACTCATGATTCTCGGTCTGTTCTCGTGGTTCGGAAAGAAAATGGTTGAGTCAATATGAACGATAGGGGTTATGAAAGAATAAGAATCATTTCGGCAATAGCATTCTTAGTTTTGATTGTTGCTGGTCTTGCACAATTGGGAATAATCACAAGTCCAGTCTGGCACGACTTAGGCGTAGTTACTCAATATTCTAATACCAAGGTTATCACTTGGGATGGAATAGAATATACCAATGTAATCGTAGCTCTCGCTAACGTTACGACAACAAGTCATGGAATCATTCACTTCGACAGTCACGGCTCATGTCCATTTTTGATTCGCTGTGGTAATAATGTGGTTCTCAGTATGCATCTCAATCAGACTATTGGTATCATCTACAAGCAGGGTGGTTGGTACGAGGTAAATTATCCATGAAAGCCTGGAAGTGGTTAGTTTTCATGTGGTCAACGGTTCTCGGACTCGGAATATTTCAGATAGTCCGAGACAATCCAGTCGGGTTTGTTCAATTTATCAGAACGCCAGGCGGCTCTCAACTTCTCAGTCTTTTGATTACAATGCCCATGATGATCTGGGTATTTTATTACTTGAAGAAGATGATGGGGACAGGTGGTAAAGACCCTAAGAAAGGGTGGTCAGAAGACAAGGATGAGTTCTAAATGAAAATTCGTTCTGAGAATACAGAGATCAATATACATTTCGCGACTCTATTGTCAAAGCGTAACGATCTTCGAATAGGACAGATGATCTACAACGCTTTGAATGCTGGAAATTACAGAATCGAAGCGGCACTCTTCCTTCTTGAAGACGACAAACTCATTCAACTGATTGAGGAGATGCTTAAATGAATTTCTTTACTATTTTGGGTATTGCATCCATCGTTTTCATATTCGTTCGTGCCGCATTTTATCTGTTGGTCGAAGTTCCTCGCGGGCACGCCAGAGATGAAGCGATCTGTGAAAAGTGTTTTAATAAGAGACTAAACGACGATGTGACTGAGTTGATGGAATGGTGTCACTGTCCACAGAAAGAAGATGGTTCTGATAAACATGAAGACCGAGAACCAGAACATCGTGAAGGGAAACGTAGTCTTGATGTTGGTTCAGACCCATGAGTATCGTCATCAAATGCGCGAAGTGTGGATTGAAAATGGAAGACTTTCCAGTTTACGATGAATACCCTACGCGCTACTATCAATGTCCTTTCTGTAAGATCGGTGTCTATGCTGGACCATTGATGGTTGAATCGAAGGAGGAATCTTAATGGACCTTCTCACAGTCTCTTCGGTTCTTGGAAACGTGTTGGAAGTTGTTGTCATTATCATTCTGGTTCGTTGGCTCGCTTTCGATAAAAAGCAAGCAAAGAAGCGTCCTCGGAAACGTAAAGAGAGTACACTGGTCGTTCAGACTGTGATTCCAAAGGAGACAGAGTAGATGCCATACATTACTCCTGAAGAGCGCAAGCAATTGTTTCTCGGGAAGAAACCAAGTACCCCAGGTCAATTGAATTATGTTATCACGTTACTGGCATTAAAGTTGAAGGATTATCCAGTTGATTTGAGACGAGGTATCAGAGATGCGATCTTGGAATATCTCGGGGGTAGAGCATCTTACACTCTCTTCAATGAAGTCATGGGAGTTCTTGAATGCGCGAGACTCGAATTTTTGCGTCGGGTCGGTTATGATGTATACATTAATGATTCTTTTGACAGCATGGAGAAGTGGCTATACACACAATTTATCGGACCTTACGAGGACAAGAAGAAAGAAGAGAACGGGGATGTCTATGATTAGATTCTCAAAAGTTCGCAATGAAGAAATGTGTATCGATATTGAAAATCACAGACTCGCTACTGGAATAGGAATAACTGCAACCGTCTGGATTTTCTGTTTATATCACGGTGTCTATTGTCAGCTATTAATGGAGAAGAGCATAGAACATTGATCAGTCTCGACTTTCTAATCTCCATTGGTTCTCTGGGTCTTGGAGTCTCTACGCTTCCGGTCCTCTTGAATAAGAAGTCACAAGTTCCAAGATGGAAGGGAAGTTTTGTTACAGCCTTCTTCTTGACCTACTTCATTCCTCTTTTCTGGCTCTCGGGACTTACTTTCACTGCGGCGACCCTCTTGGTTCAAGCAGGAACATGGTGGGGAATCTTTGCCTTTAGACCGATCAAGAAGGAGAAAAAATGAGTGAATTAATAATCTTTGTTGAAGCTCTCGGTGCGGCTGTTGGTGGTGGTATCCTTTTCGCTTTGATCTGTGACTTGCTGATGCGCTACGGTCCAAGCTTCACTTGTTATCAGAAGGGTCACAAGAAATTCTACTATGTATTCAATTCTCGCTTTCCAGGAGAATATGCTTACTGGTGCGGTCGGTGTGGTTATGAATCCTCTGACGAGAAAGACAGACGCGACATACGAGTCGAACCTATCTTTTATGTATACAATCGTCGAGACCTTGGGATGGGACGAATATGATCACTGAAGACCTCGAAGGTATTGTATCTGCTATTTGGGATTGTGAGAATTGTGACTGGAAGAATGATGGTTACAAAGAACTTGATAACGGAGAGAAAAAAGCATATGCTCATGCTGAACTCGGTCACATAGTTCGTGGGGAAATCGTGACTATAAGGAAGATCGTCGGAGTAAAAGGGGAATGATGGTATGGACAATCCAGTTGCAATTTTCTGTATGTTGTGTGGTTGTACAGAAGGTGTGCAGTCTTGCGTTTGTAAATGTCATGAGAAGGACTGAATGATGGGATGTCCTGAGTGTGGAGCGAAACTTGATTTCTGTGGTTCTCGTCCAGTCTTTGATAAAGAAAGTGGAGAGGTTGTTCACAATGACAAGGGACAAATGTATCAGCTTCTCTACTACTGCAAACTCTGTAACGCGAACATTGAATATACAAGGTTGTTAGACGAATGAGAGTCCTTGTTGCATGTGAATTCAGTGGCAGAGTCCGTGAAGCTTTTAGGAAGAGAGGGCATGATGCGTGGTCATGTGATCTTCTTTCAACTGAAATTCCTTCTGATTATCACCTTCAAGGAGACGTTCTGAATTATCTTTGGATGAATTGGGATTTGATGATCGCCCATCCTCCATGTACCTTTCTCGCGGTATCTGGGGCAAGGTGGTTCAAAGATAGGATTCCTCAACAGAATCAAGCATTAGAATTCGTTCAGACTCTTCTCAATGCGGATATTCCAAGAATAGCACTGGAAAATCCAATCTCAATCATTTCTTCAAGGATTCGAAAACCCGATCAGATTATTCAGCCGTGGATGTTTGGGGAGGAGTATCAGAAGACGACTTGCCTCTGGCTCAAGAATCTTCCGAAGCTTGTCCAACAAAGATTGTTGATAAGGGAAAGTTCTTCATAAAGACTGGTAATGATGGGAAGGACTACAAGTATCCAGCTTGGATGATGGATGATATGAAGAATCGTGAGAAGAATCGTTCTCGGACCTTCGTTGGAATCGCTGAGGCAATGGCTGAACAATGGGGTAAGCTATGAAACGCTGGATTCCTCTCTTAGCGTCTACGACATTCTTTACTATCGCTTTTGTGGTTGATGTTTGGTCTACTTCTCTCTTTCTTGGAAGTCCTAACTGTATTGAGAGTAATTCAATATTTCGCCCATTCTCAAATTCTCCGTTAATTCTGTATCAGATGTATGGGATGGTGTGGTTTCTCCTCGTCGGGTCTTCGGGGTATCTCTATCTCTTGAACAAGCGATTAGGTGGACATTGGATATTCGAACTTGGTTATTACTGGCTTCTTTGGGCATCCGGCTTTCAACATCTATCGGCAACAGCCCACAATATCTCAGTGTTGGGACTCTGTTGGGCATAAGGTTATATAGGACACAAGTGCCGGTTCTAATTGTAAAGGTAGAGTTATGAAGAAAGTAACCGCTTATTTGGCTCACCCGTTCTCAATGATGCAATGGGGATTTGACTTCACTCTAAAGCTTAATGCTATTGGTATCGAGGTCATTGACCCGTTCAATCGTCCAGGACAAGCCGAATTGAACAAAGTGGAAGAGAAGAATCGTAACTTGAAGGGACAGGTCGTTGGTTCGAATGAGTTCTCCAAACAACAGAGCAAAGAGATCGTGGAGATTGATATGATCAAGGTCCGTCAGGCTGATATTGTGATTGCAGTTGTTGACGGTTCCGACTCAAAGGGCACACATATGGAGTTCATGGGAGCTTCGTTCTTCTTACATATGCCATGTTTCACTCTCTATACTCAACCAGGTCGTATCCATCCGTGGTATGCTCATCTCTCTCGGGGAATCGCTCGGACTGAGGAAGAACTTCTGGAAATATTGAAAGCTTACCTTAACGAACCGAAACCCTACGATTGGTGTCTCTAAGATGGACGTTGAAGATAAAGTAATTCGAACCTTCTTTACCGGAGCTACTCGCGATACGGCTCAAGGTAAATTGGACTTCGAAGGTTTCGAGTCTCCGATAGTCTGGAAGTCTTATGCTCTATACCTCAACAAACATCGGAAGACAGCCGACGGTTCTCTTCGTGACTCAGACAACTGGCAGAAACTCTTTGGGGAAAAGCACTATGACGTTTGTATGAAGAGCATGATGCGGCACATGGTCGATACTTGGTTACAGCATCGAGGATTCCAAGGAGAACAATCTTTGGAGGATGACTTGAATGCAATTATCTTTAATGCAAAGGCATATCTTTTCAAGCTCTTGACGGAGAAGAAACAGTGACAAAGAAGAGCACCGCAGAACTTCAAGCAGAGGCTAAGGATTTGAGGAAACGATTAGAAGCTCTAAAGGAAATGGAAGCTATAAAGAAAGAACGTAAAGCCTTGGAGAAAGAGGTTCAGGACCTCCACAGATCGACCTCTCTCAAGTGGAAGGGACTTCGGAAATCGGCATGGGTCGGGAAGCAAGCGGCAAAGTTCTTCATCGAGGAGACACGGAATCTGATTAACGAAGAGGATGAGAAGCCTAAGACTAAGGAAGAAAAAGAAGAGGAAGGGGAGAGCTTACTATGAGTGCCAAGAAATTGAAAAAGTTTGAGCTTCGCTACGGAGGAAAGACAGCAACGGTTGAAGTTGATATGAGTCTTGAAGAATTTTTGGAAGAATTGTCAACTGCGGCTTGGTGGGTTTTGGACGATGAACCAATTGGTATCCAGGTCAAGACGATAGATAGTGTGAAGGAGTTGAAAGAGTAACTTGGAATTTCAGCGTATCAAGATTCCGTATCCTGCTGTTGGAACACTCGTCAACATCGAGCCATTGAGTGACATTCATGTTGGTGGAATCTTCCATGACAAGAAAAAGTTTGAGGAGCGGAGGAATCGTATTCGTGACGACCCGACTTGTTTCACGATCTTGATGGGAGACTTGTTTGATTGTACTGATCCAGATAACAAGTTCTTCGATATGAAGACTCGCGATCCTGAACTTCCTGATCTTGAAGATCAGTTCCAATATCTTCTCAAGATGCTTTTACCGATTCGACACAAGATTCTTGGAGTGCTGACTGGTAATCATGACGAGCGACAGCGTAAACGCCACTATGACGATGTTGTTCTTCGTTTGACCAATGCTCTCAATGCCTACTACCCTCCTGAATTTAATGTTCCTGATCTCAATTCGGCAGGTCTTGTTCGCTTGAT
>WNGP01001651.1_pt1 | contig 18377 bp, 15 predicted proteins | sample 5407671 | NCBI WGS metagenome assembly WNGP01 (sample SAMN13153381, study PRJNA577476) | soil metagenome | isolation source: 40 cm soil or saprolite under Garry oak tree replicate 2 | place: USA:California | collected 2016-06-15 | reverse complement strand
TCTTGTGGGGCTCATCATCTTCTTCCTCATCGGCAGTCCTAAGCTGTCGAAGCGCCGTCGAGCCATGCAGCACACCATGAATGACACAATTGTCAAAGCTGTGGCTGAGGCCCAAAGCCACGACGAGTTTGACTCTCTGCTGGAACCGCCGATTCCGCCGCGCTACAAACCATTTGTCAAGCTCAATACCAATCTCGGTGGTCTCCCTGCCTTCGATGGGAATGCCGTCGAACTCCTTCTCGACTACCTTGCTGCTCTTGAGTGTATCGCACAGGAGATCGACCGTGCTCAACGTTTTGTCCACATCGAGTATTTCGCACTGAGCAGCGACGAAGATACGAAAAGCGTTTTCGCGGCAATGGAACGCGCCCACCAGCGGGGCGTCAAGGTGCGCGTCCTGCTAGACCACCTGGGCTCACGCAAATACCCCAACTTCAAAAAGATGAGAAAGTGGTTCACGGAAGTCGGCATCGAGTATCACTTGGTTTTACCTCTGCGCTTCTTCGGCTCCAGATATACGCGCTTCGACCTGCGCAACCACCGCAAGATCGTGGTGATCGATGGGCAGGTTGGCTTTACCGGTTCGCAGAACATGATCAAACGCAATTACTTCCGCAAGGATTCCATCTACCATGATGAGCTCGTCGCAAAGGTCACGGGACCCATTGCTGCCCAGCTCGAGGCAGCTTTCCGCACCGATTGGTACTCGGAGACCGGGGTTTTGCTCAACAAGGACACTGCACCGGAAACCGCCCTGGTACCGATGGCGGCTGGCGATATCCTCTGCCAGGTGCTACCAAGCGGCTCTGGTTTCGAGCACGAGAACAACCTGAAGCTGTTTACTTCTTTGATCCATGCGGCGCAGAAAACGGTGGTCATCAGTAATCCGTATTTTGTACCTGACGACTCGTTGATGACGGCAATCACCAGTGCGGCACAGCGCGGGGTAGACATCAAGCTGATCAACTCGCAGGTGTCTGATCAGTTCCTGGTGAGCAATGCAGAGCGTTCCTAGCTACGAGGACTTACTCAATGCAGGAGTGAGCATCTATCAGTACAACACACCTATCCTGCTCCACGCCAAAACGATGAGCATCGATGACGATATGGCAGTGATCGGATCGAGCAACCTCGACATGCGTTCGTTCCATTTAAACCTGGAGGTAACATTGATCTGCTACGATGCTCAGGTGGTAGCGGATCTACGACAGATTGAGGCAAACTACATCCGTAAGTCTAAGCAAGTGAACCTGCAAGAGTGGAAGACGCGTTCTGCTGGAAAGATACTGTTTGAGAATATCTCCCGCCTGACAGCAGCGCTACAATAGCGACGAAGCGGAGCAGTTGAATCAACTTAGCTGTCGCTTCGTCACGCGCTTGCCCATCGAGATGAAGAGCGTACGCATATCTTTGAGCATCTTATCCCACCCCAGCGTGAGTTCTTCCCAGGCGCGCCAGCCACGCACGCGCCAGGGTGGTGGTGCTCCTTCGATATGTGGTGGGATCGTGAGGAGGATTTCCCTGGTTGCCAGTTCGCGCTGTGACATCCTGAGCAGCTGCACCGGGATAACCGCGTGTGCAGCGATCGTGTAGCTGCGGCCAGCTAAGGCATCATACCAGTCGTTGGGGACGTGTTCTTGTGCCGGATCGAGGAGCTCGGTAGCGCCATATGCTCGTAATACATCATACGCTACATCATTGCAATTGTGCCGCAAGCCGAAGTAGGGCTGCCGGCTCTCCCAAACAACGGTCCTCCAGGCCTCTTTCGGTCGGGGTCGCGTGACGTAAAAGAGTTTAAATTCATCGTACGTGCTGCTCTGTCTCTGCATCGTCGCGACGGGATCTAGCGTGTGTGCTGTCCAAAACCCCATCTCTTCCGGCCTGGCGTAAGGCTTCCCCGTTTCATTCTCGACCGACCCCGCATTAAACCAGCCGTTGTGCCATTCAAAGGCCCATGCGATATGGCCCAGTCCAGTTGCTCCCGGCCGCCTGACGAAGACAACTGCACGCCTCGTCGTGGAGGGAAGGTCACCGGGCACCTCCAGCCGACCCTCGGGCATCTGGAAGGTCGATCTCGTGTAGACAGCAGGTGCGAAGCGCAGCAGCAGGCCTCTGACCAGGAGATAGAAACCATCGCACAGAGCGTAGACGCTCAGGAAGACAAACAGGAAGCGTCGTGAGAAGAACAGCGTCTGGGCCGGAAAGAGCAAGATTATCAGGACTGATAGCCCTAACAGCCCACCATACAGCCAGATGACACCTGCGTATGGGCTCCTCGATCGTAGGGCCTCGATGATCACCCTGACACCACTGATCATGATGCGAACCACAATCAAGAGAAGCAGGAAGAGGATGGTCAAGACGTGATACACCAGGCTGATCAGACCGAGCAGGATACTGAGAGTGCCCCCTAGAGAAGACAGCACTTTGCGGTTGGAAGTGCGTTTGCCTGCGGCCACCTTATAGATATCAAGGGTTCCATCAAAGATCAGGTAGATCCCCAGGGCGTAGATGAAGAAACGCACGTCAATGAAAATAAATAGCAGGCCGAAGGTAATGGTGATGACACCGCGTATCACCTCCATCCACCAGAGCCTTGTTTGGGTCTCTTTCATAGACAACTCTACTATTTTAGACTGCAAGCGTCTCAGGATTATGGCTTACATGATACTAGCTGCTTAGAGTACCGGTCAAGTAATCAAGCGGCTGAAGACCTTTCTCAGAAGAACAAAGCTCTTTAAGCGAGCATCGTCTTTTCACCAGGTAAGGAACTGTTTTTCATCACATTTCAACCTGGTGAAGCACAATGTCTCGGCGAAACAAAGAAGCGTGTGGAAGTCGATTCATAATTTCTTCTTTTTTAGAAGAAGAGCCACACAGGCCGGCTATCAGTGCAGAACCTGTGGAAATTGCCGGGCATCGAACTTTCCACTTATTAGACTCTCAGAAAGAATGCTAGGAGCAGCAACACGTTTTCTTGAAGAAGAGTTCCTGCCACGTATCGAAAAGCGTGGTACCGAAAAGCATCCCGTACATGAGGCCGGTTGGTCGCTTTCGTATCATGGCAGTACTCGCGCCGGTAGACTTGTACGCGCCAGCAAATATGAAGATGCCGGACCATTCGCGCTCAACCTGGTTGCGCGTGCCCTTGAGATAGTACGTACACGCTATCCACTAGCGGCCATCAATGGTATAGTGAGTGTGCCGCCAACCAGAAGTGGTATGCTACATGTTGCGCGAGGTAGGACAAATGTTGATGCGAGCAGGAGCAAAAGCAGTCTATCCATTGACTATTACACGAACTGCCCACTCGGATGACCAGTAGGAAAAAAGGAGAAAAAGCATGGAGCAGGACTTACAAGAACAGGCATGCTGGCTGCTGCTGACTTACGAAAGTGGCCTTTCTACCCGCATCATCAACGATATCGTCGTGACCTGGTGTCATCAACGTGGCCAGACATTAGTGGAGTTCTTTGCCGCTGAGCCGCAGGTCTGGAGCGATACTTGCCATCTGAGTACAGCACTGATAGAAAAACTTGAGAAAGCCCGGTCAAAGCTTGCCGGACAGGCTTTTCTAGTAGAGCAGTTATCCCACGATCACATTCAGCTGCTAACGGTCCTTGATGACAACTACCCCAGGTTGCTCAAGTCTTCGCTCAAGCGCGAGCAAACACCTCCGGTTCTTTTCTACGCCGGAGATTTGCAGATTCTAAAGCGCCAGACGCTCGCCATTATTGGCTCGCGTAACGCCGGGGAGGAAAGCCTGGCATTCACCCGTGCCATTGCTCAGTATTTAGCAGAACAGGGCGCTAACATCATCAGCGGCAATGCGCGTGGCGTTGATCGGGCTGCATACGAGGGAGCAACCAGCGCCGAAGGTTGCACGACCGTTGTGCTGCCGCACGGCATACGTAAACTGAGCGGTGTACAGTGGCGAGCATTGCTGTCAAAAATCCAAACTGGTAATGTGCTTTTGTTGAGCCAGTTCCATCCTGATGCCCAATGGGTAGTCAGCCGGGCCATGGAACGCAATAAGGTTGTTACGGGTTTGGCACAAATCGTGATTGTTGCCGAATCAGGAGTACAAGGTGGAACATGGGCGGGTGCAAAAGGCGCTTTGCAACAGAAACGCCCCTTGTACGTACGCCAGGCAGACGCTGCCGTAGCGCTCCCCGGTAATCAAGCGCTCATTGAACTGGGCGGCCAATCCCTGCCCTGGCCGACCGAAAACCTGGCAGAGGTACTTTCTCCTCTGTTACAAGAAGGCAATACTTTATATCAAAAGCAAGATAGTATACCAGGATGCGCTGATCAACTATCGTTCCTGGCCTATTATAATGAGTAACAACAAGGATTTTTGTGATGACCTCCCTTGACATCCGGGGGCGCGACCTCGTGATTATCCCTCCAGGGGAACTCTTGCATCTACCAACACACGAACTGCTTAAAACGCTTTTCGGCACATTCTTACCCGCCCCTCTGCTCGCCAATATGAGACGCGACAAGCGCTACCATTTTTTACGTACCCAACCCATACACTTTGCCGGCATCAAAAGCGCCTTACGAAAACGACAAACACCTTTTAAAGTTGCCTTTGAGGAACGGCCCGCCTTACCCTTTGAGACTACTCTCAAAATAGAGCCACGCCCATATCAAGACGAAGCCTTAACCCGCTGGCTGGCTGCGGGAAGCGCGGGCGTCGTTGTGCTGCCCACCGGTGCCGGAAAAACCCTGGTAGCGGCGATGGCTATTCACGAAATACGCCTGTGGACACTGGCAGTCGTGCCAACCCTCGACCTGCTGAAACAATGGCGTGACGCTCTAGCATCTTCTCTAGCACTTGACGCAGACGAGATAGGCGTCTTTGGCGGCGGCGAAAAGGAGATGAAACCTATCACCATCATCACCTATGACTCGGCCGCCCTCTATCCACGCGAACTGAGACGCTTTGGACTGCTCATTTTTGACGAGTGCCATCACTTGCCCGCGCCGACATATCGTTTAATAGCTGAAAGCGCCTTTACTCCCCTGCGTCTTGGCCTCAGCGCCACTCCAGAGCGCAGCGATATGGCCCATGTTGACCTGGATATGTTGATTGGTCCGGAAGTCTACCGGCGCTTGCCTGCCGAGTTGACCGAGGGACATTATCTTGCCCAATATCAAGAGGTGCGCAGCGATATTGCCCTCTCAAGCGAAGATGAAGCTCGTTATAACGAGCAGCGGCGTGTCTATCGCTCATTCTTGCAGCGCCGTCGCATCGTCATTCATTCTCCCGAAGAGTTTCAACAAAAGATCATTTTCCTCAGTGCGCGCGACCCTGAAGCACGTAAGGCCATGCTCGCCTGGCGCGAGGCGCGCAACATTGCCATGAATGCTCCCGCCAAATATGCCGAAATCGAGCGCCTCTTGCACCTCCATGCGCATGACCAGGTAATTCTGTTCTCCGAATTTAACCCGGTTGTCGATGAGATCAGCCGCCGCTTTTGCCTGCCCAGCATTACCTATAAAACTCCCACCGAGGAACGACGCACGATTCTCGAGCGCTTCCGCACCGGGCAATACACCAAACTGGTCACCGGTCGCGTACTCAATGAAGGGGTGGATGTGCCGGATTGTCGCGTAGCCATCATCGTGAGTGGAAACAGCACCAGGCGCGAGTACATCCAGCGTCTTGGGCGCGTACTGCGCCCCAAATCCGGCCAGGCCATCTTGTACGAATTGGTCACAAGCGGTACAACCGAAGAAGACATGGCTAATCGCAGAAGGTAGAAACGTGGCTAATTCGAAAATAGGGGTGCAGGGGACGAAGTCCCCTACCGGGTTTGGGGTGTCCCCAAGTTTTTTCAAATAGGGGTGCAGGGGACAGAGTCCCCTGACGGGGTTTGGGGTGCCCCCAAGTTTTTTCTTTCTTCGGGGCGGGTGGGTCGGGACGAGGAGGAATTATGAGGGGATGTCAGGAAGTAAAGCCTGTACAACGTCATAGAATTGGCACTATAATACATTGCTGTTGTGAATTTCACAGGAGAAAAAGCTCGTGCGTTTCAGTCTGCAAGATATAAAGAAACAAGTCCACCGGCGTGGTGAACTTTTTGTCTCCCTGCACTTTTTACGCCCCGGTGAACTGCATACTGAAATTGACCGCCTGGTTGCCTATCATGAGCAACTGCTAGGTCAACCGCAGCGGCATTTTTCCATTGATGATGCTCGCGCATGTATTGGCGATTATCGTCTTGCGCACTGCCTGGTCACCACACTCAGCGCATGGTATAGTTGGCGACAACCTGCCTGGCAAGTTGCTTTACAACGCCTGGGCAGCGAGACGCTGGCCCGCTTTGAGGAGGCTGGCATAGCATCTCCTCTACATCTACGGCTAGCGCTCTTCAACTATGTCAATGAACACTACAGCGGCTTCCTCGATACGCGGGTGAGACCAGAAGCTTTAGCGCAGTTCGCCGCTCTCTATTGTGGCAAGGACGAGCAGCAGGCACTCAGCGTCCCAGACCTGGAATATCTCCTGGCGCTTGACAGCGACGTAGAGGCTCTACTGGTGCGTGATGCTCCCCTGCCACCCGGCTCCGCCGAAGTTGCAGCACTTTATAACCAGTGGGTCTTTGAAGCGGCGCTCTTCAACGCCTCGGATATCCATTTTGTGATAGATTGCAATGCTTTTATGCGGGCGCAGCGTGCAGGCAATGACATGTACACTGCTGGTATCGGTGCCGTCATCAAGCGCCTGTGCTACCTGGCACGCAAACTGGGTGTATACTACGACCTGGCATATGAAGCAGACCCGGCTGGCGGCAGCACCTCACCAGCTATCCTTCATCTGACCCTATACGGCCCACAGGAAATGACGGGTGCGCCCCAGCAGTACGGTTTGCGCCTGGCGAGACTCTGTAGAATGCTCATGGACTACAATCATAACGCGGGTGGGGGGGGTGCCCCGAACCGGTCTGCCCGCTCTTCTACCCTGCCTTCCTCTGCCATCATCAAGGCCGAGGCAACCGTGTATTTTTTACAACGCAGCTATCGGTTTGTCATAGATACCAACGTGCTCAGACTACTACCCACGCCTTCGTCAACAACTCCTGAAACACGCACAGCCACATCAACCACTCTTGTTACGCAATCACCCACACCTTCACCGGCAAGTCTTGTAGGGGTTCAATTTAACACGCCTTCCTCCAATCAGCAAACCCCTAACCATCAAATGCGCGAATCATCGCCACCCTATCAAACCGCCTCATCCGTCTTTGACAGCAGCATAGAGCAATCCTTCGCCGAAGCATTTCGCGCACTTGCCAATAGCGATGGAGCCGATGGGTGGCAGTTGGAACGTGAACCGGAGCCCCTCTTATTGAATCCCGTTGTAGGAGAAACTACGTCATCACCCACGTTACAGGGCATATTCATTCCCGACTTCGCACTTACTCGCAGCAATCGGCGTATCTACGTGGAAATACTTGGATTTTGGACAACCTCATATCGAGAGCGCAAAATAGCGAAATTGCAACACCTGGTGGGGCGCGACGACCTGGTACTGGCCATTCCAGTACAAGCACGCGAGGGATTTACCAGTCTCGGCGCAAATTTTCCTATAGTCGAATATAATGGCCAACTTTCTGCGACGGAACTGCTAAAAGTCCTGCGCAGCCGTTATGATGACCTGGCCGAACGGCTAGCGCGAATTGATGTTGACAGCGTGCGCAAGCGCATTGAAAACGCAGGCCTGCTGTCCGAGCGTGCCTGCTACGAACTGCTGCACTGTTACCGGCGTTCAGAACTGTTGCGAGCAGCCGAACGGGTTGCTGGAGAAAGTATTGCGTTTACCCCAGGAGTTGGCCTCTACCACGTTGATTGGTTAGAACATCTGAGAGTTTCATTCGTAAAATGGTTAGGGGAGGTTGGAGGAAAGAGTCCGGGGGACTCTTTGAGGGAGGACGGGAGGCGCGAAGGGGAAGACAGGGAACCATTATCGTTATCGCGAGTGCTAGCCTGGATAAGAACGCATTGGCCGGCCCTGGCAGCTTGTGAAGATGCCACATTGGAAGCAATCATCGGCCTCTGGCCCGAAGTGCGCATACTACGCAGTTCAATTTTTGAGGCGACAGTCGCAATCCTGGATAAAGAAGGAGAAGAACCACTAGCGCCGCTCGTGGAGACTAAACCAAAGAAATCAGCGCGAGAGCGACGGACTCTCCCCAAAAAGCCCATAGAAAACAATACAACCCAGGGGGATTTGTGGGGCTAATTGCACAAAATGGATTAATCTATGGACGTAAAAGAATTAATAGGCGTCACGCTCGGCAACTGCACCATTGAACGCATTATTGGACGCGGCGGCATGGGAGCGGTTTTCCTGGCCCAGCAGTCTCGCCCTGTGCGTACTGTGGCAGTGAAGGTACTCATACCCGCTTCTGGCTATGATGCCGGGCAGCAGCGTACATTTTTTGAGCGCTTCCGGCGCGAGGCTGATACCCTGGCCAAGCTGGAGCACAAAAACATTCTACCCATCTATGAATACGAAGAAGCGCTGGTGAATAGGCAGCGACTCGCTTACCTGGTCATGCCTTTTATTCGTGGCGGTACTCTGCGCGAACACATAGATGAAATGAAGCGCGCAGGAAGGCAGTTTGATCTCAAAACGGTAGCCAGCTATATCAGCCAGGTGGCGGATGCACTCAGTTATGCTCATAGTCTCGGAGTCATACATCGTGATATCAAACCGGGCAATTTGCTCTTTCACCAGGATGGACGGCTGCTCTTAAGTGATTTTGGCATTGTACGCTTGATGGCCATGCCCTCTCTTACCACGGTTGGTAGTTTTCTTGGCACCGCTGAATATGCATCGCCAGAACAGGTCAGCGCGGGTGAGCTTGATCCTCGCTCAGATATCTACTCGCTGGGGATCATTCTCTACGAACTACTGACAGGCAGCGTCCCTTTTACCGGACCGAACCCTTTCGCCGTCATGACAAAGCAACTCAATGAACCTGTGCCGCCCATCAGAAATATTCGCTCCGACCTTTCGCCTGCTCTTGAATTTGTCGTCAAAAAGGCGCTTGCCAAGAATCCGCGAGACCGCTATCAGAGCGCCACTGAAATGGCGGCTGATCTGCAAGCCGCGATATCTCCCATATTGGCTGCGCCCGCCGGCCTGCGCCTGCAAGGTGATGCCAATAATGATGATCCAACGATGGCTGATCGTTCCTGGCAGGCACCGCCGCCTCTTGCGGCAGCCCTACCTGTAGGGCGTTCAGACAGGGCATTACCCCCAACCAGCCCTGCAGGACCGGCGCTTCCTCTGGGCGCCTTTCCCCGGCAAAATGTAGGGATGCCATTCATGGCGCCCGCGAATGTAGGGGCTCAATTTAATGCGCCCCCGCCTCCAGAACCCATCGCCCCATCTCCAACGTATCGTCAGGGGCATCGACTTCACTATTTTGGTGTAGTATTGATTGCCCTCCTGTTACAATTCCCCATACTTAAGCTGCTCAACACTGCTCCTATTGCTGGACCCGCGTCCCCATCTACTCTGGGAGTACTACTTGGCGCCGGCATTAATATGCTCGCCCTGGCTGCAATCGGGTTTGTTGGAGTAACGCGCGGCCGCGACATTCGCAGGATATTCTATCGCGGCCTGGCTATCACTCTTATTGCACCGCTCTTAAGTGGTTTTTTCATCAGCTATGGCGCTGTTGCATCTCGAAGCGGTTTATACCTGCCGCTGGTATGCTATCTTGTATTCCTGCTCAGCAACCTCTATATCATCCGCAAGTTGGGCCAGGTTGACGTTCGTGAGCAGTTCGAAGCTGCGCCGGTTTTGTGGCGTTCAGCCCTGGTAGGTGCCTTAACGGGGCTGCTGCCTTTGACCATCATCCTGATTATTGCTCTTGCCGTCCCTCCCTCGCTTCCGCCAGGTAGCTCGCTGCTGCCACGCATGTTCGTCGTACTATTCATCATTTTGATGGGAGCGCCCACGCCGGGAGCAATGATGGCTGTATGGCTCTCAACAAAGATGACATTTCCCGTGCTTTTGCGCAGCAGCGCCATGGCAGGCATGCTCATGTTTTTTGGTGCATGCCTGCTCGTCGCCTTATGGGGATTACTGCCATCAAGCTACGCGCTGTTTTACAGTAATTTTCACCAGCCCATTCTTGCATTCCTGGTAACTGCGGGCCTGCTTGGGGTCATTGGCATCCTCCGTGGTATGCTGGATGCCTGGGTATATCACAGAATCCTGGCAAAGAGGAAAATGGGAAAACCGTAGGTGCCGATTTATCGTGCACATTGCCGATTTATCGGCTCTGGTTCTCACCCACGCATTTCCCGCTATGTCCCCCTCTTAGGGCTTGCACCCCTGCATGCTGCTCAGTCACTGTTTTTCAGTGCATCCCGTAGTATATATTAAGAACGGTGTGCGTATGCCGGCAGATTCCTACAAGCAAGGAACGGCTATGCTCGCATATCATAACTGACAGAATGTATCTATGTTTCGCATAGTAGACGATAAAGAACTGGACACCTGAAGCAGGAGAAAAACAACAGCCATGATCCCCTCTCTGCCTGTACAGCATCGAGTGCAGATAGACAAATTTACCAGTGATGGTGTCACCGATGTTTTCAAACTGACACATCAACCAATACAGACGCAGAGTATTATGGTTAATGGCGTGCATAAAAAGATGGGTATTGTCGGCATGCACTTCTTTTTTCAAGGATATGAAGCCTTGATAAACGAAAGCGCATCCACAGTCATCTTTGCCTCGCCTCCTCCTAATACGCGGATGCTGAATAACATAGAAGTGGTCTATATCTATGATCCGGCGCGGCCTACGCCAATCCAATCGTCCGTGCCGAGCACAGCTTCGCCTGGGCAGGTAACCAATATGATGTACCCAACAGGGCGAGTGACACCTACTCCAAAAACTGCACCGGCGCAGAAAGCAATAAGGCGTGAAGTTGCCGGTTGGCAAGAATCGGATTACCTGGACTATACAGACTTTGAAAACGCTATGAATGCAGATGAGCCGGTTTCCTATGCTCTCTGTCAATGGCTCATGCGTCAACCACGTGGACATGTTGTCGACCCGTTTACGGATAGTCAATGGGAGGAATGGTATACATATGCTCTAGACCATTGTCCGCGTTTTGCGCAAGAACAGCCGAAACGTCGTTGAGAATATACTGAATAATACACCTCACAATTGCGGTGTATTATAATGTGTAGGAGTCCCTTTAGCTTTATTTGGGTAATTTCCTCGCGATCAATATGTTCAATAGACGGAGAAAGGCAGGAGTATTGCAATGAGTACAAACGTAGATCAGCAGACCGAAATCGATCGCCCGGCCAGTAGCGGCGCCTTTCTTGAGCGCATAGCAAATAGAGTGGGCATTAATTCAAAAGTCACTGCCGTATTTGGTGACCCCGTTGAAAGAGATGGCGTCACCGTTATTCCGGTTGCTAAGGTTTGGTGGGGATTCGGGGGTGGAGCGGGCACAGACAGGGATGCCAGTCAAAACCAGCCTGGCGAAGGAACTGGTGGCGGTGGAGGCTCCCGGGTTGTACCAATTGGTTACATTGAACTCAAAGACGGTACAGCCAGGTTTCGCCCCATGTATGACCCTGGTACTGTTTTGCGCATGGTCATCGGAGTGGGCCTTATCACAATGTTTGTCCTGCGCAGCATTCGGAAACTTGTCCGCTAAAGGATTGCAGGGGTCCAAAGTCCCATAGGCGCGGACTTAAGGGTCGCCCCTGCCATACCACGGATCGGCCTGCCAAGCCCGTGTATAGTAGGGGCGACCCTTGCGGTCGCCCTGTGGGCTTGCCCCCGCCCTGCGGTGGTGCCGGACACTCGTTCATGAAACGCTTCCGTTCGCGCTTCTGGGCCCTGCCCCCGCCCTGCTGGGACTCCAGGCTTCCTGGAACTGCATGCTCCTCATAACGCCCACACCTCGGCGTTAGAATATACTGCCTCTGTTGTCGCACCAGTGCTGCCATAAACAATCACACCTATTTGCCCACCGGTATAGGAGACATCGCTTAAACCAGTTGCGACCGGCTTCTGATTCACATACAACGAAAACGTATTATTGTTTGCAACAACACCCAGTGTATTGGTCTGTGAATTGCCCTGAATAATATCCGGGTTGCCTGTACCCTCTTTTAATATTTGTGGGTGACTCGCTTGCCTGTAGACAAAGAACGCCCAGCTTCCGTCGGTCCCAATCAGGTACGAATAGAATTTGCTGTTAGCATCATCCCCGCGAAAAGTTATTCCGGCCACATCTCCAGTGTTCATAACCATCTCCACCTGGTAGGTGAAATTGCTGAAGCTGGTCTTTAATGCAGGACACGTATTGAAGAAGTTCGCATTTGCTTCAATGGCGTGATAGGCACTGTTCTCAAACTTACAGTTGCTGTTCGTCACCCACCCATTTCCCTTACTGTTATCTGTGAGAGGGTCGTTCAGTTTTAAGTTAGCGCTAAATGGATAGGTTGATGCAACAGCAGTAGCCGTAGCATTGGACTGGACCGTAGCCGTCAGGTGTAGCGCCGTCTGCGTGCCATTCGTCACGACTGTTGCTGTGGCATTTGCGTTGCTCGTCTGCACATTATTGTAGGAAACCAGGGCGATTGCGCTACCTCCAACTACTAGTACTGCCACCAGCGCGACCAGCACTATTACTCTTGCTGATATGCCTTTGGCACGCCTCTGGGTCGGAGGCGGAGGCGGAGGCGCAGGCGGGGCCAGCGGCACATAAGGATTATAATTTGGGTTCGGACGCTGCCCTGGTACAGTCGGTCCATACGGATCATAAGGATCGAAATCAGGGTTCGCCCCTGGTCCAGGTGTAGGCGGATTGGGCGTATAAGGGTTATATATACCGTAGTTAGGATCCTGCCCTCGCACTGCCGGGTCGGAGGGGGGGATGTAGTTAGGAGATGACCCCTGTCCTGGAGGCGGCGGGGGCGAGCCAGGGGGGCCATAAGATGTACCAGGCGTAGCATGCGGATCGGGTGAATTTTGACCATAAGGATTAAAGTTGGGGTTCTGGCTCATAACAATCTTTCTCCTTGTTATGGTTAAGCAAAGAGTATAAAGAATACGGGGACAGTATAGCACATCGGTAAATCGAATAAAAGTATATTGTAGAGATATACTTGTCCCTTCACAAAACAGCGCCTATCTCCTATAATATGTTAAGTAAAAATGTATCTTTACCTATTTGAATAAGAGCATCATCTCGCTGCTAGGGGAGCTAATTGGCTGAGAGGTAACCCAGTTTACCGACCCTATGAACCTGATCTGGTTAATACCAGCGGAGGGAAGCGGCAACGGCATGCCAGCAAACACATAACCGGACGATTCAGGCCGTACCCTCCACACCAGGGGTGCGGCCTTTTGCATGCTTGATTGGGGAAGAAGTGCATGGATGCACCCAAATTATTGGTGCAGGGCGTCACAAAAATATTTCGTACTGGGCGCCAGCGCCTGGATGTGCTTGCATCAATTGACCTTGCCATTGCTGCAGGCGAGTTTGTCTCGCTCATTGGACCTAGCGGTTGTGGCAAGAGTACGCTTTTTAACATCATTGCAGGCGTAGAACAGCCAACCTCAGGCATGATTTCCATCGATGGTGATGCCGAGCATGTGCGTACCGGGAAGACCGGCTACATGCCTCAACAACCGCTCCTGCTGCCCTGGAGAACGGTTGAAGAAAACGTCATGTTAGGCTTGGATGTGCGTCATGTGCCACGGAAAAAAGCCAGGTACGAAGCAAACGAGCTGCTCAAACACTTTGGACTGGCGGAATTTGCCCACAATTACCCATCTACCCTCTCAGGAGGGATGCGCCAGCGCGTAGCCTTGCTGCGTACGGTGCTCTTCAACCGCTCCTTTCTCCTGCTGGACGAACCCTTTGGCGCGCTGGATGCCCTGACGCGGCTTGCATGTCAAATGTGGTTGCTCGACCTCTGGCAAGAGGTTCACTCAAGCGTTCTTTTTATCACCCATGATGTGCGCGAGGCCATGCTGCTGTCTGACCGCATCTACGTGTTGAGCGCCCGCCCGGCGCGCGTCTTGCGCATAGTAGATGTCGATCTTCCTCGCCCGCGTCAACCGGAGCAACTCGCTTTGGAACAGGCTGTGCAACTGGAACAAGAGTTAATGTCACTCTTGCTGAAGGAGCAAAGCATATGAAACTACATCGACTGGCTAGCTATGGCCCGGCCTTTGTGCTTGTAATCACGCTACTGGCGCTCTGGGAACTGTATGTACACCTTGGTCAGGTGAGTCCGCTGTACTTGCCTGCGCCGTCAGCGATCATTCAAGCCTTGATTAATAACTGGGGTGTTATTTACGACAACACTGTCCAGACCCTGCTCGAGACCGTTCTGGGTATGGGAATAGCAATCCTGCTCGGCCTTTTACTGGCAGTCCTGCTCGATATTTCAGGCTGGCTGCGGCGAGCAATCTATCCTCTGCTCGTCGTATCACAAACCATACCAATCATCGCTCTTGCTCCGCTGTTGCTTTTGTGGATTGGCTATGATATTCGTCCGAAACTGATTGTCGTCACCCTCTACTGCTTCTTTCCTATAGCCGTTGCATGTGCTGACGGCCTGGCCTCGACCGAACCAGAATTGATGAATTTGCTGGGCAGCATGCGAGCGTCGCGCTGGCAGACCCTCTGGTTGGTACGTTTGCCGGGCGCGATGCCCTCGTTTTTCTCCGGCCTGCGTATCGCTGCGACCTATAGCGTCACTGGGGCAATCTTCGGTGAGTACGTGGGAGGGTTCAAGGGGTTGGGTATTTACATGGAGAAAGCAACCAACTCCTTTGCGACAGTCCTGGTTTTCGCCGCTATTCTTGTAACGGCTGTGCTCAGTTTATTGCTTTTTGGCCTTGTATCAGTCATCGAGCGTATTGCTTTGCCGTGGTATCACGGCGCGATGGCACGCAGTTAGGAAATAGCGGGGTCTTTATCAAATAGGAGGAATTCGATGAACTCTCGCACACGTCTTTTTTTGAGTATCGGTATACCAGTACTATTGATTATTGTGGTTGTAGGAGCTTTCCTGTGGCAGCAGCGTGCTGCCAGCTCAGGTACACAGAGTACACAACATCCTGTCTCGTCCACGTTCAGTTCGCAATGTGCTGCTTTAAGTAAGACAACTCCTCCACAGCAGTTGACGACCATGAGCCTGGCCTTAGACTGGACGCCCAACACAAACCATACCGGTATCTATGTTGCCTTGAACCAGCACTGGTACCAGGCTGAAGGCATCAACCTGCAACTGTTACCCTATTCAACCAACGTCTCGCCGGATGTTTTAGTCAGTAGTGGCAAGGCTAATGTCGGCATAAGTGCTACTGAAGGCATCGTCTCAGATGCCGCTGCGGGTCAGCCCGTAGTTTCTCTTGCCGCCATCATCCAGCACAATACCTCGGCGCTGGTCACACTTGCCAGTTCTGGACTGACGCGCCCGCGTGACCTGGATGGCAAGGTCTATGGCGGCTTTGGCGCTCCCTACGAATCGGCGGTCGTGGGTGAAATCATCCAGAAGGATGGCGGTAAAGGCCAATTTAAGAATGTGACGCTGAGCGTTGATGCCATGCAGGCGTTGGAGTCCCACCGGATCGATTTCGTGTGGGTCTTTGAGGGCTGGGAAGTCATCCAGGCGCAGCGCCAGGGTGTGAAGCTCAATGTCTTCCCGATCACTAACTATGGTATCTCTGACTACTACACGCCCAATATAATCACCAGCCCTGCTGAGATCAAGCAGAAGCCGGAGCTGCTGCACAAATTTATGCTTGCAACCTCCTGTGGCTACGAGTATGCCCGTATCCACGCGCACGAAGCGGCGCAGATGCTCATTGATGGGACGCCCGCTGGCACCTTCCCCAATACAGGCTTGGTGTTCGCCAGCCAGGACTTTCTCAGCTCGCGCTACGCCGACCCGGGCCACAAATGGGGCTGGCAAGATGCGGCTGCCTGGCACGGCTATCCACAATTCATGCTCGCTTCAAACGGCATCCAGGATGCCTCGGGTAAGCCCGTTCACAGTATGAACTTCGACGCTTTGTACACGAATCAGTTCTTGCCCTAGTGCCCTTCGCGACGCGCCTGCTAGCGCGGGGAGCAAGGCTAGCAAGCGCGTTGTAAAATATGCCAGTATTGGTTCGACTGATCTCGGCAGGGGAAAGTAAAGATGTTGTAGACTGGAGGGGTGGGAGCACCAAAAAATCAGTCACATCTGGCTGAGCTCCTCCCATTTCTCCGCGATATGTTCGGGTGTAGCCACCTCTGCGCCAAATTCGATCTCGGGACCAACCTGCCAGCGCATAGTTGAGAATTGTCCATTGGCGGCCCGCAAGATCACGCCGGAAACGTCACATTCTTTGGAGGCGAGGAAAGCGACTCCTGGCGCAACCTGCTCTGGACGCAGCTCTCCAGGAGCCACGCTCTGTGTATACATGCGGGTCGCTGCGGCAGGTGAGATAATATTGACGCGAATACCCGCGCTGGCCCCATCGTTGGCCAGCGCGTTCATCAGACCAATCTGGGCCGACTTTCCTATCGCATAGCCGATCAACTCGGGCCAGGTGTGTTCAGTCCAGAGCGCTCTGCCGGATGAGGTCAACACAATGCGGCCATACTGCTGCCGCTTCATCGCGGGGAAAGCGGCCTGAGCTAGCCAGAGAGGCGCGGTGATCTGCACATTGAAGGTACGCTCTAATAACTCCGGCGTCATCTCCTCCAGCAGGGTGCGCGAGATCCAGCCCGCATTACTGATGAGGATATCCAATCTTCCAAAATGCTCGAGCGCGGTCTCGATAACACGCTGGCAACCCTCGCGCGTTTCGATATTCTCATAAGAAGGTACAGCGATACCACCAGCGTCAGTAATTTTTCGCACTACGCCATCGGCGATGCCTGGATCGAAGCCCTGGCCCTCCAGGGTCACGCCCGCGTCATGCACCACGACACGCGCGCCGCGCGCTGCGAGCAACCGAACATATGCCTCGCCCAGTCCGCGCCCGCTGCCGGTCACGATGGCTACCTGGTCATCAAAGCGAATCATCTTGGCATTCTCCTTCTTCCTACAGGACTTATCGCTCTCTTTCAATATGAGTAACTATTCAGCAGGGGGTTCCAAGGGGCCTGCAAGGCCCCTTGGCGGGGTGCGGGGCAAGGAAGCCTGGGGGGGTTCCAGGGACCGCCTTTCTCCCTCACCCCGCCGCCGCAGGCGGCGCAAGAGAAAGGAGACCTGAATAGTTACCAATATGATTAGTATAGAGAGGAAAAAGTTATCTGTCCAATACTGGCTGCCGGAGAAGCTCACTCCTGCCGCGCAGAATTTTGTGCAGGTTGCGCGCGAGACGGCTTTGATTACAGGTAAGAGTGACTAGCCCTTCTTTGAAATAGTGGCAGGGGTTTGTAGTGTTCTTATACTTATCAGGGCTATTCTCTTTTTACGCGAAGGATATAAGCCGATTACCAGCACGGAGGTAGAACAACGACGCCGAAGGGAAGGGAGTTGGCTCTACGTCTCTCGCTAGGTGAAATGACACAGGGGAAAGAAAAGGACAGCTCGGAGAACTAACAATAAAAGTACATCAAGCTTGCAACTAAGCTAGCAAAGGCAAAAACTTTATGACCGTAGATAGCAAACGGGCGAAGTCAGTCCAGGTAGGCGACCGCGCTCCCGACTTCACTCTTCCGAACCAATCAGGTGAACCGGTACGCCTGAGCGATTTTCTTGGCAAAACAGACATTGTGCTCTACTTCTACCCCAAGGATGATACTTCCGGCTGCACTACTGAAGCCTGTTCCTTCCGTGACAGCTACGAGGTGTTCAAAGACGCCGGGGCGGAGGTGATCGGTGTAAGCTCCGACTCGGCGGAATCCCACCAGCGTTTTGCCGCGAAGAACCGGCTTCCCTTCATCCTTTTAAGCGATGCCGGCGGCGCGCTCAGAAAGCGCTACGGCGTACCCACTACATTTGGACTGCTGCCCGGACGTGTGACCTATATCATCGACAAGCAAGGGGTTGTCCGTAACATCTTCTCGTCTCAATTTACGCCTGAGAAGCATATTACGGAGGCGCTTAAGACGCTGCAAGCGTTGAGCCAGCCGTAAGGGCCTGGTAGCGTCAGCACCCATTCCTGCTTACCACAAGCGCTGTTGCTGCTCATCTACCAGAGCGACTGTGATGCAATGTGGGCACCCTCGGCCATGGCCTGGAGTTTGGCCCAGGCGATCCTGGGATCGACAGTATGAGACCCTGCGAAAGTCGCAAAGCCACAGTCGGTGCCTGCGATCACGTTCTCCCGCCCGACCCGGGCAGCAAAGCGCTCGATTCGCTG
>WNGP01003353.1_pt1 | contig 18380 bp, 16 predicted proteins | sample 5407671 | NCBI WGS metagenome assembly WNGP01 (sample SAMN13153381, study PRJNA577476) | soil metagenome | isolation source: 40 cm soil or saprolite under Garry oak tree replicate 2 | place: USA:California | collected 2016-06-15 | reverse complement strand
CTGCCAGAAGTTGTCACTGAACGGGCAGCATTGATGTACCGAAGAGCGCTCAACAAAGGTCTTGTCAGAGGCCGACCGATAAACGGAATGGTTGCAGCCTCAACCTACGCAGCGTGTCGATTGACCGATGTGCCTCGCTCTTTGAGTGAGATCGCAAAAGCCTCAGGAATGAGCAGGAAGCTTCTCGCCCACTATTACCGAGCCTTGGTCCGATCTTTGGATGTCACCATGGCAATTGAAGATCCATTGAAACGGGTCTCGAAAATCGCATCTCGAGCGGGAGCAGACTCTCCTACAGAGATGCTTGCAGGGAAGATTCTACGAGAGGCCATCAATACGAGGGTCAATGGTTATGCAGAGAGACCTCGCAAAGGCCGCAGGCGTCTCCGAGGTAACTATTCGGAGCAGGATGAGGGATCTGAAGGCAGCGGCGAAGTCTCTCGGCCTCCCTGACGTCGCGTGACAGTCACTACTCCAGTTCTTCTCGGGTAACACGAGTCTAAACCCAGTTTGGTCTTCGCCTAGCCTTCTGCAATAGGAGGGTGTTGAGCCAGCGTAGATGCTGGCGTAGGTAAAGCCTAGAGGCCTGGAAAAAACGGAACCTTACGTAGCCGCTACTCTAAACATCGGAGCGATCATAGCAGACGCGCTGATGGTTCTACTACTTCTAAGAGAACCACTATCCTATTTCAGACCTTACAAAAACTATTTTGTCGCGATCTACGCTTTCTTTAACGCGTTTCCAATTTCCCAGCTCGTCGTAGCGTCGTACCCTGAAGACTCTTTGCTCAGACTTACTTCCCTGCTGTTCGCCTCGGCTGCTGCGATTATCGCCGCTTTGTGGGGGTTTTTGGTGACGAAACTGTATTTCTATCCAGAGAAATTCTCCTTACGCGAAGTACTCGCTAAGCCGGTTCGCCCAATCCATCTTGTGTATATTCTCTATCTGATTCCGATGGTGTTGTTGGTTGCCATAGCCTCCGCGGATCCGAATTCGATTTATACAGGTCCAGGAGTACTGGCGTTCTACGTCTTCGACGGTACATATTCTGGAACGTTCGGCCTAAGTCCTCTAATCCTCTCTACCGCGGCAACTGTAATCATAGTCTTTACCGTATACCCTTTCTTGGTTCTGTCTCGCCTCAGATCAGAGCTCAAAGACCGCGAGGTAAGAGATGCACTTCGAGTAATTTCATCTTGCTTCGCGGTGATCGCTGTCCTTCTGCTGTTCGGGTACGCTCTTTCGAGTTTTGGATATAGTGTGCTTGGATCGGTAAATCTAGCCTGTGTTATTCTTCTCATAGCCGCTGTTCGCGCCTTCAAGCGGCCAACTTTTCTGAAAGCATTCCTTGGAATAGTTCCATCCTTGGAATCTAATCCTACGGCGATGCGCGATGACCAAATGGTTCTGATCTATCCTAACAATGAGGCAAAGCTAAGACCAATTTCTAGACTCGTAAGTGAGGGCGTCAGCCAAGGATTCCGTGTCTTGGTCTTCCATTTCAGAGACGAGGCAATCGCTCGCCAAGAGCTTTCTCGAAGTGGAGTAGATGTGAAGTATCACATAATGAAGGGAAACCTTCGATTGATATCAATAGACAGCCTCTACCAAGGCGAGGGCCTCCTTGACGAAGAAGCCGCGATCGGCCAATGCCAAGAGTTAGCCAGCGAAACTCGAGCCTTGGGCAAAAAGGGCATGAAGATAGTGATTGATTACAACGATAACACCAAGCGCCCATTTCAGAAATTCATTAAGCACCTTTCAGATTCACGATGGACCTCCTCTGACCACTTCGTGCAAGTATTGATGACATTTACAAATCGAGCATTTGAGGGTCAAATCGACGCTCTCAACCTCCTGAAGACAAAGATCCCAGTCTTGGATCTGAACGAGTCGACAGATTTCTTCTCGCGAACGGTCGGACTTTCTCACAGCGAAATTGCTGGGAAAAAGATAGTGCTGGAATACGACCCGCTTTCGGATTATGAACGCGTATTGAGGTCGCTTATCACTGAGGCTGCATCAAACTTTGAACGAGTTGTCCTTTTCACAAGAAAAGACAGCCCCGTTCATTCAACCATGGTAGATGAAGCTGGGCTCAAGATGTTCATTTTGACATCAAAAGTCTCTTACCCCAAACAAGAAAGCGAAAACAGGTATCTTCTTCCGGCCTTCGACAGTTCTTTGATCCTTGACTCATTGAACAAGACAATTGAGGCATACGCGGCTTCCTCTCTCACCATAATCTTCGACAGCATTTCTCACCAAGTTTTCACCGTGGGAACGGAAAGGGCCCATTCATTCGTCCGTCAGGCGCTTGAGCTCATGGTATCAGACAACATTACTGCGATCTTTCTCTTGAATTCGGGGGCTCACGACCCCAAGACAGTGTCATACTTTGAGAGCCTGTTCGACGTGGAACTTATTTGCAGGCCCGGGACTCGTGTTCCAGACGTTAGAAAGAAGGCAAGTCTAGCCGCATAGGTGATGTGGCGGGACGATAGCGAAATAAAGCACCCAAAAAATCTTGGGCTGCTACGAATATCCCTGACTAGAGGTTTCTGATGGATCTAGCCTTGGATAAGCACAGATTGATAGAAACCTAGCTAGCCGCTAGTTGCAGGAATCATTTCTCTAGCAGTCCCACCCATTGCATCAAACAGTATTCTGAAATACAGTTCCATTACTTCGATGCCTCTCTTGACCCCATATAGAGAGTGTTGATCGTGGAATGCTAGACCCGTGGTATACAGGCCTGCAAGTTCCTTGAAGCCAGCTTCAGTGCCTGTCAATCTCCTGACGAGCACCCTGTGAAATTCGATAATGTGTTTCACATAACTATCGTCCCGACCGGCATGATATCTCCAGACTTCCTCAGTCTCAAGGCCAAATGAGTCCGGGATGTCTAAGAGTCTACATGTGTTGGAGAGTTGGCTCCGAACGAATCCCCACCGTTCATCATGCAACCTGTTGTAAAGATCAGCGTGTTCGTCCTTGAGTTTGCTTTGAGTGAGGAGGGCACTAACATAAGAGCCTGCGGCTTTCAGAAGCGTCTCACTGTCGTATTCTGGAAACATTGTCTGAAACATCACCGAAAAATGGAGTGAGGCGGCATCGAAATCATGACGGTCCTGAGCGATGAATCCCTCAACCACACCCCTTGCGGCAGTCTTAGCAAGTTGCTCTATCACATCGGGGGTAAGTCTTCTAAGCAAGAGCAACCTTGCGGACTGCGCCTTTTCAGTGTTCCGGTTGGGCTTCGAGATCTCCTCGACCACCACCAAGTTCGACATTGACCTCAGACTTTGCTCCTGTTTAGTTTCAGCTATGTCTCTGGAATATAATCGTCACCTACTTTTCATGTGAAAAAAACTCTACGACCGTTTATATTCGCGGAGTCTACCTTTTGGTAGAAATTTCCAGCACATTAGTGAAAGCTGCCGTATTACCAAAAAGAGCGAATAAGAAGGGAAAGCGATCAGGCGAAGTGGTCTTTGCTTGCCCAGAAAAGAAAATTCTTCCTCAACCCGAGGAAGAGAAATAACGCACCCACAGTCTCTAACACACCCCCAACCGGCAGCAACCCCATTGGGGTTACGGATTCGACAAGAAACACCACGACTCCTGTGCTGGAGAAGATTGCGCTTAGAGAAATGTAGACCCACGCTCTAGCAGCAATATTTCGCTTGAAGAGAAACAGGGTTCTGAGACTGTAATAGATGAGACCTATCGTCACTGCGATGCCGATGATTGAGACGACCAGAATTGTAGGGTCCAAGGATCCAGTTTCGTTTCTAGGCGAGCACTTTTACTTAGAGACCCTGTTACTCCAGAATTCGCATATGGGTCTGGAACTCACAGATCATACCGCGAGGGTCAAACTGTTAAACTGGAACTGAGAGGTAGGAACCCCAACATCATTTCCGGGAAATCCAATTGACGGCTTCCGCTGATTTCAGTTTCCTATTTGACCTAGGACTTGCGGTCTTCGCTGCTCTGGGTTTCAGTTATCTCTTCTCAAAAATCAAGCAACCCGTCGTAGTGGGGCAACTAGTCGCCGGAATAATCATCGGACCATTCGGGCTCGGACTCATCCAAAACCTGAACACCATAAACCTACTCGCTTCTCTCGGAATCATACTTCTCCTGTTCACGGTCGGGCTGGAGCTTGACCCGCTAGAGATTAGAAAGATTGGACCAGACAGTTTCATACTTGCAGTCGTGGAATTGACAGTCACATTTGTCCTGGTCACGCTCGTTGGATTAGCCGTAGGCCTGACGCAGATCGAAGCTGTCTTTGCTGCAGCGGTCGTCGCTACAACTAGTACGGCTATAATGAGCAAGATTCTGCTCGAAACAAAAAGTCTGAAGGCGAAAGAATCTCACACAGTAGTGACGGCATCCGTGATTGAGGACTTTGCTACTGTGTTCATGCTTCTACTGCTCCCGGGTCTCGCCGCAGCTAGCAACCAGGTCCCTCCCCTTGACCTCGCCTTTCTGGTCCTGAAAGGAGCGTTTCTTGTCGGTGTCATTTTCGTATTCGGTTGGAGAATCGCTCCATACCTCATTGACAGGATGAGTCGAGGAGATCAGGAGTACAAGGAGACAGCATTTCTGCTCGCATTGTCTTTTGGGTTCGCGTTCGCAATTTTCTCGTCCTACCTGGGATTCTCACCTGCAGTCGGAGCATTCCTCATGGGCTTGATGATCAGAGGCCGCCAGGCACAGTTCGTGAAAGAAAAGGTCGGTCCCATCAAAGACCTGTTCGTTGTTCTCTTCTTTGTCTCAATGGGAACACTCATCAACATCGGAGCACTCCTCACCGTGACACTTCCAATAATAGCAGTCTTGGCTGTCGCCATCTTTGGGAAGTTCCTCGGCTGCTGGACAGGTGCCAGGCTATCGGGTGCGAGAGACGAGGCCACGACCGTCGGACTCTCGATGCTGCCTCGTGGAGAGTTCTCTTTCATCGTAGCCCAGGAAGGGACTGGTCTAGGTGTAGCCGCGCAGATCCTCTACCCAGTAGCAGGACTTGTAACCCTGATTAGCTCTATCCTATCCTCGATCGGGCTTCGGCTTTTCAAAGCCAGGATCACCCCTGACGCCCCGAAGGGCAAGATTTCTCAGCGGCTCCGCCAACTCGTTCGACCCAGAAATGCTACTAGGGGAAACAGTTGAAGATCCCGCCGGGTACTGGACTACTACTAGTTGGATCGGGACTCTACTGGGTCCTGTCCGGTCCTCTCATCGGCTGGTTCAGTGTACTAAATCCTGCGCAAATCAGTCTGTCGCAAATGGGCTTGACCCTAGTCCTCATCACAGGTATCGCCTGTTTAGCCTTGGGACTCTGGATCATTCCAATAGATCTCGAACAACTCTCCAAGCTCTTCTCCAGAAGTGACGGATGGATCTTTGCCATCCCAATAGCCCTGGTCGTTGCCGACACTTACCTCACCCTGATTGGGTTGTCGAAAGGAAATTGGGAATTGAACCCGTTCGTCGCATCTGCGGTCCAGATTGGACCCTGGGCAGTCGTTCCCTTTGTCGTATCCTACATGGCCCTCTCGGAAGGATTGGCCCTAGGGATGCTGAGCATTGGAAAATGGTTGTTCGGCGTCGCACGAACCTCAAGATTCATGCCTTTCGCATTGATATGCGGAGCTGCTTCTTTCGGACCGATAAGCAATACAGAGCTACTTGTTTTTCCAAGAGCGGGCCCGGGCAACTATTTCGTCGGCATAGTGATCGAGATGGTAGCATTGTCTGCAGGCATCTATTTGCATTTCAGACGGCTAAAGTCGTGAGATAGGCTAGGTCTTTGTCTTAGTTCTTCTGCGAAGGGCGTAGATTATCGCTCCAACTACCGCGATAGCTGCGGCAATCCCTCCTCCTATGATGGCTGTGCCTGGAAGGCCTCCCGCGCCTGAAGATGAGCCTACGGTTAGGGAAATCGTTGTCGAATGCACGGATGAACCACTGGTCCCAGTAACCGTCACTGTGTAGCTTCCCTGTGATACAGGGGTGGAGTATGCCCCGGAAGAAGCTGCGGACACGCTAAGGGTTGACGATATGGAACCACCCGAGGGCACAACCACGGAGGCAGGGCTGAAGGTTACCTGAGGTCCACTAGAGGAAAGAGTGGAAGTCAAAGAGACGGTTCCAGAGAACCCGTTAAGGCTAGTCAGAGTAATGGTGGTCGTGCCAGATGACCCTTGAGGAACATTAAGCGATGACGGGCTGGAGATAATGGCGAAGTCAGGAACGATCACGGTGACGCTCACGCTAGTATTACGGGACGTTGTGCCGTTTGAACCTGTTACCGTGAGGCTGTAAGAGCCTGGGGAAGTACCCGCGGGTACTGAGATTGTGAAGTTTGACTTTGCCGTTCCACCCGCTGGAACTGTAACCGGATTAACACTAAAGCCGCTTGTCATGAGGCCCGGCGGCGATGACGGTGACGATGATAAGGTAACTGAGCCTGCGAAATTGCCCAAGCTAGCTACTGAGATAGTTGAGTTAGCCTTCGAACCTTGCTGTATGCTCAGCGACGAAGGGTTCGAAGAGACACCGAAATCAGGTCCGTTAACGGTGAAGCTACCGAACATCGATGCAGGATGGTAGGTGCAATAGTACGTGTATGAGCCGGTGAAATCGGCGGTAAACGAATATGTTGTCGAGGGGGGAAATACGGCTGAACATTTGTCCGGAGGGCAAGTCGGCGTGAACACTTTCCCGTCCTTGTCTACATCAACTACAAACCGGTGCGACTGGCCATCTCCGCTAGACAGAACTATACTCACTAAATCTCCTTGGTATACCGTGATCGGGGGGTTGGAACTGTTCCAACCATAGAGATAGTTCCCTACGAGTACAATCGAACGCGTGGCGGCGTGAGCCCTAGGAATGGATGGTAAGGACAAATTCGAGAGGGGAAAAATGGGACTAGCAACGATGGTTGCAAGAATCGTCAGGATTGCTAGAATCTGCCAGATTCTTTTCATTCTAAAAAACATCCTACCTCAATAGCACCTTAATAACGTGTTCGGACAACAATTCCCTTATTTTCGGCAGCATTCGTAACTCGAAGAGAGAATTCCATGCCTCGATCTAGCCATAAGATGAAGGCCGGAGAACCGGTGCTCGAGCCCACTTTAAGATTCATGGTTCAAGAGCACCATGCTCGTCGGTTGCACTGGGACTTCCGGCTCGAGCTGGATGGAGTCCTGAAGAGTTGGGCAGTTCCTAAGGGTCCTCCAATGGAGTCGGGAGTAAAGCGACTTGCGGTTCAGGTTGAAGATCATCCTCTCAGCTACTTTGGGTTCGAAGGCACTATCCCAGAAGGCGGGTATGGTGCAGGCGAGGTAAAGATCTGGGACAAAGGACTGTACGTCTTGGAGGTCAGGGAACCTAGGAAGTACCATGTTCTTCTCAAAGGGCGGAAGCTGAAGGGAGACTATCGTTTGATCAATTTCAAGGACAAGAACTGGCTGATGTACAAGGTAGCTTGACCAAGGACATCAAGACTGTTTTTCTTTCCGTCTGCACTCTTCTAGCATCTCTACGGCGCTTCGCAGGTGCGGTATTACAATGGAACCGCCCACTATCAACCCGACGTTGAAGACCTCGAAGAATTCTGCATCGGAAACCTTCTGCTCAACACACTGGATGATATGATAGGTTACACAGTCGTCGCATCGCAAGACGAGAGATGCGACAAGCCCCATCATCTCCTTCGTTTTCCTCGAAAGAGCGCCGTCGTTGTAGGCCTGAGTGTCGAGGTTGAAGAAACGTTTGATCTGAAGGTTTCCTCTTTCTAGAATCTTTTCGTTCATCTTCTCCCTGTAGGCTTTGAACTCCTTCAGGGAATGGCCATGCTCCATCGCAGATCTCACCTATGCCCGTGTTTGTGGGACAGGTTGTATTAGAATAAGCGGAGCCCGAACATGATTACGGGAGACTGAAAAAACTCGGGTTATATTGGAGTAGGTAAATCGCGGTGGCAAGGATCCCGATGATAATTATCAGATAGCCGATCGCTTCCAATGCCCTCTTTGCGCGCGCTAAGCCGATCTCGGTAAGAGTTGACTGGAACCGGAATATTCCATGATACAAGGACCCTGCGACAGTCACGAACAAAAAAAGGGTCCCGATGTGATGATGATTTAGGATAGCGCTAGTGGGATCTTCATTTGCGACGGGCCAGAGACCTAACGGATAGGCGATTCCGACCAAGTAGATCAATACTGGAAGTAGGAATGCTGCGATGAAGCCGCCCATGGAGAACACTCCCCAGAGAATTGCGTGCAAACGGGCAACTTTTGGCATCGGGCGCTACCTCAAGACGAGTATCTGAATTACCGCGTAAGAGATTATCAGCAGTAGGACAATGTTGAGCAGTAACGCTTGCCAAGGTTTGCTCATCGTTTTTCCCAACTTGATCGGCTGGACTTTGCCAATCAGATAGAACCAGGTGAAGGCGTGGTAGAGTGTGAACAGCAACGCTAAGACGTTGAAGGCGATGATGCCCGGATTTCTCATCAGCGCAAGGGCACTGTCTTTCGCTCCCGATGCGAACAGTGATAGCTCGTAGATGTAGATGAGACTGAAGACCGCAACAAAAAAGCTCGTCCATTCCCTTATCATGTACTGGGTAAAGTGGCTGCTGGAGAGCCACCATCCTGGACCAAGCTTGCGCTTGTATTCGGGAAAAGGTTTCTCTTTGGACAGTGCTACTTTCCGCCTCCTCGTGGCATCACAAGGGATTTCAGAGCGTTCGTAGCTCCGAGAATCTTTGTCTTCTGAATCGCGAGCATAGGGTCAACGCCTTTCGGGCAGACAACACTGCATTCTCCCACTAGGGTGCATTCCCAGACCCCTTCGATTTCATGCACGATTGGAAACCGTACAGTCTTGCCCTGGTCTCTGGAGTCCTCAATGTACCTGTAAGCCAGTGCTGTAGCCGCAGGACCTAGGAACTTCTCGTTAAGCCCATAGACGGGGCAAGCGGAATAGCACAGCATGCAGTTGATACAGGAGGAGAACTGATCGTATCGTTCCAATTCCTCTGCGCTCTGACGGTATTCACCCTCTTCGGGCGGAGACTCTTTCTCCCGGATTATCCAAGGCTTGATCTCCACTAACTTCCGCATGAAGTCGTCCATGTTGATGACGAGGTCTTTGATGACTGGAAAGTGGGGTAGGGGCTCCACTTTGATCGTTCGACCTTTGAACTCGTGGAGAAAGCTCGCACAGGTGAGTTTGGGGACCCCGTCGACGTTCGCCCCACAGCTTCCGCAGACTCCCATTCTGCACGACCAGCGATAGGTTAGCGTCCCGTCCAGATTGGCTTTGATGTAGTTGAGCGCGTCAAGAACAACCATGTCCTTTCGATAGGGTACTTTGTAATCTTGGAAGAACGGTTTCCCATCCTTCTCGGGTCGATAACGCGTTACTCTTATCGTTGCGATATCTTGGCTCATTAGTAGACACGGGCCTCCGGTTTCCAACGTGTAATGGTCACGGGCATCGTGTCTATCCTTGGAACCGTTCCAGTCGCATAGACTACTAAGTGCTTGAGGAATCCAACATCGTCACGTTTCGGATAATCCGTTCGGGAATGCGCTCCCCTCGATTCTTTTCGCGCTAGCGCAGCGTAGGCGATGGTTTCTGCGACATCAAGCATGAAATCTAGCTCTAGGGCAGATACTAGGTCCGTGTTATAGACGCGGTCCTTGTCTTCAACCACCGCATTCCTCATTCTCTGTTTCAAGTCCCCGATTAGTCTACAAGCTTGTTTGAGATGATTCTCATCTCGATAGATACCGACATTTTCCTCCATGGCCTTTTGCATCTCCGTTCGAATAGTCGAGATTTTTTCACCTGTCTCAGATTTCAGAACCCTATCGTAGATTCTCTTCTCCTCTTCTAACGCCAGTCCTTGAACGGGGTTTCCGAAGCTCGGTGCTCCCTGCTTGGTCGCGTATTGTGCAGCTCCGATTCCGGCTTCAGCACCGAATACGAGGCATTCAGTCAACGAGTTGCTGCCCAGACGGTTTGCACCGTTCATGCTCACGCAAGCCATCTCTCCTGCGGCGAACAGTCCAGGGAGGCCTGTGTAGCCGTGAACGTCAGTGTGAACGCCGCCCATCATGTAATGCTGCCCTGGCCTTACCGGGATCATCTCATGAACCGGATCGATTCCCAAATATTTCTCCGCTAGTTCTTTTACGAAAGGAAGCTTCGCCTCGATCGTTTCCTCGCCCAGATGAGTGAGATCCAGGTGGACATAGCTGCCGTATGGGCCGTCAAGTCCCCGGCCTTCCTTGATCTCTGTCATCTCGGCTCGCGATAGGATGTCTCTCGGCCCAAGCTCCATCTTGTTGGGAACGTACCTCTTCAGGAAGCGTTCGCCGTCTTTGTTGAGTAAATGACCGCCTTCTCCTCTAGCGGCCTCGGTGATCAGTATACCCGTGTTCGGCAATAATGTCGGGTGGTACTGGACCATTTCCATATCCTTGAGCGGAACCCCCGCCCTGTAGGCCATGGCCATCCCATCGCCGGTCTTGATCCACCCGTTCGTCGTGAACTGATAGATTCTGCCGCATCCCCCGGTGGCTATCACAACGGACTTGGCTAGGAACGACACGAGTTCGCCTGAACGTATGTCGATTGCGGTGACACCATCGACTCGCCCGTTATCTACGAGGATCGATGTGGCGAACCACTCGTCGTATCTACGAATATTCTCGAACTTCAAGCTCGTCTGAAAGAGACTGTGTAGAAGGTGAAATCCAATCTTGTCTGTAGCAAACAGAGTTCTTTTTACGCTCATTCCTCCGAAGGCCCGTACGCTAATCCGGCCGTCCGGGTCCCGGCTGAAAGGACACCCCCAATGCTCAAGCCGTATTGATTCTTTGGGCGCTTCTTTCACGAAAAACTCCACAGCATCCTGGTCTGCTAGAAAATCGCTGCCCTTGATAGTATCATAGGCGTGCAGGTCGAAATTATCGTAATCAGTCCTCAGGACAGCAGCCATGCCGCCTTCCGCTGAGACGGTGTGGCTTCGCATAGGATAGACCTTTGAAACAATAGCGATGTCCAGCTTGGGGTTAAGCTCCGCTGCAGCAATGGCAGCGCGAAGTCCAGCCGCGCCACCCCCAATGATCAAAACATCGTGGCTGAGATGTTCCACTCCGATTCAGTTTCCTGCGTTCGACGAGCGGCTGTTAACGAATCGGCCCGTATTTTAAATAGTGTTAGGAAATTGGAGGGAAAGTCAGCGACTGGCGGAGATGCTCTAGCTGACTAGAACTCTGCTTTCGCGACTCTGAGGGCTTGACCCTGTGTGTCGTCAAGTCGCATCTGGACGGAAAAGAGCCCTCGCAGTGCGCCTAAGAATCGTGCATCCGTTGTTTCCGTATTGACGAGAAATATTGCGGTGACAGTTGACGGGCTCAACAGCTCGATCAACTGTTTGATACCCGAGTAGACTTGCTCCCATCTCTCACCTCGAATGAGTTCGGTGATACTGTCAAATACGAAGCTCAACGCAACCGACATGTTATTCTCGAAGAAATCCGTAACCAATGACGTCACTAGGCCGAGCTCTTTGTCCGGGATCTGAATCTCTCCATCCGGAGACTCATCGGGAGCAGATACAAGAGAAGAAGCTGCGACTATCCTTACCATTCTTTTTCCCTTCAACGCTCTGTAAAGCTTGCTCGACTTGGACGTGAAAAGCGCGCACATCTCAGCATTGGCTATTCCTTCGTCGAAGAACTTTTTCACCAAGTCCTCAAAGTTCGCGTTGGAAGAATACTCTAAGAGAATCTTTGAGCCCTCGATCTTTGGATGGTCCAGGTTGACAAGAGTTGAGAATGGGTCCGAGGCCTCCGAGAGGTTGACAAGTTCAACGTCTCCGTTCTTCTGCAAGAAATCAGCAACTTGAGGTCTAGGAGCCTTGCTAGATTCTAGCAAAAGCACCTCCGCTTCCGTGTCACCTGGATTCTTGGACTCTTTTGCGACCGACCCAATCGAGCCCTGGAGGTCCTGCCGCTCCAACTCTTTCACGAACACGGTTGCAGTTTGGCTCAAACCAAACTTGTCCGAGAGAGCCTCTTTCCCAGACTTTTTGTTATCGAAAACGGTCGAAGACGTAACAAACTTTCCTTTCTCTGTCCACTCGCTGAATCGCGAATCGCTAAGTGATAGCCCCTCTACTAGCCATGTGGCTCGAGACTCGAGGACAACCCTAGCACCGGCCTCGATAGTGCTTCTGAAAGCAGAAGATAAGAATGATACTGTTCGAAGTCCGGAATCGTGAAGAACTAGGTATCGTTTCCCGAATTTTATGAGACTCTGAGGAAAGAGGCTACTTTTCAGGAACCTAGTCGTTACGGGAAGACTCCGGATGGAAATGGCTAGGAGGCAATAGAGCCCGGAACTGATGATCATCCCCAACTCATAAGAGAACGGAATAATCGGCGATAGGAGGAAGAAAACTACCAGCCCCACAGTTGGAAAGCAAAGCCAGCTGGCCAACATCAGGAAGAGAGAGTTTCTCGTATACGAAGTCTGGACACGACGCAGAGATGAAAGAAGCAGCAGGGAAGGATACAAGACGATGGGAATCGCAACAGCAACAGTGAGCGCAATGTACCAAGTGGGAAAGACGGGCAGCGCATAGGCCTCGTTCCCGTATGACGTGAGGGAGGAAGTGACCGGATCAAACACAAGTGTGACTGCAAGCCATGTGCCAAGAATGAGAAGAAACAAGGGAAATAACATGGTCCTCTTGAGAATTAGCCTCATTGATTCTCTCCAATCTCTCGCTTCAGGACAAAACTGAACAACGGCCGCGGCATGGCCAAAGTTCGTGGCGATTGAGAAGAAACCGATGAGCATTACGTAGGTTGCGAAGACGCTTTGGGTTAGGATTCTGTCGATATCGGCTACCAGAATTAGGAAGAAGTAGATATTGAGCCGAATTAGGTTATCCCGTGCAATCCCCACGAACGAAGGTTTCTGTCGGAAAAGTAGCCACAAAGAAAGGGCTGGGGCCACCATCGCAACTAGGTCTAGATAAACGGGGGTGGACATGTTACCCTTTCGCGATCCTGTGAGTGTTCGTGATAGTGTGTTTGGACCGCGGCGGATGTTTCAAGGTGACGTAACTGGACGGTGTGGCCGATTGTTACTCGGCTTTTCACGCGGCATAGTCTTGTTCTTTAAGGTCGAGATGCATGTTTTGATCCTACTCTTTAGCAGCTCGTATCCTTCCTCGTTCAACCTCTTCCGACGCCTATTACCGGCCCAGATTGGGCGTCCCCACATTGGGTCCGAGGTGTATCTAGGGACCAGGTGCCAGTGAAGGTGTGGCATAGAGTTCCCCAGAAGCTCATAATTCATCTTGTCTGGTTTGAACGCTTTCGACAGCGCATTTGCAACAAGTGACATGTCTTCTAGAAACTGTTTGCGATCCTTGTCGGACAGCTTGTAGAGTTCTTCCTCGTGCCATTTTAGTGTCAGAAAAGTGTACCCTTCAAACGCCTGGTCTGGGTTCAGCTTGGCGACTGACACCCTAGACTCGTAAAAGACGAGATTCTTGCTTGGCACATCCAGCAGTCGGCCTGCAGACGTGGCAAGGAGAGACAGCATTGACCCAGAATCCGATTGTTTTTAAGATAACGATGAAGAGTCCGTGCGTTCGAGGTAGGAGATCTTCGATTCCACGGAGACCACTAGTTCGGGTGTCGACTACTGACTCCTGGATCAGTGGGGAAGCTTGCCAGAGAATACAACCCTCACCAGACGGAGCAGGACTTGCTCAACTGGTGGAATACTAACCGAACCTATCAAAAGACCAAGAAGAAACTCGTCAAACGTCCCAAGTTCTACTTTCTAGACGGTCCACCCTACGTAACCAACGCTCCTCACGTCGGACTCGCCTGGAACAAGACGCTGAAAGACATCGTGATCCGATATTATCGGATGAAAGGCTTCAATGTCCACGACCAGCCGGGCTATGACTGCCACGGTCTTCCCGTCGAAGTATTGATAGAAAAATCGTTGAAGCTAGGTTTGAAAAAAGACATCGAGAATGTCGTTGGAGTAGACCGATTCATCGCCGACTGCAAGAAATTCGCCGAAGAAAACGTCCAGGCTCAGACGAAAGTTCTGAGAGACCTGGGGATCTGGATGGACTGGGACAACCCGTACCTGACCTACAAAGATAGCTACATTGAGTCTGTCTGGTGGACCATAAAACGCGCCCAGGAAAAACACCTACTTTACAAGGCATTGAAGGTCGTCCACTGGTGTCCCCGATGCGAGACAGCCCTCGCCGGGTACGAGGTCACCGACGAATACCGCACCGTTCAAGACTTCTCGATCTACGTGAAACTCCCACTGGTCGAAAAGCACGGAGAATTCATACTCATCTGGACAACGACGCCCTGGACCCTGCCCGCAAACCTGGGGGTGATGGTTCACCCAGACAAGCCCTACGTCATAGCGGAGGTCGACGGTGACAAACTCATACTAGCAAAGGAGAGACTTGAACAAGTCCTTGGCGGACGAAGCTACAAGGTCCTCGACGAATTTCAGGGACGAGAACTAGAAGGCACAAAGTACCGCCCGCCATTACAAGAGGAAACCCAGGCTCAAACCGGGGAAAACCGGCATCGGATCCTACTCAGCGCTGAACACGTTTCGATGTCTGAAGGAACCGGAGCCGTCCACACCGCTCCGGGTCATGGAGAAGAGGACTTCGAGGTCGGCACGAAATATGGACTGCCAGCCTTCTCGCCTGTAGACCCGTCAGGCCGCTTCACAAAGGAGGCGGGTAAGTACGCTGGGCTCTCTGTTAGAGACGCGAACAGAGTGATCATCAAAGACCTCCAGGCCAAGAATCTTCTCTGGAGGGAGGAGATAATCGAGCATTCTTACCCTCATTGTTGGAGGTGCAAGACAGCCCTCATCCTCCGAGCAACAGACCAATGGTTCGTCAAGGTCACCGCGATCAAGGAAAAGATGTTGAGCGAAAATCAGAAGGTCAGGTGGGTGCCGGAATGGGCCGGATCCAAAAGATTCCACGACTGGCTTGAAGGCGCCAGGGACTGGGTAATATCGCGCCAGCGTTACTGGGGCGTCCCGCTACCAGTATGGACCTGCGAAAAGTGTGGAGAGCATACCGTGATAGGCTCGAAAGCAGAACTCATCAAACTCGCGATACACCCACCGAAAGAGTTTGAGCTGCACAGGAACGGTGTCGACAAAATAGAAGTCAGGTGCAAATGCGGTGGGAACGCGAGGAGAGAGTCTGACATTCTAGATGTTTGGATGGACTCTGGCACTGCCTCTTGGGCGAGCCTCGGCTATCCAAAGAAGTCCGTCGAGCTAAAACGCTTGTGGCCAGCGGACCTCATCCTAGAAGCTCACGATCAGACGAGAGGCTGGTTCTACAACCAGCTCGTTCCCAGCGTCTTCGCCTTCAACCGAAGCCCATACCGAAGAGTGCTGATGCACGGACATACCCTTGATGAACAAGGAGAAAAGATGAGCAAGTCGAAAGGCAACTTCGTCAGCCCAGGTGATGTTATCAGCAAGTATAGCCGCGATGTCCTTCGATTCTACACTGTTCAGTCAACACTCTGGGAAGATTTTCAGTTCTCGTGGAACGCGGTTGAGGTGGCAGCTAAAGATCTTCAGATTGCCTGGAACGTCTTCTCGTTCGCAACCCTCTACATGAGCCTCGACAAGTTCAAGCCGGATGCCTGGTCAGTCAAGAGACTCTGGAACAGCCTCAGGGCCGAGGACAAATGGCTCGTCTCTCGCAGCGAGAGCTTGTTGAAAGATGTAGGTAGCAACATGGAAGGTCTCGAGTTACACCTGGCACTGCGGAGACTCAGAGCGTTTGTAATAGAAGATTTGAGCCACTGGTACATCCGTCTTGTCAGAAGACGGTTCTGGCAAGAGAAGCAAAACAAGGACAAACTCGCCTCCTACTCGGTCCTTCATCACGCACTGAAGATCTGGCTCATACTATCGTCTCCGTTCATCCCCTTCTTGACTGAGACAGTCTACCAGCAAGCTTTTCGCAAAACCGTAAAGGCGGACCTTGAGAGCATTCACATGTCCTCCTGGCCTAGTTCGAGAGCAGCGTGGATTAACAAGAAACTTGAAGAAAACATGGAGATTGTGCAACAGGTCTCCGCGGCATCATCGTCAGCCAGACAATCAAAGAAGGTAAAGCTGCGCCAACCAGTAGCTGGGATCCTCATCGTCACAGACAACGACAAAGTGAGGCAGGCAGTCAAGAGCCTTAAACCACTATTCCTGCAACAGACAAACTCGAAAGATATTCGACTAGTCGGCCTCGCAGAAGAGGAACAACTGAAAAAGCTGATAGTTGAACCGAACTTCAAAGGACTCGGACCAGTTTTCAAAGGAGATGCCAACAAGGTCGCGGAAGCACTCCGATCGACAGAAGGAAGACGGCTGTTCCAAGCTCTTCAAGCCGACAAATCCTACACACTGAAAGTGAACGGTCAAGACTACACAATTACCCAGCAAATGGTCTCATTCAAAGAGGAAATGCCCGAGAACTTTGCGATGGGAACTTTCGACCAAGGCCGCGCGTACATCGATCTTACCATTCCAAAGGAACTCGTGAGAGAAGGCTTCGTACGGGAAATTGTGAGACGATTACAGGAGATGAGGAAACGCCTCGATCTTCCGGTAGACGCTTTTGTGGAAGCATACGTGACCGTGCCTGATGCCCAGAGAATGGAGTGGTTGGAAGATGAGCGAGATTACCTCATGGAAGAGGTCAGAGCTAAGACACTGCATCTTTTACGTCCTGACCAAGAAAAGCCAAGGGTGAACGCGGAAGAAAACTGGCAGATAGAAGGTCACGCGTTCCAGATGGGCCTACTGTCCAAGAACGCGATTCGCTAAGATTGCCTAACCGGAACGTCGCGCAAAAGGTAGGCTTTCTCGTCAACCCGATAGCTGGAATGGGCGGAGCAGAAGGGCTCAAGGGCACCGACGGAAAGAAAACACTACTGGAGGCTATCCGAAAGGGGGCAAAATCGGTCTCCCCTGAAAGAGGCCTGAGATACCTCGAAGAAGTTCAGAGAAGAAACAAGGACATCGAATTTCTAATCGCCCCCGGAAAAATGGGAGAAAGCATAGCCGACCGATTGAAACTTGAGCATGAATTGGTCGGGCGAATTGGAAGGACAACTACTTCCCAGGACAGCGTGAGGATCGCTCGTCTCATGAAGAGGAGAAGAGCAGGCTTGATCGTCTTTTGCGGTGGAGACGGAACCGCACGAGATGTGCTGAAAGGCGTTGGCCAAGATACTCCCGCACTGGGCGTCCCAGCTGGAGTGAAAATCTACTCGTCAGTCTTCGCCATCAATCCAGTAGCCGCGGCAGAATCGACCGTCGCGTTTCTTCAGGGTCAGATTCCCAAGAGGTTGGGAGAGGTGGTTGACGTCGATGAAGCTGCGTTCAGAGAGAATCGATTGTCAGTCAAACTGTTCGGCCATCTTACAACCCCGGATTCTGGATCGCTGATGCAAGGGTCAAAATTAGCGACTGGGTCATCTGAGGACACCGAGCTGGACACGATCGCGGAATATTTCCAGGAGAAGATCGACCCTGTCTACACCTACATTCTCGGCCCTGGATCAACATTAGAGAGGATTGCCAAGCGATTGGGAGTCAAGAAGACGCTTCTAGGAGTTGACGCCGTGAAATGGAATGGGACAGTATTAGGAAGGGATATGGACGGAACGGCACTGCTAACCCTAGCTGGCGAGGGTCACGTGAAGAGAAGATCGTAATTTCACCGATTGGTGGGCAAGGCTTTCTGTTCGGAAGGGGAAACCAACAGATCACCCCAGATGTAATTCGTAGAGTGGGTGTCGAGAACGTTATCGTGGTTGGATCGAGAAGCAAGATCGAAGCACTGCATCCACGACGTCTACTTACCGACTCTGGTGATGATGAGATAGATCGACAGCTACGAGGTTACCTTCGGGTGATCACGGGATACAGGGAGGAAATGGTCGTCAAGGTGGAGTAGACAAACAGCTGTCCCCTGACCTCGACTGTGTCCCAATATTGATGACCAACAGTAACACTACACTCTAAGTCAGTCAGACCCGTTAGCCTAGCGATTGGTTATGCCCAACGCCCACAGAAAGGCCCCGAAGAAAAAGACAAAATCCAAACCCGAGAAGAAGACTCGGAAAGCCTCTCATCCTCGCAAGTCTTCTCCAAAGACTAGTTCTCGTCTCAAGAGGAAGACCACAACAGAGAAAGAATACGTCACTTACGTGTATGAATGCACTCGCCCTGGGTGTGGCTACAA
>WNGP01002532.1_pt1 | contig 18385 bp, 18 predicted proteins | sample 5407671 | NCBI WGS metagenome assembly WNGP01 (sample SAMN13153381, study PRJNA577476) | soil metagenome | isolation source: 40 cm soil or saprolite under Garry oak tree replicate 2 | place: USA:California | collected 2016-06-15 | reverse complement strand
ATGGGCCAGGTGGGATTCGGTCAGCCGGACGACGGCATCATCCAGATGGCCTACGTCGTCCCCGACCTGCCGGCGGCAATCAAGGAATGGACCACGAAGCTTCGGGTCGGCCCGTGGTTTGTCCTCGAGCACTTCACGGGCCTCGATCCCGTCTACCGCGGGCAGCCCTCGCAGGCGGATATTTCGCTCGCGATGAGCTTTGCCGGTCACATGAACATCGAGCTGATCCAGACGAACAACGAGTCGGCCTCGGTCTACCGCGAGATGATCGAGCGGCGCGGCTACGGCTTTCATCACTGGGGCGTGGCGACGTGGGAATTCGATGCGGCCGTTGCGCAGTATGAGCGTGCCGGCCACGCGCTCGCCTTTCGTCTCGCCGTCCCGAGCGGCGGGCGGGTGGGGTACATGGACACCACGGGGGTGCTGCCGGGCTACACCGAGCTGATCGAGCTCGGGGGCGCATTCGAGGAGGTGTTCGGACGGTTCTACCGCGCGAGCCTCGGCTGGGACGGCAAGAACCCCATTCGCTCCTTCATCTGACACGGCCGCCTCGCACGTCTTTCAGCCGGCGCAAGGTGCTAGTCCCGGGCGATGAGCTGCCGCTCGAGCTCCGCGAGCGTCCGATAGCAGGGCAGCACCTGGGCGACGCTGGCGTTCGGCTCGCGATGGTCCCGTATCGCCTTGAAGAACTCCCGATCCTGCAGCTCGATTCCGTTCATCGACACGTCAATGTGCGACACGTCGATCTTCTGTTCCTTGCCATCGATCAGGTCGTCGTAGCGGGCGATGTACGTGCCGTGGTCGCAGATGTATCGAAAGAATGTCCCCAGGGGGCCCTCGTTGTTGAAGGATAGGGAAAGCGTACAGATCGCCCCGCTTGCGCTCTTGAGCTGGATCGACATGTCCATGGCAATGCCGAGGGTCGGGTGTGTCGGACCCTGCACCGCGTGGGCGATCTTCACGGGCGAGCCGGTCTGGTAGGTGAACAAGTCGACCGTGTGGGCCGCATGGTGCCACAGGAGGTGGTCGGTCCATGAGCGGGGCTGACCGAGGGCATTGATGTTCGTGCGCCTGAAGAAATAGGTCTGCACGTCCATTTGCTGGAGCGCGAGCTCGCCTTTGGCGATCCGCCTGTGGATCCACTGGTGTGAGGGGTTGAAGCGCCGCGTGTGCCCGACCATGCAGACGAGACCGGTCTGCTGCTGAAGATCGGCTACCGCCTGCGCGTCAGACCAGCGCTCAGCGAGCGGTATCTCGACCTGCACATGCTTGCCGGCTTCGAGGCAGGCGATCGCCTGAGCGGCGTGCAGCGGTGTCGGGGTCGCGAGGATCGCGGCTTCAACGCCCGGGCGCTGCAGCGCTTCGGACAGGTCCGTCGTGACGTGCTCGATGCCGTACTTCTGCGCCACCGCGCGGGTACTCTCGAGGCTCCCGCCGACGAGCGACACCACCTCGACGCCGCCGATGATCTTGATCGCATCCAGGTGCTTTGCGCCAAAGGCGCCCGCGCCGGCCAGGAGGATCTTCATGCCAGGTTCTCCAGGATGAGGTGACCCACCGCCGTGTTCGAGGCGGGTACGTGGTAGAAGCGGTGCACGGTACGGACCTTCTCGTTGAGCGCGCCGCGCATGATGAGCCACATCACGAGCTCGATCCCTTCGGACCCCGCCTCGCGGACGTATTCGATGTGAGGCATGTGCGAGAGGGCATCCGGCTCGTCGATCAGGCGGTCGATGAAGCGAGTGTCCCAGGCGCGGTTGATGAGACCCGCCCGGGCTCCCTGCAGCTGGTGACTCATCCCGCCGGTGCCCCAGATCTGTACATTGAGGTCGGCGTCGAACGAGTCCACCGCCCGGCGAATCGCCTTCCCCAGCTGATAGCAGCGGCGGCCGGAAGGCGGCGGATAGAGCACCACGTTGACCGGGAAAGGAATGACGCGCACCGGCCAGGCCGGCACCTGTCCGAACATCAAGGACAGGGGCACCGTCAGGCCGTGATCGACGTCCATGCGGTTGACGATCGTGAGATCGAAATCCTGCTGGATCACCGCCTGGGCGATGTGGCATGCCAGCTCGGCATGTCCCTGAACCACCGGCACCGGCCTCGGACCCCAGCCCTCGTCGGCGGGAGTGAACTGCTCCGCGCATCCGATGGCAAAGGTCGGCACGATGTCGAGACTGAAGGCCGTGGCGTGATCGTTGTAGAACAGAAGGATGACGTCCGGCTTCTGCTGCGCGATCCAGCGCTTGGAGAAGTCATAGCCGGCAAACATCGGTCCCCAGTACGCATCCTGCGACTTGCCGTTGTCGAGCGCGGCGCCGATCGCCGGGACATGCGAGGTGGTGACGCCGGCAGTGATGCGGGCCATTACGGCGCTCCTCAGCGGCTCCAGTAAAGGCGCATCGGGTTATCGATCAGCAGCCGGCGCTGAAGCGCAGCGGTGGTCGCCACCTTCGGGATGAAATCGACCAGCGCGCCATCGTCAGGCATGTGCGACTTCATGTTGGGATGCGGCCAATCGGTCCCCCACAGGACCCGGTCGGCAAAGGCTTCGACGATCCGCCGGGCAAACGGTACGACGTCCTCATAGTCCGGCGGACCACTCTTCGAGAGCCGGTCGGGGCAGCTCACCTTCGACCAGATGTCGGGATGCTCGCGCATCAGCCTGACGAACAATTCGAACTCAGGTCCGTCCACGGGCTTCGTCACGTCCGGCCGGCCCATATGGTCCACGACCACCGTCGTGGGCAGGGAAGCGAAGAAAGTATAGAGCTCCGGCAGCTCTGCGGCCTCGAAGTAAATGACGACGTGCCACCCGAGCGGCGCGACGCGCCGGGCGATCTCGAGCAGCACCTCGCGCGGCGTCGTATCGACCAGGCGCTTCACGAAGTTGAAGCGCACACCCCGGACCCCGGCCTCATCGAGCGCCGCGAGATCGTGCTCGGTGACGCCGGCCGTCACGGTCGCCACCCCCCGTGCTCGCCCGTCGGAAGCTCGCAGCGCATCGACCAGGGCGCGATTGTCGGCACCGTGACACGTGGCCTGAACGATGACGTTGCGCTCAAACCCGAGGTAATCCCTCAGGCCCCAGAGCTTCATCGCACGGCGTGTAGCGGCGCTCGGGGGCGTAGGGAAACTGCGCGCCGGGTCCGAACACGTGACAGTGAGCATCTACCGATCCCCGGGGCGGTGCAAACCGCGGGCGACGCGGCGCGGGATGAAACGGCAGCCAGTCCCGGTCCATGGGTATTGGGCCGGACGCTGAGCTCGAGGGCCACGCCGGATCGCCGGGCCCGATGGTCTCGCGCTCCGTCACAGGCCCCTCGTCCTGAGGAGCGCGTCCAGCCGCGGGAAGACCCGCCGCGCGTTCTTTTCGAAGATCCGCTCTTTCTGCGCCGACGATACGGACAGCGCGTCGATGTAGCGCTTGGTGTCATCGAAGTAGTGGCCGGTGCGCGGATCGATGCCGCGCACGGCGCCCACCATCTCCGACCCAAAAAGAATGTTGCCGGTGTCGATGACGCCCACCAGCAGATCGATGCCCGGCTGGTGATACACGCACGTGTCGAAGAACACGTTCCGCATCACGTGCTCCTCGAGTGGCGGGCGCTTGAGCATGTCGGCCAGTCCGCGGTATCGGCCCCAGTGGTAGGGCACGGCCCCGCCGCCGTGCGGAATGATGAACCGCAGCGTCGGGAAGTCGCGGAACAGGTCTCCCTCGATGAACTGCATGAAGGCGGTGGTGTCGGCGTTGATGTAATGCGCGCCCGTCGCGTGGAAGTTCGGATTGCACGAGGCGGACACGTGGATCATCGCCGGGACATCCAGCTCGACCATCTTCTCGTAGAAGGGGTACCAGTGCCGATCGGTGAGCGGTGGGGATGTCCAGTGTCCGCCGGAAGGGTCGGGATTCAAGTTGCAGCCGACGAAATCCAGCTCGCGCACGCAGCGCTCGAGCTCGCCGACGGAGTTGGCGATGGGCACGCCCGGCGACTGCGGCAGCTGGCACACGCCGGCGAAGTTCCCGGGATACAGGTCGACCACGCGCTTGATGAGATCGTTGTTGACGCGCGTCCAGGCGCTCGAGATCGCCTCGTTGCCGAGGTGATGACCCATGGCTGAAGCACGCGGCGAGAAGAGCGTGAGGTCCGCACCGCGCTGCCTCTGCAGCCGCAGCTGATTCTTCTCGATGCCGTCGCGGATCTCGTCGTCGGAAATGCCGCCGGGTCTTGCCGCGGCGGCCGTCGGGTCTTTCAGGCCCGCGATCTGCGCGTCGCGGAATTTCTGATGCGCGGCTGGCGCGGTCGTATAGTGACCGTGACAATCGATGATCATCGGCACGCGGCCTCCACCGCCGGCTCGGGTGCGGGCGTTCGCGCCAGCATGTCGTCGAGCATGTCGGTCAGCGCCTCATGGCGCTGAGCTTCCGCATATGCGGCGGCCCACGCCTGCCGCTCTACAGAGCCACGACTCATCCAGGGCTCGAAGCCAGCCTCCGCCACCGTTCGGACCGCCTCGCGCATCTCCTCCGCGCGACGATGACCGTGCTCGAGGGAACGGGAAATCATGTAACGAGCGAGTCCCCGCCAGTCGCGTACGGGGAAGAGATCCTGGAGCGATCCGAGCACGGCGTCCTCGACACCATAGCGCCGGGCCGCGAGCAGCGACTCGGCGAGCAGCGCCTCCATCCCCTTGACGATGACACTGCGGCACATCTTGGCCGCCGAGGCAACGCCGATCGCATCCGAATACACGGCGGCGCCCGCGAAACCGAGCGCTTGCGCCAGCGGCAGGAAATTCCGGGCATGGGGACCACCCAGCCACATGGGCGAGGCGCTGCGTTTCGGCGCGATCGATGACATGACCGCGGCTTCGACGTAGCGGCCTCCGGCGCCTTCGACCGTACGGGCGGCCTCTGCCCGGGTTCGAGGCGATACGGAGTTGAGGTCCAGATAGAACGCGCCGCGCGTGAGTGCCGGCGCGGCTTCGGCAGCGGCCGCACGGCACTCGTCCGCTGTTACGGCGGATATCACGATCGAGCTGCGCCCGACCGCCTCAGCCATGGAGGGCGCCGCCCTGAGAAAGGTCAATGCCCGGGCTGCCCGCTGGGGCGCGCTGCCCGGGAGCGGAAAGAGTCGATCCCACGCACACAGCTCCACGTGCCCCACGCGCTGCAGGTCATTCGCGAGGACCTGGCCGACTTCTCCGAGTCCGATGAGACCAATGCGGCGTGCCTGGGTCGTCATACATCGCTCCACGCGCTTGCCGGGATGAAAACCTCCCCCTGCATGAGCTTGCGCGCCGTGCGCAGCAAGGCAGAACGGTTCACCGTGACGGTGGCTCCCCGCACCGTCACATCCATCTCTACCGTAAAGAACCCGGTCGGATGCTCGATCTCCAGGCGCTGCGGGCCCGAACGGGATGCAAGGCCCGCAATCTGCGCGGCCACGGAGCCTGGAGTGACGCAGGCCGTGGCCACACTGACTGCGCCGAGGACTCCGATCGCTTCGTGCACGCGATGCGGGATGAAGGTTCGCGTATGAATGGTGCCTGCGTGCCGCGCGGGCGAAACGAGACACATCTTCGGCACGGTCTTCCTGGCAACGTCACCCAGATTCATCCGCGGACCGACGGTGAGGCGGATCTCCTCGATGCGGGCCTTGAGCGCGGCGTCGCTTTCGAGCGCTTCGGGGGATTCATCGCCCCGCTTGCCGAGATCGGCCGCTCGCATCAGCACGACGGGCATTCCATTGTCGATGCAGGTGAGCTCGAGTCCTGCGATGCGGTCGATGGGGGAGCCGGTCGGCAAGAGGCTCCCGCACGAGGATCCGGCAACGTCGAGAAAGTCGATGGGTATTGCTGCCGCGCTTCCCGGTACTCCGTCGATGCGCGCATCGCCCTCGTATTCCACCGCGCCGTCGGGTGTGGGAACCTGCGCGACGGCGATGCTTCCCGTGTTGAGCATGTGAATGCGCACGGGCGTCGATGCGCCCGCGATGCGCACCAGGCCGTGCTCGATCGACCAGGGACCGACGCCCGCGAGGATGTTGCCGCAGTTCTGGGAGTCGCTCACCTCCGCCTTCTCGACGACGACCTGAAGAAACAGGTAGTCGACGTCCGCATCCGGGCGCTTGGAGGGGCCGATGATCGCGACCTTGCTGGTGAGCGGGTGCGCCCCGCCCACGCCATCGATCTGGCGAGCGTCGGGCGAGCCCATGGCCGCGAGCAGAGCCCTGTCGCGCGCCCGCGCGGACTGCGGCAGGTCCTTGGCGTGAAAATAAAGGCCCTTGGACGTCCCGCCGCGCATGAGAGTGCTGGAAATGGCGCGCAGCATGTCGCCTCACTCCGCCAGCGATTGCGCGCGGTAGACGAGTCCGCGCTTGGCTAACCTTTCCCGCATATCGTAGATGTCGAGGCCGAGCTCGCCCTTCTGGAGCCGGGCGCGCACCAGGGCTTCCTTCGCCTCGCGGGCCTCGCTCGCCTTGAGCACGGCTCCCGCCTCGAGGCGTGGAACGACGCACACCCCGTCGTCGTCGGCGATCACCACGTCACCGGGATTGACGACGCCGCCTCCGCACACGACCGGAACATTGACCGAACCCAGGGTCTCCTTCACGGTTCCCTGGGCGTGCACGGCCCGGGACCAGACCGGAAAGCCCATGCTCGTCAGATCGCGCACGTCCCGGACACCGGCATCGATGACGAGACCCCGGACCCCGCGCGCGGCGAGCGCCGCCGCCAGAAGCTCGCCGAAATATCCGGCGTCCGAACAGGAAGTGGGTGCGACGACGAGCACGTCCCCCGCCTGGCACTGCTCGACCGCCACGTGAATCATCCAGTTGTCCGCCGGGGGGACACTCACCGTGACCGCGGCGCCGCCGATGCGGGCACCCGGATAAATCGGGCGCAGGAGTGGCCCCAGGAGCCCGGTGCGGCGCTGCGCCTCGTGAACGGTGGCTACGCCGTGGCGCGCGAGGGCATTCACCACCTCGGGATCGGCACGGCGAATATGGGTGTACACGACATTCATGGCGGCACCCCGGAGCGGCTGGAAAGGCAATTCTCCGGCCGCCTTCTGCGGGTCGGGTAATTGCAATTCACGGCCGGGTATAAGAAATTGTGGACATGATGGTCAATGGCTCGCACGGCCCACACGCGACACCGAACCTGCGGCATCTCATGCTGTTCGATCAGGTAGTCCGGCGCGGCAGTGTGAGCGCGGCGGCGCGCGCGTCTCACCTCAGTCAGCCTGCGGTGACTCAGGCGGTCGGGCAGATCGAGGCCGCCTTCGGGGCGCGTCTCATGCAGCGCAGCTATTCCGGGCTCGCGCTCACGGGGGAGGGGCGCGCGGCCGCGCAACGGGTCGAGCGGGCGCTCGAGATGCTGCGCGACGCCGTGGTGGCGGTGCGGGCCCGGGCCGGAAATGCGGCGTCCGCGGACGTCCTGAGGGGCATAACGACGACGCAACTCCATGCGCTCATCGCCGTGGTGGAGGAGGGCGCCTTTGCCCGGGCGGCGCGGCGCGCCGGGCGCGCCCGGGCCGCCGTGCACCGGGCGGCGCGACAGCTGGAGAAATCTCTCGGCACCGATCTGTTCGAGGTCACGAGCTTCGGCGTTCGCCCCACCCGGGAGGCCGCGAGGCTCGCCCTGCGCACTCGGCTCGCCTTTGCCGAGATCGCCCAAGCGCAGGCAGAGGTTGCAGCGGCCCAGGGCACGGGCAGCGGCTCGACGGTCATCGGGGCCATGCCGCTGGCACGCAGCGTGCTCGTTCCGCGAGCGGTGCTCGAATTTGCTGCGCTGCGGCCCGAGCACGCGATCAGCATCCTGGACGGTCCCTACGAAAGCATGCTGGGTGCGTTGCGCCGGGGGAGCGCCGACGTACTGATCGGCGCGTTACGCGATCCCATCCCCTTCGACGACATCAAGCAGGAGCACCTGTTCGATGACCCGCTGGCGATCGTCGTGGGGAGTCGGCATCCCCTCGTCGGCCGCGGCGCGCCCACTCTGGCGGCGCTGTCCCGATTTCCCTGGATCGCGCCGCGGCGCGATTCCCCGCTGCGGCGGCACTTCGACGCGCTCATCGAGCGACTCGGCGCGCAGCCTACGCTGGCCCCGATCGAGTGCAATTCCCTGGTCGCGGCCCGCTCGTTGCTGCTCGCGAGCGACCGGGTCATGCTCTCCTCGGAGCACCAGATTCGCCACGAGCTCGAAGCGGGGCAGCTGGTCGCCTTGCCGCATCCGTTCGGAGAGGTAACGCGTTCGATCGGGCTCACCGTGCGCCGCGACTGGCGGCCGACGCAAGTGCAGTCGCAGCTCGTCGAAGGGCTGCGCCGCCATGCCCGGGCGGCTGCGGCGAAGGCCTGGAGGGGGAATCCCGCCACCGGATGAGTGGCCGCGCCCTTGGCGGGTGCGCTTGACCGGCGGCCGCGGCAATGGTATGCAACACTTACAAAATGTAAGGGTGAGCCTGATGCCCAGCGTCACCTTGTACCACTGGGAACCGAACGCCAATTCCGGCAAACCGATGCTGGCGCTGATGGAGAAGGGCGTGGCGTTCGAGAGCCATTACCTCGACCTCCTCAATTTCGATCAGCACCAGAGCGATTACCTCGCCATCAATCCGCAAGGGACGATCCCGGCGATGCTGCACGGGGATCGCGTGCTCACCGAGTCGACCGCGATCATGGAATACGTCGACGAAGCGTTCGCAGGTCCGCGACTCATGCCCGAAGATCCCCGCGACCGCTGGCGCGTGCGCTGGTGGATGAAGCTCATGGATCAGTGGCTCGGTCCGAGTTTCTCGATGATCGGCTGGAAGGTGTTCGTCGGGCCGGCGGTCAGCTCGCGCGATCCGGCGGTGCTGAAGGCGGCCATCGAGCGGATCCCGCTGCCGGAACGCCGCGCCGCCTGGCGCAAGGCGATCAGTGGTGAGTTCGGCGCAGAGGAGCTCAAGGAGTCCCAACGCCGCGTGGCGCTCGGCATCCGCATGCTGGAGCAGGAGCTCGGGAAGCGGCCGTGGCTCGCGAGCCACGAGTACAGCCTCGCGGATATCAACGGATTCAACCTCGCGTATGCGCTGCCCTTGGCGCAGCCGGCGCTCTCCAACGATGAGCTGACGCCCAACATCCTGCGCTGGCTGCGCGCGATCTATGCGCGTCCCGCCACCAAGGCCTGCTGGGCTTTGGGGCGGACCAGCATGGTCAAGCGCGTCGAGATCCTCGAGCAGCCGCACATCGGCGCGGGAAAGATCGCATGAGCATGAAGATGACCCTCTACCACGGGGAGCCCAACGGCCCGTCCCTGACCGTGCTGGCGGCGCTGTTCGCCAAGGAAGTCGAGGCCGAGCTCGTGCACATCGATCTCGCGAGCGGCGCACGCCATACTCTGCCGTGTGCGCAGGAGCCGCAGGTGGCGATGAGCGTCGAAGGCGAGGGGCCGGTGCTCGTGGTCGAGGGCGAAGCGATGACCGACTCGGTGTTCATCGGCTGCTATCTCGATGATGTGGGGCGGGGAGCGAAGCTGCGTCCCGCCAATCCGTACGAGCGCTGGGAGACGATGCGCTGGTGCCGGCAGATGATCGAGCGGACGGCCCCTGCGGCCGCGTATCTGGGCTGCTGGGCGCACCGACCGAAGGCCGACGCCGCCCTCCTCGAGAGGATCGGCAGCGTCGACTTGCGCGCGCGCTGGGAGCAGATCGGGGCCGGCAGCTTTTCCGAGGACCGCCTCACCGACAGTCGTACCAAGATCCGCCAGGCCGCGGAGAGGATCGAGGCGCGACTCGCTGGCCGGGACTGGTTAATGGGCGCGTTCGGAATCGCCGATCTCGAGAGCTACGCGTGGCTGGCCGGCATGGTGCGGCTGCTGCCCGGGGCGTTTTCCGGAAAGCCGCGCACGGCGGCCTGGCTCGAGCGCGCCAGGGCGCGGCCGGCCGTCGCGCAGGCGCTGTCGCTGGCGCGGAGCGCCGACCCGGCCGCGAGCTGGAGCGTGGGTCCGGAAATCAATCGCTGGGGCTGAAGGAAGGAATGATGGCCATCAGACTCTACACGGCAGCGACGCCCAACGGCTGGAAGATCTCGATTGCGCTCGAGGAAATGGGCCTGCCCTACGAGGTGCGGGTGATCGATTTTGCGAGCCAGGAGCAGAAGGCAGACTGGTACATCAAGCTCAACCCCAACGGCCGCATCCCGACGCTGGTGGACGAGGACGGCTTCACGCTGTTCGAATCGGGTGCCATCCTGATCCATCTGGCTGAGAAGAGCGGTAAGTTCCTGCCGAGAGATGTGCACGGCCGCAGCCGCGTGATCCAGTGGCTGATGTTCCAGATGTCCGGCATCGGTCCGATGATGGGGCAGGCGAACGTGTTCCTGCGCTACTTTCCCGAGAAGATCCCGCCGGTGATCGAGCGCTACCAGCGCGAGGTGACGCGCCTGTTCGGGATACTCGACCGGCAGCTCGCGAGTCACGAGTACATCGCGGGGGAGTACTCGATTGCGGACATGGCGCTGTGGCCGTGGGTCTCGGGCTACGAGTGGTCCGGTGTCGGCATCGACGAGTTCCCGAGGCTCGAGCGCTGGCTGGCGGGGGTCGGGGCGCGGCCTGCGGTACAGGCGGGGCGCGACGTGCCGATCAAGCGCGATCGGGCGGCGGAGATCGAACAGGCGATGAAGGCAGCTCCCAAGATGCTGGCCTGAACATGATTGACCTCAGCAAGATTCGCGCGATCGACGTGCACGTGCATGCCGACGTCCCCTGCCACGAGCCCGAGGATCCGGTCATGGGCCGGCTCTTCGATGCGGCATCCGCTTATTTCAAGGCGCCGCGCGAGCGGCCCAGGATTCCCGAGATCATCAGCCACTATCGCGAGCAGCAGATTGCGTTCTGCCTGTTCACGGTCGACTGCGAGAGCAGCATCGGCGCCAAGCGCGTCAGCAACTACGAAATTGCCGAGTACGCCGCGAAGAACGACGACATCGCCATCCCTTTCGCCTCGATCGACCCGCGCAAGGGCAGGATGGGTGCGCGCGAGGCGCGCGACCTCATCGAGAAGCACGGGGTGCGGGGATTCAAGTTCCACGGCATCATGCAGAACATTCATCCGGCCGATCCGGTGGCCTACCCGCTCTACGAGGTGATCGCCGGGAACAAGCTGCCGGCGATCTTTCACACCGGGCATTCGGGCATGGGCACGGGGCTGCCCGGCGGCGGCGGCGTGCGCTTGAAGTGGGGCCAGCCGATGCTGATCGACGACGTCGCGGTCGATTTTCCCGACATGAAGATCATCCTCGCCCACCCGAGCTGGCCCTGGGTGGACGAGAGCCTGTCGATGGCGCTTCACAAGGACAACGTGTACCTCGACCTCTCCGGCTGGAGCCCGAAGTATTTCCAGCCGCAGATCATCCAGTACGCCAACGGTCCGCTGAAGAACAAGATGCTGTTCGGCTCGGACTTCCCGCTGATTCGCCCCGAGAAGTGGCTGGAGGCGGCGCAGCAGGTGGGCTTCAAGGCCGAGGTGCTGCCGGGCATCGTGAAAGACAACGCAGCGCGGCTCCTGGGACTCGCATAGCCCTCGGCATTCACACATCACGGGTAGCGCGGCCATGACCCTCAAGTACTATCACGCGGAGCCGGCGGCGAACTCGCTGAAGTCGATGATTCCGCTCATCGAGAAGAGCCTGCCGTATGAGAGCATCTACGTCGATCTGCACAAGTTCGAGCAGCACGAGCCCTGGTTCGTGGCGATCAACCCGGAAGGGCAGGTGCCGGTACTCGATCACGACGGCGCCATCGTCACTCACACCACCGTCATCAACGAGTACCTGGAGGACGTGTTCCCCGAAGTTCCGCTCCGGCCGCGCGATCCGGTCGGCGCGGCGCGCATGCGTTACTGGAATAAATTCTGCGACGAACAGGTGATGAACTACGTCTCGATACACGGCTGGCACCGCATGGTCAGCATCATCGCGCGCAGTATCGAGAGCGGCGAATTCGAGCGGCTCATGGAGCGCATCCCGCTGCCCGACCAGCGCAAGAAGTGGCGCGCGGCGCGCTCCGGCTTCAGCGAGGCGGATCTCGCCCATGCGACGGAGAAGATCCTCTTTGCGGTCGACAAAGTGGAGAAGCAGCTCGCGGAGAGCCCCTGGATCGCAGGCGATGACTACACGCTCGCCGATATCAATTTCTATTCCTATTGCGGCATGGCGGTGGAGCGCATGTTCCCCGAATTGGCCGTAGGAAAGCGATTCCCGCGCCTCATCGCGTGGCGGGAGAGGATGACGGCGCGCCCGGCGGTGGCGCGCGCACTCGCGGGTGAGAACCGCACGGCCCCGGGCCTGCGGACCTGGACGGGGGAAGCGCGATGAGCGGCGGCGTGAGGATGCGCGCGTGGCAGCTGCCGGCGGGGTGCACGTCCGTCGGACGGCTCGAGCTGATCGAGCTGCCGAGGCCCGACCCGGCGGCGGGGGAGGTTCTCGTGCGCGTGCGCGCCAACTCCCTCAACTACCGTGATCAGGCCATTGCGAAGGGAACCTATTTCGGCTCCGCCATCAAGGTGGCGGGGATTCCGCTCTCCGACGGGGCCGGGGTCGTGGAGGCCGTTGGCGCGGGGGTCACGGGCCTGGCTCCGGGTGATCGCGTGGCCGGGACTTTCTTCCAGAGCTGGCTCGATGGGCCGCCGATGGCGGCCAAGGGCGAGGCGCTCGGCTGCCCGCCCGCCAAAGGAATGCTCGCCGACTACGTGACGCTCCCCGAGAAGGGCGTCGTGAAGCTCGCGAGCTCGCTCGGCTTCGAGGAGGCGGCGACGCTTCCCTGCGCCGGAGTGACCGCGTGGAATGCGCTGATGACGGGGGTGCGCCCGCTCGAGCGCGGCCAGACGGTGCTCCTGATCGGCACGGGCGGCGTGTCGCTGCTCGCGCTGCGGATCGCGAAGTCAGCCGGTGCGCGGGTCATCGCGACCTCTTCGAGCGACGCCAAGCTCGCACGCGTGAGACAGCTCGGGGCCGACGCCACGCTTAAGTACACCGAGCGGGAGTGGGGCGCCAGGGCTGCCGAGCTCGCCGGCGGCACCATTCACCACGTGGTCGAGGTGGGCGGGCTCGGGACGCTTGCGCAATCCATGCAGGCCGTCGGCTTCGGCGGCGAGATCGCGCTCATCGGAGTGCTGTCGATGCAGGGCGACGCCAACCCGATGGCGCTCATGATCAAGGGTGCGAGCCTGCGCGGGATCTTCGTGGGCTCCGCCGCCATGGCGCGCGATCTGAACGCCTTCGTCGATGCGCACCGGGTGAAGCCGGTGGTGGACCGCGTGTTCGATTTCGCGGACGCCAAGGCCGCCTATGCGCATCAGTCCTCGGGTGAGCTGTTCGGAAAAGTGGTGATCGCCAATCGGGCGTGAGGAGGATGAGCGATGGCCGCGCGCAATCTCGAAGAAGTCCTGGCGGCAGCCGGAGATACCGTCAAGATGCTGCGCAATTCGCAGCTCGGCGCCTACGTCTACCCGGTGGTCGCGGCGGAATTCAGCAACTGGCGCAGCGAGCAGTGGGCGTGGCAACACGGCGCCGTGCTCTTCGACCAGACGCACCACATGGTGAACCTGTACCTGCGCGGCAAGGATGCGCTGCGGCTCTTGAGCGATACGGCGAGCAACTCGATGCAGGGCTTCCCCGTCAACAAGGCGAAGCAGTACGTACCGACCACGCCCTACGGACACGTGATTGGGGACGGCATCATCTTTCACCTGGCCGAGGAGGAGTTCCTGTACGTGGGTCGGGCGCCGGCCTCCGACTGGCTGCGCTTTCACGCTTTAACCGGTGGCTATGACGTCGAGGTCGAGCTCGATGACCGGTCACCGATGCGCCCCATGGGCAAGCCCGTGACCCGTTCAGTGTGGCGATTTCAGATCCAGGGGCCGAAGGCCTGGGCCATCATCGAGAAGCTCAATGGCCGCCCGCTCGAGCAGCTGAAGTTCTTCAGCTTGGCCACCATGAGGATCGCCGGAAAAGCCGTGCGCACGCTGCGGCACGGCATGTCGGGTGCGCCGGGGCTCGAGATCTGGGGTCCCTATGCCGGGCAGGAGGAGATCCGCGCCGCCATTCTCGAGGCCGGCAGGGAGTTCGGCATGGTGCCCTGCGGGAGCCGTGCCTACCCCGCGAACACCCTGGAATCGGGCTGGATTCCCTCGCCCCTTCCTGCGATCTACACGGGCGAGAAGCTCAAGGCTTATCGCCAGTGGCTCGGCCCCGACAGCTACGAGGCCACCGGCTCGATCGGCGGCAGCTTCGTGTCCGACAACATCGAAGACTACTACCTCAACCCGTGGGAGCTGGGCTACGGCGCGTTCATCCGCTTCGATCGCGACTTCCTTGGACGCGAAGCGCTCGAGCGGCTGAAGCCCGAGGCGCAGCGCAAGAAAGTGACGCTCGCCTGGAATCCGGAGGACATGACCAGGATCATGGCCTCGCTATTCAACCCTGACGGTGAGCACTACAAGTTCTTCGACGTCCCGCTCGCCAACTACGCCTCATCCAACTACGACCGTGTGATGGATGGCGACGGCAGGACGGTAGGTCTGTCGATGTTCACCGGCTACAGCTACAACGAGAAGCAGGCGCTGAGCCTCGCCACGGTGCGCCCGGAGATTCCCATCGGCGCCGAGCTCAAGGTGGTGTGGGGAGAGGAGAACGGCGGCACGCGCAAGACCACGGTCGAGCCCCACCGGCAGACCGAGGTGCGGGTCATCGTGAGTCCCGTCCCGTACAGCCGTCTGGCGCGCGAAACCTACCAGCGCGGCTGGCGCACGCGGGGCGGCGCCTGAAGAACGCGTTGACCGCCGTGACGCGGTCGACGCGCATGCTCACGGGGCCTTGAGACCGCGGCGCTGCTGCGCGTAGCTCGCGCGGCGCGTCTTTTCGAAATCGATCCGTTTCGCGTGGCCGGGGTCGACAGGATAGTCGCGGAAGTCCTGCAGGATCTCCGCGAACACTTCGCCGAGCTCGTCCTTGAACTCCGGGTGCGTGAAGATGTGGAAGCGATCCTCGCGCATCGCCTCGAGCACGCGTGCGGCGATCACGTCCGGCTCCATGCCGAATTCATGCACCGCCGCCAGGCGCTTCACCGCTTCCGTGTTCACCGGCCTGGCGCCCGACCTGAGCCCCTCGGGTCGTATCTCGTCGCTCGCGTAGATATAGGACTTGACCAGCCCGGGGCACAGTACCGACACACCGATGCCGTGCGGCGCGAGGCTGGCACGGAGCGACTCGGATAAGCCCCGCACGGCGAACTTGGTGGTGTTGTAGATACCGCAGACGCCGGCGGCGAGGAAACCCGCCATGGAGGCCGTGTTGACCACGTAGCCGCGCTCGCCCCCGCGGATCATGCGCGGCACGAAAGTCATGACGCCGTTGATCGGGCCGGCGAGATTGACTCCCATGATCCAGTCCCAGTCGTCGTAGGTCGATTCCTCGATGGTCTGAAAGAGATTGACGCCGGCGTTGTTGAACAGGAGGCTCACGACGCCGAATTTCGCCTCCACCGCCTCCGCGGCGCGTGCCAGATCCTCTCGCGAGGACACATCCACCTGCACGCCCATGGCGCTCGGATTGTCGAGCGCCTTCAGCGCCGCGTCGATGTGGCCGGGGCGGATATCGGCGATGGCGACGTTGCAGCCTTGCGCGAGCAGCGCCCGCACCAGCCCGATTCCGACGCCGTTGGCGCCACCGGTAACGAATGCCGTACGGCCTCCGAAGTCCTTCATGGCTTGTCTTTCCTCGAGCGCTGGCGCGCCGTCTCGGCCGCGTGGATCGGATTCACGAACAGAAAGCTGAAGGTGCGCTTGTATTCCTCGTTCTCGGGGAGGTCGGGCACGGCCGCGCACATGGCCTGGGCGCGATCCTCGACACCCTGGCGGAACTCGCTGTGGGTCAGGATGTAGAGCTCGTCGTTCAGTATCCCCTCGAGCACCCGCTGGCCGACCTCTTCTTTCGTGCGGAACAGATGAAAGAAGTCGCCGGCCTGCTGGCGGCGCTTGTCGGTCTCGGTATAGCCCGTATCGGCGAGTGAGGCGGGGCGGGTCCTGCCCGCCTCGGCGATGTTCGATTGCACCGCGCCCGGGCAGAACGCCGAGCACACGATGCCATGCGGCTCGAGCTCCCCACGCATGCATTCGATCATGGCGACCACGGCGCCCTTGGAAGTGCCGTAGAGCGTGGCACCCGGATGGGGCACGAGCCCGGACATGGAGGCGGTGTTGACGATGTGCCCGCCCTCGCCGTGTCTCATGATGCGAGGCAGGAGGGTGACGATGCCGTTGACGACGCCACCGAGGTTGACGCCGAGCACCCAGTCCCAGTCGGCGAAGGTCGCGAGCTCGGTGGGGCCGACGACCCCGACCCCGGCGTTGTTACAGAGGACGTGAATCTTGCGGAAACGCGCTTCGGCGGCGTCCGCGGCGCGCGCGTAGGCCGCGCGGTCGGTCACGTCGAGCTCGAGCGCCAGCACGCGGTCGGGAGCCCCGAGCTCGGCGGTTGCGGAGGCGAGATGGTCCTCGCGGACGTCCGCGATGACGACTTTCATGCCCGCGCCGAGGAGGGCCTTGGCGATGCCGAGCCCGATGCCGCTGGCGCCCCCGGTCACGAATGCGGTCTTGCCGGGCAGGTTCTGCATGGTGCGGTTCCCCCTTAGCCTTCGGCGGCGGTGCGCGGCCCACAAAGCGCTGGACAAACCGCCGCAAGTCATATTGTATCCAACACATACAGTTCGGCGCTTGTCCAGCGCAGTGCGGACGAGGGGGGAGCCAATGGTCGCGGAGGTACCCGGGGCGATCGGTCAGGGGGCGGAGGTCAGAGCGCAGGTGCAGGGGTGGCCTGCCCGCAGTGTGGCCTATTACGGCCTCACCGTGATCATTCTCGCTACGGCGCTGAATTTTCTGGACGCGCAGATCTTCAGCATGATGGCCCAGCACATCAAGAGCGATTTTCACCTGACGGACGAGCAGCTTGGCTTCCTCCTGGGGCCCGCTAACATCGTCTTCTACGTGCTGGTCGGGATCCCCCTGGCGCGCCTGGTGGACCTGTACCCGCGCAAGTACGTGCTCGCCGGGGGCATCACTCTCATCGGCGGCATCACCGCGCTCGGCGGGCTCGCGCAGAACTTCGTGCAGCTGTTCATGAGCCGCATGCTGATCGGCGCGGGCGGCTCGGCGCACGCCCCGGGCTCGTACTCGATGCTCGCGGACTATTTCCCACCGGCGAGGCTCCCGCGCGCCATCGGCTTCCTGCAGCTCGGCTTTATCGGCGGCAACGCCCTCGGCATCTACCTCGGCGGGCTGCTGCTCACGCTCGTGGCGGCGTGGCCGGTCAGTCACTGGATGGGTCTGACGATCCACGGCTGGCAATGGGTGCTCATGATGGTCGGTGCACCCGGTTTCGTGATCGCGGGCCTGCTGTTCTTCGCTACGGAGCCGCCGCGGCGCGGGCTGACTGTGCAAGGGCAGGCCGTGCCCATGAAAGCCGTGCTGCGCGAGATTTGGGCGCGCCGGTCGATTTACCTGCCACTCTTCATCGGCCTCGCCTTCAGCGCTACCGAGTTTCTCGGCCTCGGGGTCTGGCGCCCGGCGTTCCTGACCCGCACCTACGGCTGGAGCTCTGCGCGCATCGGCAATTGGATGAGCGTCGTGATCCTGGTGTCTTACCTGGTTGGAGCCTTCGTCGGCACTGTCTTCGCCGAATGGCTGGCCAAGCGCTGCAAGGACGCCCACGTCCGCGCCGCAACGATACTCTTCGCCCTCGCTGCGCCGTTCGAGATCATCGCGCCGCTCATGCCGTCGGGGGAGCTGGCGCTGCTGTGCGTGGCCGGGGGCGGCGTGTGCGCCCTGGCCTCGGCAGTGCCGCAGAACGCTGCTATCCAGCGCATCACGCCGAATGAGATGCGCGGCCGGGTGACCGCCATCTACCTTTTCATGTTCATCTTCTTCGGATCGTTCGGCGGGCAGCTGATTGGAAGCGTCACGCAACGCGTCTTCGGCGCAGATAGCGACTTGTGGAAGAGCATCGTGCTCACGGCCTCGATCCTATTGCCGCTCGCTGCGTTCACTATCTCGCGCGGCATCAGGCCCTACGGACGCGAGGTCGAGCGGCTCGAGACGCTCGAGGCGAGCAGCGCATCGTGAGTTACCCCGAGCTGATGCAGACCAACGCCGAGCGCTGGTTCGCGCTGTGAGCCGCGCGCGTCTCGCACACACGGCCGGGTACGCACTCGCATTGGTCGCGCTCACCAATGCGATCCGCCTGCTCGACCGCAACATACTTGCGATCCTCGCGCCGCGCATCAAGCACGATCTCGGCATCGGAGATGCCGAGATGGGACTCCTGTACGGCCCGGTGTTCGCGCTCTT
>WNGP01007384.1_pt1 | contig 18386 bp, 16 predicted proteins | sample 5407671 | NCBI WGS metagenome assembly WNGP01 (sample SAMN13153381, study PRJNA577476) | soil metagenome | isolation source: 40 cm soil or saprolite under Garry oak tree replicate 2 | place: USA:California | collected 2016-06-15 | reverse complement strand
TGTCGCGCACGGGCTTTGCACGGAACAAGAACCATCGATATTCTCCGTCGTACCGGCGCAGGCGTGCTTCAATCTCACCGGCCTCCCCAGAAGCCAGTAGGTACCGCCAATAATCCCCGAGCCTACCCCGATCTTCTGGGTGAAGCGCAACAGTCCAGCCCCAATCCGATGCCTCTTCCGCAGAGAGGCCGGTATACTCTAGCCAGGGCCGATTGAAGAAGTCAGCCGAGCCATCGGGACGAGCGGACCACGCCAGCGTGGGGATCGCGTCAACCACAGGGCGAATGTCCTGCACTTGCCGAGCCTGCTCGGAACCCTGCCCCGGGGATGCCATTCGCGGATTATATTGGATTGGCCGGCCGGCAAGGGTGGCGAATATCGAGTTCTCCGTCAGGGTAGAAGTGAATGGACTTGCCTGCCGGGTCCACCACCCGGCTACACGCATGACGAGCCAGGGATGTTTCGATAAAGTTTTCTTTCAGTGGCTGAAGGACGGCCTTTGCCGCCGTGCCATATCGCAGGCAAAGTGCCACCTCGGTAGCAGTGGCATATTGGCACTCTGAGTCGAAATCGATCCGCCGTCTTTTCTATCCCATACTTCGGTAAGCGTTTCCAGCACAAGCAGAATAGACCAGCATTGGCATGGTGTGTGCAACTCTGACTCCATGCAGAGGAAATACAATGCTGCGGATCACGTCAGGCGAGCGGGTACTGAACTCATCGGTTTCGGCGTGTACACGAACCACATCCTGCAAATATCCAGGGCAAGCTTTGATGAGGTGAGGCCATGAGACGGTGCAGTGTAGCATTGGGATTCATGCTCGCTTTGTTCTCAGGAACCTTCTTGGCTCCCCTGGATGCGAACGAACAGAACACCGCGCCTGGAACGCCGGTGCACGTGGTCGTGACGGTCGAAAGTCGCCATGGCGCGAAGCTACCCGAGATCACGCGCGAAGACGTGGTGGTGACCGAAGGCCATGATCGGGAGAGGGTCACCGAGTGGCTGCCCGCTATCGGCGGGCACGCTGGCCTCGATCTGTATGTTCTCGTGGATGACAGCTCTTCCTGGAGCGTGGACACCCAACTCGGCGAGTTGCGAGCCTTCATCATGCAGCAACCACCGCCGACGTTCATCGCCGTCGGATATATGCACAATGGCACCGTTGAGACGGTGCAGGACCTAACGCAGGACCATACCAGCGCAGCGAAGGCTGTGCGTCTGCCGCTGGGGAGTTCCGCTGGGGCGGCGAGTCCATATTTTTCCGTGGTCGATCTGATCAAGCGCTGGCAGCCCAACCCGGCTCGGCCGCGCCGCGAAATCATCATGATCACGAGCGGCATAGACCTATACAGTCCCGGCTCCATTGATCCTTACCTGGACGAAGCGATTGAGGAGGCACAGCGAGCCGGAATCATCATTTACTCGATCTATGCGCCAGGCGGCGGCCATTTTGGGCACAGCTCCTGGCGGCTCAACTGGGAACAGAATGACTTATCGCGGGTTTCGGATGAGGACGGCGGTGAGGCTTACGACTTGGGAGTAGTGGGGGCTCCATCTTTCAAACCGTACTTCGACGACATCTCTCGGCGGCTGAGCCACCAATACCTGCTGACGTTTCTGGCCAAGCCAGAAACAAAGGCCGGAATGCGGTCCATTAAACTGAGCACCGAGGTTCCGAATGCGGAGCTCGTGGGTGCGGCCCGTGCGTATGTTCCGGCTTCAACTTCGCAGTAAAAAGTCATTCAACGGAGCGCTATCCGATGCCGATTGTCGTCCAAACGGAAAGTCGAAATTGCTCGGTGATAAGTTGACAGCGCTGCGCATTCTCCTCCTCAACCTGGGTGTGGAGTCAACCCAGGACGTAAAGCAGGCCTTATCAGGTCAGGGCTATGAAGTCACCGCAGAGCGCAAACTGACCGTTGATGAGATTCTTGCGCTCTCCCCGGAACTCCCGATCACAGAGGCAACGCCATCCGACCTTAGCTGCTGCGGTGTGATCAGCCAGATCAAGGCAAGCCCTGATCCGCGAACTCTCAAAATTGTGATGATTGTTCACGGCGGCGCGCTGGAACGTGCCCGCGGGCTGGACCTGGGTGCCGACGACGTCATCTCCTTCCCATTTGAACCGTTGGAATTCGCGGCGAAAATCAGGACTCAGTTTCGTGAGAGGCAACCAGAGCTCGAGCTCGAAGCAAAGCTGAAGGACGCACTGCAAAAAGAACACCTGGCGGAGATGGCCGTGGAGGCCCTGAGTGGCGGCACGATTGCCAAACGGCCGTTTTGGCTGATTTCGGTGATTTCTATTCTTAGCGCGGCAGCGGTTCTGGCAGCACTCGCAACGGTCATTTCGAACCGGCACGGTCGCAAGGATACGCTCCAACTCAAGGCGGAAGTTGCCCGGCTCAACGGCGGACTCCTTCAAGAGGGAGAACTCCTGCGCCGCGCAGAACAGGCGCGCGACTCCCTGATTGCAGGCGACGCGTCGGGAAGTCGCGAGTCATTGAAAGCGCAAACCGAAGAGATTCGCAAAAAAATGGCAACGGACGGCAAGGCAGACAGCGACTCTCTCAACAAGCAGCTTAAGGAGACTCAGAACCGCCTGAACCGGCTGGAGAATGAGGGCCGGGTCGCGGAAACGATTGTTCACACCTACGGACCCAGCGTCTGCTTGCTCCACGTGGTCGTGGAGTTTCGGGACAAAGATTCCGGGCAGGTAATTCGTATTGTTGCGGATACTAGGGGTAAGCCGATGGTGGACGAAAAGGGGATGCTGTCTCTCGAAACAGAGGGAACGGGACCGCCGCTGCTGCTTGACTTCTTTGGCACCGGATTTCTCGTAGCAAGCGATGGACGTCTCCTGACGAATCATCACGTTGCGGAGCCTTGGTGGAGTGATGAGAAATTAAAGGAACTTCTCGACCTCGGTGCTGAAGGGTTCGCCGCCTCTTACACCGCGTATTTCCCCGGGATCTCTCAAGGCATAGCGGCCAAGCTCGACCGGATTTCAGGGCATGCCGATTTGGCAACTCTCAAGCTACAGACTCCAGCACCACCTCATGCCGCACTCCTTGAGCTCGATGACCGGAGTGAAGCCAGTGTGACCGGCGATCCGGTCGTCCTGATTGGCTACCCTACGGGAATCGAAGGTATTCTCGCCCGTGCAGGAAGCGACACCACACGAAAATTGGCGGAAAACACACACGACGTAACCCAGATTGTTTCGCAACTGGCAGCGCAACACTTCATTCGCCCAACGACAACCCAGGGGCACATCGGAGATGTCCTGAAGGACAAGATTGTTTATGACGCAGCGACGACGGTCGGCGGTTCAGGCGGACCGCTCTTCAATCGCAACGGCAAGGTCATCGGTGTGAACTCCGCCATTTTGAAAGATTTTGGCGGCTCGAACTTAGCGGTTCCTGTGCGTTACGCTGATGAACTGCTCAAGTGACGGTTCTGTTCTCTAAGGCCAGTAGACCGTGCTCAAGCCTAGGCGAGTTCCCAGCAAGCTATCTGCAGAATGCCTGTCACTGTATCGTACCTATACGTTGAAATCAATTTAGCCCGTCTGCCTGTCGCGTAGTCGCCCCGCTATTCGGCTTTCGCAACTTGTGCCGCCGTGCCATGTCGCAGGCAAAGTGCCACCTCGATGGCAGTCGCATGTTGGCACTGCGAGTTGGAAGCGCTCCGCCATTTTCTCTATCTCACAGTTCGGCAAGCGTTTCCAGCACAAAGAAGATTAAGACCAGCGCTGGCATGGTGCGTGCAGTCTGACTGCTGAAGAGGAAACACGATGCCGCGGATCACTACTTAAAAGGATGACCCTTAAGGCGGCCCGCAGGTAGAGCGAGGGCCAGAAGGATGTAACATCCGGCAGGCATGGAGAGGCAATTTGGTGTTTCGTACATGAAAACAGATAGGACAAACCGTACAAAGTGCTGCCTTCGGTCCACGATCGAATTAGGATTCCATCGTGGATCCAAGATCACTTTGCATGCCCTGGTCGGGTTCTTATCGTGCCTCTTGCTCTCAGGCGTGGCATTCGGATTGCCCCAAGTGGCGAAAAGCAGTGATGCACGACCGGCCGCGCCTTCCGTCGCTGGCACTGTAACCGTAATCGCGAGCCAAGGTCAGGCAAACGATCTTGCCGGCGTGGAAGTGAGGTTGCGCAGCCAAGTCCCGGAATCTGTCTCGCAATCCACCGTCACTGGCGAGGATGGTCGCTATCAGTTCACGCAATTGGCCGCAGGAACCTACACGCTAGAAGTGACCCTGGAGGGTTTTCAACCCTGGGTTCAGGTCATTGTACTGGGGCAGGAAGACTCCCTCATCAAAAACGTCACGTTGCAGATTAATAGTGTCGCGCAACAAATCGAAGTTCATGGGCAGACCTCCGAGATTTCGACACAGAGCGCGGAGACGACGTCGAGCCTCAGTAGCGAGCAGTTAGACACTCTGCCACTTGCGCAACAAAAGTTCACCGACGCATTGTCTCTCACTCCGGGTGTGGTTCGAACGCCGGAGGGGAAACTGAATTTTAACGGCCAGAGCGAAAGCGAAGGCATCCTGCTGATCAACTCGACTGAGAACGTCGATCCCGTCACGGGAAGCTTCACCGTTTCCCTTCCAGTTGACGTGATTGAATCGATGAGCGTTCACGATGCCCCCGATAGCGCCGAATATGGCGGCTTTTCCGGAGGCTTGACGCAGATCGAAACCAAACCGCCATCGGATACATGGAATTACAGAGTGCATGACTTCCTGCCGGGATTCCGGGGCAAGAACGGCCACATCAGGGGTATCGCCGATTTCACTCCGCGGGTCGTGTTCGGAGGTCCGCTAATCAAAGGCAAGCTCAACTTTACTGAAGAATTGACCTGGGAAGTACGAAATCAGCCCGTGCGCGGGCTGCCTTGGCCGTACAACGAAACACGGACCCGAAGCGTCACCTCGTTTACAGAATTCCAGGCAATTCTGTCTTCGCACCACCTCCTGGACGTAAACGTCAACGCCTTCCCGCTGCGAAGACGCTTCGCCGACATCGACGCGCTCATCCCTCAAACCGCATCGTCCAATTACAACCAAAATGGATTTTCCGTAGGTCTTTCTGATTCCTACCAATGGAATTCAGGTGCGCTGCTGAATACAACCTTCCGCTACACACGATTTATCAGCGATGCCGAAGGGCAAGGTGTGGCTGACATGTTGATCACTCCCGAAGGCTGGGGCGGGAATTTCTTCAATTCATGGTCCAGAACCGGCAACGAAATCGAGGTTCGGCCGGCGTTCCAGTTTCCTGCCAAGACCTGGCACGGCCGGCACGAGTTGAAAATCGGTGAGGATATCTCTCGCAGGAACTACGCAGGAAACAGTCTATCTCATCCGATTGAACTGCTCAGACAGGATGGCTCGGTTGCCGAACAAATTGCCTTTCAAGGTGCGGGAGTTCTGCGCGGGGCAGGCACGGAGGCGGCAGAGTTTGTCGAGGACAACTGGAAGCTCGATGCCCACTTGGCCCTGGACATCGGAGCGCGCCTGTCAAGCCAATCGATCGGTCGCACCGCAGCTTTTGGACCGCACGTGGCTGTGGCGTATTCGCCCGGGCAAAATGGCAAAACGGTGATTCGCGCCGGGACCGGACTCTTCTACGGCCATGTCCCCTTGCTTGCTGCGGACTTCACCGACAACCCTGCACGGCTGATCAGCTTCTTCGATCCGTCGGGTGCACTCATGGGCGGACCTGTATTCCTTCGGAACGCTTACTTACCTTCGGGGCCTGGCGCCGCCGCCCAACTCGCCCAGAGTAACCCGGGCACCAGTCCGCGCACCTTCACTGCACATCTCGAGGTCGAGCGGGAACTGCGACGGAATCTCAGCATCCGCCTGAGCTACCTGGGTAGCCAAACTCAACATCTGTTTACGCTAAATCCGCTGATTAATGCCACAGCCGGCAATTCCTTGCTGGGCCTCGCCAACGATGGCACCTCGCGCTATCGCCAGTTCGAAGTCACCGTCCATGCCCGGCCTGTCGAGCGTAGCGAGCTGAATGTTTCATACGTCTGGAGCCGCGCTCGAGGCGACCTGAACACGCTCTCCGAATTTTTCGTGCCCTTCGAGCAGCCAGTAATCCGACCGAATGCCTCTGGCGTTCTCTCGTCGGATGTTCCCCACCGCGTCGTGGGTTGGGGAACGTTCCCGCTGCCCTGGAAGCTAACTTTCAGCCCGGTCGTCGACGTGCATAGCGGGCTGCCGTTTTCCGAAGTGGATGTCCTGCAAAACTACCTAGGTGTGCCAAACAGCTTGCGGTATCCCACTTTCTTCTCGCTGGATGTAAAGGTCTATCGGGAGTTCGCACTGCGGCTACCTCTTATGGGTCGCTCCTCGAATCGCAAGGTTCGGTTTGGCCTCTACTCACTGGATGTGACCAATCACCAGAACCCGCACGACGTTTATAACGAAGTTGCATCTCCATTGTTCGGCCGTTTTGCGGGTTTCGATCGCCGGCTGGATGGATTTGTGATCGATTTTCTCAATTGAGGCAGGCGGGCAAGAAACACGCCGAAGGCAAACGCCAGGAAGCGAAAGGAGCAAGCAAGTCATGGCGACGGTTCATCTGGGAATCAGGCGTCTTTTTCTGGCGACCGCACTTGTGGGATTGATTGCGGCCACCGCTCGAACAGTGGACCAGCCTGCACAAGCCGAGAGTTCGCAGGAACCCACAACGCAACTCGACCCGCCAGCTCCTGGCCTGAGCGGAGACGAGATTTTCAGAGAGCTGCTGCAACACAACGACATGCGCAACGCTGAGCTCAAACAGTATTCAGCAGTCAGAACTTATGAAGTCAGAAACCCGAGCGGCAAGCTGTATGCGCGACAGGTTGTGCAACTGGATTACCGCGCTCCAGACACAAAAATGTTCATGACAACCTTCGAGGAAGGCTCAGGCCTGGTTCGCCACATGGTCTTCAAGCGATTGATCGAGAGTGAGACGGACGCAGCAGCCGGAAAGGAACATCACGACAGCTCCATCACACCGGCCAACTATTCGTTTGAGCTGCTCGGCGAAGAACAAGCCGGACCTTACTACTGCTTTGTTATTCAAGCGACGCCGAAGCGGCAAGACAAATATCTCTTTGAAGGGACAATTTGGATTGACGCCCGGGATTTTGCCATAGTGAAGATCGCCGGACATCCTGCCAAGAGACCGTCCTTTTGGATCGAGCGGGCTGACTTCGTTCGCCAGTATCAAAAGATAGGTAGGTTTTGGCTCCCATTGAAGGACGAGACCGTCGTACGTGTGAGGCTCAAGGGGATCAAGATCCTCACGATTAACCATGGAGAATACGCGCTTAACGAGGATACGCCTGAAAAGCAGGAGGTGCAGAGTTCGCACGACTCAGCAGAACGGTTTTCGACCGTGCCGCAGACCAACGTGAGTAACGGGAAAGAATCAGATCAGGAAGGATACTGCTAAAGATGGAATTGCCCGACCACTGCCGCAAAATTACGAATCGAGGTTGCAACCTATGATCTGCTGATGAATTCCAACTAGTGGCCTCCAACGCCCGTTGAAGCCAAGGAGCTAACGCCGGGAGCCCAAAGGGACCCGTTTTCAAATGCGGAGGTTGACCGTGAGGAATCGACCAGTCTCGTACGAAAGCAATTCGCACGCTGGGCCGGATAAAACGAGACCAGAGATCGCGGCGGCAGAAGAGAGTTCGTTTCGCGACGCGAGACGATCGCAAACAAGCTTCACCGCGCCGCTGGGACGTAGAGTGCTTTTGCGGCTGGCCGTTGTTGCCGCCTGCGCATTTTTGGCGCTGGAAGTCTATTTGTGGGGCGCAGCCATTCGTCCGCGCTATCGCATCGTTGACGCGCAGACCGAACCCGGGAGCACTCCCAGCGAATGGGTCCTCGCACGAGAGGGCTCTCATGCCGAGCACTGGACAGCGCGGGACACTGATGGCGACGGCACGTGGGACGAATTCGACACTCCCCAGGGCCCCTTCGCGCGTCCAACTTCATCCTCCCCGCGACGCTGGCTTGTGGTCTGTCTCGACGGCGTTCCGATTACTGCGACGCAATCTCTGTGGGATGCCGGGCACTTTCGCGAATTCTTTCGCCCCACAGCGACCGTCAGCACGCTGCCCTCAGACAGCGAAATGGCCCTGACGGCGGCGCTGCACGCCGCGCCCGTTCCTGGTTACGAGCACCGCTACTTCGATCGCGCGAAAAATACAATGCGCGGTGGGGCGTGGGTGACGCTCTCGGGATACGGCATCCCGTATATTCGGAAGCTCGACTATGATCCTCCGGGCTGGTCCAAAGCGGCGCCTTATGTGATGTTACGAAAAACGTATGACGCGGATTTGGGCAGGTTTCGTGGAACTCTATCTCGACGCGCGAGGAGATCTCGGTATTATCGTGTTCAGCGATCACGGCAACACACAGGTGCCAAACCGCGCCGTCCCGCTCGAGACGTTTCTGACCGGCCACGGCTGGCGAGTTAGCGACTCTCTGCACTCGCCACGCGACGTCGCGATTCCCCCCTATGGTCTAGTCGGATTTGCCGCGATCTATTGCCAACCGGAATCGGTGGAGCAACTTGCGGAAGACCTGCGCGGAGTCGAAGGCGCGGATGTGATCGTGAGCCGTGATCCCGGGGGCAGGATGGCGACAATCCGGGAAGCGGGTTCAAACGCGATTGCGGAGTTGGAATGGTCCGCGGATGGCCGCCGCTATCGATATAGAGGGCGAGAAGGAGACCCGCTTGATCTAGCCGATCTATTCGGGCGTTTACGCGCGTCGGGCAAATTAGACGGAAAAGGCTTCGCCTCCGACGCCGATCTGTTCGCGGCTACTTGGTCGGCACTCTATCCCGATGCTGCAGGACGCATTCGAGCTTGGGCGACCGGCGGAGTGCGCAATCCTTCGGACATCATGGTGAGCTTTCGGCCGGGATATTTCTACGGCAAGGGCTCTTTCAATTATCTGGTGACCTTGGCCGGTACGCATGGTGGCCTGGAACGAAGCGCGACACTGGGTTTTGCCATGGCGACGTTTCCGCTGCCTGTTGCCACCCGCGTCCGCGACGTGATTCCTGCGCGTTTGCTCGATGCGGCGTCCGCGCGGCAGAGGCCGAATAGATCCGCATCCCCGCAGGCGGTGGCTGCGCTCAGTTCGAACCCTTGACCGGGGAAACGAGTTGAAAAACGCGTTGAACGCATATCTTACCGCTAGACTACGACTAGGCTCCGACGTTTGATCGCGTGCATGTTAGCGATTGATGGCGAAAGGGCTAAGGCATGTAGGGGAGAAGAAACCCGAACTGTTCCGCTATTCGCAATCTGTGCGCAGTGCCATTTGGCAGGCAAAGTGCCACCTCGCTGGCAGTGGCATGTCGGCATTCTGAGTGTGAAATCGATCCGCCGTTTTTGTCTATCTCGTACTTCGCTAAGCGTTTCCAGCAGAAAGAAAGAATAACCAGCATTGGCATCGTGTGTGCACTTTGACTGCGTGCAGAAGAATGTACTGAAGAAGACGGTGGACATGGAGGATACCGATGGCCACGGCTGCAAAATTCCGCATCGACGTTGCGATTCACGATCTGTTGATGAATTCCAACCAGCGACTTCCAGCACCGGCTGAAGCCAGAGGGTTAACTCTCCCAGATCCTGTTTTCCCTCAATTTCCGGGTCGGCTGAAAGATCCAGGACCAGAAACTCCCCCCGAGAAGCGCAAATGGGGGCCGAAGGATGTCTACCGCTACTCACGCGGATGGTTGGTTCCTTATATGCGTTCGCGCATCCTGCCCGGGGAATTCCATCCCATCACCGCATATCTATTCGTCGAGTACAAATGCAATCTGGATTGCTGGTACTGCTGGGCTTACGACAACAAAGTCAAAGGCATGACAGAAGACGTGGCCCGGCGTTCTATCGACTGGCTGCACGACAATGGATGCCGAGTACTCGCCTTAATGGGCGGAGAACCACTCCTGCGGCCGGATTTCGTGCACAAAGTCGTCTACTACGCTGCAAAGAAAGGCTTCTGGGTCTATATCGCCACGAATGGGCGTTTGCTTCGGCCCGACGTGGCGGATCGTCTTGGTGACGCGGGTGTGTCCGTCTTCAACTTCGCCATGGATTCCTGGGACCTCAAGCCCAGCCTGCCGAAGGCTTTGGTCCCGGCGCAGAAGAATCTGGAGCACATCCTGCGTAAGCAATATGTGGACGGCTACCTGGTCTTCTTCAACATGAATATCTGCCGTAATAATACAGAGGACGTCCGAAAGCTCACGGAATACGCCCACGATCATCGCGTGGCCACGGATTACCACATCAACGAAACCCCGATGCTCGAACAGGACGACCACTTCAAGCATCTCTACGACAACCCAACCTACATCCGCCCGGAAGACTGGCGTGAAGTCGATGCTCTGGTGGACTGGCTAATTGAGAAAAATAAATCAGGGTACCAGATGGTGAACTCGGTCCAACGGCTGCAAGAGATTAAAGCTTTCATGCGCATGTCCTCTGGTCTTGATTTAAGGGAATACGGCTGGAATGGCGACGGAACAAATGGAAATGACCATCAGGCCAAGCTGCTCGCTTCGATGCCCGGGATTGCCCAGGACGCGAGCGGCGAGTTACGTTTCGCGGAATGGAACTGCCGCGCCGGTCAGAATAATGTCATCATTCGTACCGACGGCACGGTCGCGCCCTGTTTTCCGATGTATGCGTCAACCTTCGACTGGGGGAACATCGATCACCCGAAGTTCGATCAGTCGCAACTCTCCTCCATGAAGACGACCTGTCAACGCCATTGTTTCTCAACTCTAAACCATAACTTGGCGTACTGCTACAATGATGCCCGTGTGATCAAGTGGCTCTGGTCCAACGTGATCAAGAACAAGTTCCAGGGTGGTGTGCGCAGTTTCGAGGACTGAGACATCGGAGCGGAAACGCTTATCAAATTCGCGGCGTGGGAGCCCTTTGGCAAAGTTTCGTGGCGATCGAATCGCTTTCGGCAGGCCGGGCATTGACCCTCGATGGACCCAGGGAGCTAAGGCTGGCGTGGGGACCGCCTACGCCACCTCCAGCCGCCTCTGGTTCACCCTTTGGAATGGCATTATCACCGAAACCTACTACCCCACAATTGACAGGCCGCAGATTCGTGACCTTCAATATCTGATCACCGATGGTAAGAGTTTCTTCCATGAAGAGAAGCGCCATCTTCGGACGCAGATGGAGCGACCCTGGACGAATGCGCTCGCATATCGCGTCGTGAACTCCGACCCGAACGGGCGCTACCAAATTGAAAAGCAAATCATCACGGACCCCCACCTCTCGTGTGTTCTGCAACATACCAAGCTCAAGGGCGATCCGCAGTTTCTATCTCAGCTTCGTCTCTACGCTCTGTGCGCTCCACACCTGGAGGTCGGAGGGTGGGGCAACAGCGGCCACATCGTGGAAGCAGCCGGGCGCGGCATTCTGGCGGCCGAGAAACACGGGACGTGGCTTGCACTGGCGGCCACGTTGCCTTTTCGCCGCCTCTCCTGCGGTTACGTAGGGCAAAGCGACGGCTGGACGGACTTGAATGAGAACCTGCAAATGGATTGGGAGTTCGACCAGGCGCCCGACGGCAACATCGCGCTGATGGGAGAACTGGACCTGGCCGGCAAAGATGAGTTCACTCTGGGTTTGGCCTTGGGGGACAGTTTGCAGAACGCCGTCACCACACTTTTGCAAGGATTGGGATTGCCCTTCGAGCAGCAGCGAGAGCGTTACATCGATCAATGGTCCCGACCCGGCCGCAAGACGTTGCCCTTGCAAAATGCCTCCGGCGACCAGGGCAGGCTCTACGACAGCAGCGTGAGTCTGCTGCTCGCACATGAAGACAAGAATTTCCCCGGTGCATTCATCGCTTCTCTTTCCATCCCTTGGGGAGAAATGAAAGGAGACGAGGATACAGGCGGCTATCACCTGGTGTGGACGCGCGATATGGTGCAGAGCGCCACCGCGCTGTTGGCTTGCGGTCACACGGAAACTCCCTTGCGAGCTCTGATTTACCTCGCCGCCTGCCAGCAGGCGGATGGCGGGTTCCCGCAAAACTTCTGGTTAGACGGTGAGCCTTACTGGCGCGGTGTTCAGCTCGATGAAATTGCGTTCCCGATCATTCTGGCATGGCGGATGCACCAGTGCGGCGCGCTTGCGGGATTCGATCCATACTCCATGGTGGTGGGAGCGGCGACAAATCTCATTCTGCATGGGCCCGCCACGGCTCAGGAGAGATGGGAAGAAGCTTCTGGGTACTCTCCCTCGACGATCGCCGTGAAAATTGCCGCCTTGCTGTGCGCCGCCGTCTTCGTCCGCGAGCGAGGAGACGAAGCCACAGCGCAATTCATAGAGGACTACGCGGATTTCCTCGAGTGCCATGTGGAGGCATGGACGGTCACTACACAAGGGACTCTGGTACCCGGCATAAAGAGGCACTACATCCGCATCAATCCGGTGAGTGTTGCCGACTGCTGTCCCGATGAGGATCCCAATACAGGGACTCTGGTGCTGTCGAACCGTCCTCCGGAAACGCAGTATGAGTTTCCAGCCAAAGAGATCGTGGATGCCGGATTCCTTGAGCTGGTGCGCTACGGGATTCGCAGGCCGGATGATCCCATCATCGTAGACTCGCTGAAAGTCATAGATGCCGTGCTGAAGGTTGAAACTCCCTTCGGCCCTTGCTGGCATCGCTATAACCACGACGGCTACGGCCAACGCAACGATGGATCGGGCTACGATCGCTGGGGCACCGGCCGCGCTTGGCCGCTATTGACGGGCGAACGGGGTCACTACGAACTGGCCGCTGGCCGTAGGGCCGTTCCCTTTCTGCGTGCTATGGAGGCATTTGCCTCCTCGACAGGATTGCTGCCCGAACAGGTGTGGGACACGTGCGATCTCCCTGAAGCCCACATGTATCTAGGCAAACCCACCGGGGCAGCCATGCCCTTGATGTGGGCCCACGCCGAATACATCAAGCTGCTGCGTTCCGCCTCCGATGGCAAGGTCTTCGATCTGATCCCCGCGGTCGCCCAGCGTTACTTAGGCGAACGCAAGAACTGCCGTTGCCTGGAAATTTGGAAACACAACCGGCAATGCCGCACAGTAACAAAAGGCTATACGCTGCGTATCCAAGCACCGGCCGTTTTTCGGCTCCATTGGACCAAAGACGAGTGGCAGAGCATCCATGATACGGATTCCTCTGGAACGCTATTGAAGGTTCACTTCGTGGACATACCAATCGCCGCGGCTCAGCGCGCCCCGATCCGCTTCACATTTTTTTACCCAGAAAGTAGCCGGTGGGAAGGGTGGGATTACATCGTTCGCGTGGAGTGATTGAACCCTTCCATCGAAACAATCTGGAATTCGCGGGAAGCGACATCACACGAAAAGTGGCGGAAAACACACACGACGTAACCCAGATTGTTTCGCAACCGGCAGCGCAACACCTCATTCGCCCAACAACTACCCAGGGACATATCGGAGATGTCCTGAAGGACAAGATTGTTTATGACGCAGCGACAACTGTCGGCGGTTCAGGCAGCAGACCGTGCTACGCCTTGGCGAGCTCCCCAGCAAGGGTATCTGCAGAATGCCTGTGACGGGTATCGTACCTATCTATTGAAATTAATTTAGCCCGTTCGTCTGTCCGGTAATCGCTATCCCGCCGCAATTTGTGCCGCAGTGCCATGTCGCAGGTAAAGTGCCACCCCGGTGGCAGTGGCATGTCGGCATTTTGAGTTGAAAATCGATGCGCTGCTTTTCTTATCTCGTACTTCGCTAAGCGTTTCCAGTGCAAAGGAAGCCTAAAACCGGCTTTGGCATGGTGTGTGCACTCTGACTACGTGAAGAGGAAACGCGATCTTAGAGGCTAAGAAGCCACCGAGACGATCAACCAGGAGCCAGGCCCGTGATTTCATTCACGCGTTTGTCACACAAGTTGGCCGGGATAGACAGGAAGAAGTGGATTTGGATCGGCCTTGCCGCAGCTCCGACAGTACGCCTCTATTATGTCCGGGAGATGATCGCCGCTCTGATCATCTTCTCGGTCCTGTTTGTGGGCGCGGCTACGGTTGTTCTCATTATTTTCCTTGTGGACCGCGTCAGTCAGCAGATCGTAGTTTGGGCAGAGGCGGGCGTCACTCGGCTGGTACACTGGGTCGTTGATGCGTCGAAAGCATGATTGCAGGGCCGCTCAGGACCGAGGCTGTGCCGCATCGTTTCCGAGAGGAACATCAGAAGGAGAGCGAGAAAGGAAAATCGCACTCATTACTGGCGGCAACGGCGGAATCGGTCTCGCGACGGCCAAGCGATTTGTGAACGAAGGCGCGTACATCTTCATAACGGGGCGCGGGAGCCAGAGCTGGCTGCGGCGATAAGGGAAATCGGGGAAAATGTCAGCGGCGTACAGGGCGACGTGTCGAAGCTCGACGATCTTGATCGCCTTTTCGCACAAATCAAGCGGGAGAAGGGCAAGATCGATGTTGTGTTCGCGAATGCCGGAGTTGCGAAGTTTGCCCCGTTTGGAACGATCGCCGAGGAGTTCTTTGACTCGATCTTCAACATCAACGTGAAAGGTATGCTCTTCACCGTACAGAAGGCGCTTCCGCCTGATCAGGGACGCGACCGCTGCCTTTGATCATGAAGGCATGCACGCGGCGCACGAGGTCAATGGACCGCGGTACGCGCACGCTATTCTGGCCACCAAGGAACTGTTGGCCCTTCTGCCTGCAACCCAGGAGAGGAAACAGACGATTAAGAAGGTCGAGATCGAACGGTTCAGCGTAATCTCTTCCAAGCCGTTCGAGGCAGTCGTGGCGGCACTCCGGGTGGCCGTTGGGCGACCGGATATGGTCGAGTTCGCGAAGGCAACCAAGGGCGCACGGAACTTCACTGAACTGGAAAGCGTGGTTCAGAGAGGTTTGGGCTGGACTGGCCTTATGATGTTTATGGAACTGGATCATGGCGCGATTCTGCGTAAGTAGACCGGACGGGACAATCCGAAAATCGTGCGCTTTATGATTGGCAATCCGCTCATCATGAAGGAAATGGCAAAGCACGTTCCTGATGCCGGATCGTACGCTCCGGTCACGATACTGGTGGATGAACGGCCAGACGGCGTGCATTTGTCGTATGACAAGATGGCCAGTCTTCTGGCCCCTTACGGGAATCCCAAGGCTCTTGCTGTCGCTCGAGATCTGGATTCGAAAATCGAGAACCTTCTTCGAGAGTCTGAGGTTTGACGACGGGGAATGGAGCTTGGGAGTTTGGAGGTGCCTCAGCATGAACGAGAAACACAGTCAAAAAGCAGAAATGGTGATGCAGCCGATTTCAGGGATTCATCACGTCACCGCGATCGCTTCGGATCCGCAGCGTAATTTGGACTTTTACACTGAAGTACTCGGGATGCGGCTGGTCAAGCGCACGGTGAATTTCGATGACCCCGGTACGTATCATCTCTACTTTGGTGACGAAGTCGGGACTCCAGGTAGTATTCTGACCTTCTTTCCCTGGCCCATGGGGGCGCGAGGCAGCCCCGGCGTCGGACAAGTGGAGGCAACTTCGTTCGGTATTCCCGAGAACTCGCTGAGCTACTGGGAGCGACGGTTGCTCGCCGCGGGAATCCCAGCGGAGCGCTCCGGAAAGCGCTTTGATGAAGAAGTCTTGACATTCGTTGATCCGGACGGCCTGAAGCTGGAGTTGGTGGCGCATCCCCAGCGTGCCGGCGCAATGCGGGCGTGGAAAGAGGCGTCGGTGTCGGCACAGCATGCCCTTCGCGGCTTTTATTCTGTGACCCTGTGCGAGCAAGGATACGAGAGCACGGTGGAAGTTCTCGAAACGATGGGATTCAGGAAGGTTGGTGAGCAAGGGAATCGCTTCCGCTTCGACGTGGGCGAAGGAGGCACAGGCGCATGGGTCGATATCCTGTGCGCTTCAGAGGCTTCCTACGGAAGGGTGGCTGTGGGAATTGTCCATCACGTCGCGTGGCGGGTGGTGGATGACAATTCGCAGCAGTCCTGGCGCAAGCGGCTCGTCAACAGACATCTGAACGTCACGCCGGTGATTGATCGCTGCTACTTCCATTCCATCTATTTTCGCGAGCCGGGTGGCGTGTTATTTGAATTGGCTACCGATCCGCCGGGTTTCGCCATTGACGAGCCGATGGAAAAACTGGGTGAAGCGCTCAAGCTTCCGTCATGGCTCGAACCAAGCAGAAAGAGAATCGAACAGGTTCTTCCGCCGATTCAACTCCGCAGACCCATAAAGGAAGCATGATGAAATCCGATGCGGATGATCCTCACCGCAATCAACCCGTTCTCCAGCGCGGACGAGCGCTTGATTCCGCCAAAGGTGCCGTCGTGCTCATTCACGGTCGGGGCGCCTCTGCGGAAGATATCCTGGGCCTTGCGGACGAGTTTGGTCTACCTGAATTGGCGTATCTTGCTCCGCAGGCCGCCGAGCACACTTGGTACCCATATTCATTCCTGGAGCCCCTTCAGCAGAATCAGCCGTGGCTCGACTCGGCCCTGATGATGGTCGCAAAAACTGTTCACCGTGCTATCACTGCCGGTATAGAGCGGGATCAGATCGCTATCGTCGGATTCTCTCAAGGCGCATGTCTCGCCACAGAATTCGTTGTACGAAATGCAGCCCGCTACGGCGGCGTCATCGCGTTCACTGGCGGACTTATCGGTCCGCCTGGAACTAAGTTTGTATACTCTGGCGAGCTTTTGGGTACTGCGTGTTTCTTGGGTGCGGGTGATCGTGATCCGCACGTTCCCTGGAAAAGAGTCGAGGAGTCAGCGTCGGTGCTGTCTGCGCTCGGCGGAGTTGTTACGTTGCGACGCTATCCGGGTCTGCCGCACACGATCAACCGGGACGAAATCGAACATGCCAAGACCATTCTGCGGCGGCTTATCGCTAAGGAGAGAGCAGTATAGGGTTCATTTCTTTCGGATTGAGCAACAAGAATGGCGTGGCGCGTCTACCGGTTTCAATACCTGGAGCCGGGAGGGATGGGGTTACACAATGAAAGCTATCGTTGTTCATGAATTCGGCGGGCCCGAAGTTCTTAAACTCGAAGAACTCCCCACGCCACGTCCCATGGCCGGTCAGGTGCTCGTCCGGATTCGTGCGGCAGGCGTGAATCCATATGACACCTACATGCGCAACGGTGTTTATGCCATTAAGCCGCCTTTGCCTTACACGCCCGGCTCGGATGGCGCAGGTGACGTCGAAGGCGTCGGAGAAGGTGTGAAGACGGTAACCGGAGCGTACGCGCAATATGCGCTGACCCAGGAGAGCCAGGTTCACCCGCTCCCAGCGAACATCACTTATGCGCAAGGCGCGGGCGTCTGGGTTCCCTACGGCACTGCATACCACGCGCTGTATCAATGTGCCAGAGCCCGGGCGGCCGAAACCGTGCTGATTCACGGTGCCAGCGGCGGCGTGGGAATCGCGGGTGTGCAGATCGCGCGTGCGATGGGCTTCACCGTTTTTGGCACGGCCGGAACGGAGAAAGGCCTCGAATTAGTCAGGCGCGAAGGCGCGCATTCCGCATTTGATCACTCCAAGTCCGGATACCTGGAGCAGATTGTCAAAGCGAGCGGCGGGCGGGGTGTCGACCTCATCCTCGAAATGCTCGCCAACGTGAACCTGGGCCAAGACCTCAAGCTGCTCGCTCCTCAGGGCCGCGTCGTTGTCATTGGCAGCCGCGGTGACGTCACCATCTCGCCGCGCGACCTCATGACGCGGCGTGGCTCGATTCTCGCCTTCACGCTATGGGGCGTCACCGAGGCCGAAGAAAAGGAGATTCATGCTGCAATCATCGCCGGGATGGAGAATGGCACCCTGCGGCCTGTCGTTGGCAAGGAGCTGCCGCTCGCCGACGCTTCCCGCGCCCACAAAGAAGTTTTGGAGCCCGGCGCCTACGGCAAGATTGTTCTGGTTCCGTAACGTGCGACACTTCTTCATTCTCAATCGAGGCGTTCATCTGGTGGCCGGTGGTGGGCCCCATGGCGCATTCGCTCAGCCCAGGCCATTCGTACATCAGAGTTCAGCGCACTCAGAAGGGACCCTTTATGGCGACACAATCGCTTGGGAGAGAGCTCAGCAATCGGGAGTTCTTTATTCGGCGCTGGGAACAAGAATACCCGGCGTTTGTGAGGGTATTCAAAGCCCTGCCCGTTAATCGTCTCGAGTACCGGCCCCACCCGCGGTCACGTTCGGCCGGAGAACTGGTTGCCCTGCTGGTTTCTGCCCAACAGAGTTGCATTCAACTCTGCCAAAGCCGGAAAAGTCTGTACAGCGGTTTGCGCTGGCAGGAACCC
>WNGP01001733.1_pt1 | contig 18389 bp, 14 predicted proteins | sample 5407671 | NCBI WGS metagenome assembly WNGP01 (sample SAMN13153381, study PRJNA577476) | soil metagenome | isolation source: 40 cm soil or saprolite under Garry oak tree replicate 2 | place: USA:California | collected 2016-06-15 | reverse complement strand
AAAGGCGAGGCGGTCGCCGCGGCAAAGGCGTTTCGCGCCACCGGCCGAAAATCGTTACCGGAAACTGTTGATGGATCGTGCCCAATGCTTCAACAAGAAACAGGCAATTGCCTGATCTACGAAGATCGGCCATTCGGTTGCCGCACTCACTTTTGCGCCGCGGCCGGTGGACCAATCGCGCGCCGCGAAGTCCTTGATCTAATCCGGCGCCTCGAAGATATCGATCTTGTACTAAACGGAAACGGCCCGCGCCCGTTGCAGAATGCGGTCGCGGACGCGCTCGAAGAAGTGGGATAAACGCGGCCGCGCTCCTCTACCTCTTTTGGATCATGTCGCGCGAAGTCGAAATGTTCTACTGTTTCTGAGCTAACCACGGGTGGCTGATATGAAGCTGATTTGCGTTGCAGGTTTTCTCCTGATTTTTGCCGAGCTGAGTTTTGCGAATTCGTTTCAAGATGATTCGCATTATGTCCAGCTCGGTCCGCGCACCGGTTATTACGTTGTGCGCGACGGTTCTCGACTCTCCCATCAGCTCGGCGTCGATGATGGGCCATACCTCGACACTGCCGATCCATTGCGCCATGGCTATGGCGCCGACGTTCTGGCGTTTCGGTTCAATCAAGCCGGTCGACTAATTAGCGCGCCAGCCTATATCGCGAATGCGCAGCTGAATGAATTTTACACCCGACGCATCGGCTCACTCATTCGCGGCCGCACAACGGTCCGCGATGTGCAAACGCTCTTTGGCCACGCCCAAAGCATCTCGCGTCGTCCCAACGGCTTCGTTTACTATTACACGCTCGACGTTTTCAATCCGTTCGAACAATTCGGCGGCGGCCGCCGCTAAGACCGACAACAGCAATACGCTTCGGACTTACTTGATTCTGGTAAACTCGAGTTTGGAACCGGTGGATTCCCGGAATGTCATGTGGTCACGCGAAATTGTGAGTTGATAAACCGACTTCTCGAACGGTGTCTCAATCTTTATTCGCCCGCTGTCCCCGAAACTGTATCTGCCTCGCGTGCTGCCGATCGTGACCAGCCCGTTGTCGGCGAATTCCCAAACGACCGAGTTTGGATCGGACGAGGTTTGCCATTTACCGACAATCTCACGCGAAGGACCGCCGCAAGCGACGAGGACCGACCACAAAACTGCGCTGATTAATAATCGAAGGTGAAGTCGGCTAGAGCTGCGTGACATTACCGCCTGCAACGTTCAAGAAATTACTTCTTCTTCGATTCTTTCTTTACTTCGCGCTTGGATTCCGTCGGCTCTTTTGCCGGCTTTGATTCTTTGGTCGTTTTCTTGGCCTCGCCCGGGCGATATTCCTCCTGCTCGGCGGCAGCGAACGCTTTCTCCAGTCCGACCATGTCTTCGCCAGGGCGAAGGGTGTCGAATGTTTCGGCTTCCTTGCGCAACTGTTCTTCCGAGTAATTGGCCGCCTTGATCGACAACCCGATCCGGCGCTCGACTTTATCGACTTTGATGACGCGAGCTTCGACTTCCTGTCCGACCTTGAGCACGTCTTTTACTTTGGCGACGTGGTCCTCGCTTAACTGCGAGATGTGAACCAGGCCGTCGATGTCGTCCTGCAATTGCACAAACGCGCCAAAGCTGGCGAGCTTGGTCACGTTCCCTTTCACCAGATCACCGATCTTGTATTTTTGATCGATGTTCTTCCACGGATCTTCGCTCAGCTGTTTGATCCCGAGACTGATTCGCTGATTCGTTTTGTCGATGTCGATGACTTCAGCTTCGACTTCGTCGCCTTTCTTAAAGACTTCGCTCGGGTGGTTGATTTTTCGAGTCCAACTCAAATCGGAAACGTGAATCATTCCGTCAATGCCTTCATCCAGCTCCACGAACGCGCCGTAAGCGGTCATGTTCCGAATCGTCCCCTTGACCCGGCTGCCAATGGTAAATTTCTTCTCGATCTCGTCCCACGGATTCGGTTCAAGCTGACGCAGGCCCAGCGAAATCTTCTGCTCTTCCTTGTTTACGCCGAGCACGACCGCGTCAACCTCCTGGCCGACGGTTAAAATATCCGACGGTCGCATGATTCGTTTCGTCCAGGAAAGTTCGGAAACGTGAATGAGACCTTCGACGCCTTCCTCCAATTCCACGAACGCGCCGTAAGGAACGAGATTCGTGATCTTGCCTTTGACCTTTTGACCGGCCGGGAATCGCTCTTCAATCTGGTCCCACGGATTTTTCTGGGTCTGTTTCAGTCCTAACGAGACGCGCTCTTTCTCCTTATTAATATCGAGGACCTGGACTTCGAGTTGTTGTCCGACTTTGACCAGCTCGCTCGGATGCCCGAGCCGGCCCCAAGTCATGTCGGTGATGTGGAGCAAGCCGTCCATGCCGTCGAGATCGATGAACGCGCCGAAGTCGGTCAGATTTTTCACCGTGCCGGTGACACGATCGCCCACCTTCACGCTATCCATGAATTTCTGTCGCTTCTCGCTTCGCTCCTGTTCGATCAATTCGCGACGGCTGAGGACCACATTGCGCCGATCGTCGTTGATCTTGACGATCTTGAAATCGTAAGTGTTGCCAACGAACTGCTGTAAATCTTTCGGCGGCACGATATCGATCTGCGACGCCGGCAAGAATGCTTCCACTCCGATGTTCACCATCAGCCCGCCTTTGACGACCGATTTCACTTTGCCTTTGATCAAGCCGTCTTCCTGAAAAACACTCGCGATCTTGTTCCAGTTCTGCCGATAGGCCGCTTTCTCTTTCGAGAGCACAACCATGCCCTCGTCGTTCTCGAGTCGCTCGAGCAACACGTCGACTTCGTCGCCGACTTCCAAATTTTCCACGTCTTCGAATTCCGCCAGGGGAATGACACCTTCCGATTTGTATCCGATGTCGACCAGCACTTCGCGCGGGCGAACTTCCAAAATACGTCCTTTGACGATGCTGCCTTCCCGGAAATCCGGCATCGGCTTCGACATCACATCCTGCATTTGCACCATAATTAAAAAGGCCTCCTTGGGGCACGCGATCCCGCCCTGGCCGGATCGATCTTTTCCGTGCAGCTAAAGCATCGGAAAACGGAGCGCCACAGTATGTGTTTTCGCGCGATTGGTCAAACTCTGATCCGTGAGGTAAGACTCGGTCCCTAATTGCTGGTCGGAGTTCTGCTGGTGGTTTTCCACTTGTCTCTGGTCCGTCGCATTTCCACCGGAGTGCCACGGGTGCAAACATCGCACCAATGCCGTTTGGCTGACTCAAGGCGCTTTCGCGCGCCGCACACTTCGCATTCGAAGACCTCGGTGGATGTCCTTTTACTTGTCGATGGTATCATATTTACCTGATTTCTGCGCGGACGGCTCCACTTACGCTGGTTTTGGTGGAAACACAACTCGAAGTCAGCGTTGAGCGCGCTCTGTTTCTCTCCATATTTGACTCACAATGTCGATCCTACGGATATTGGTCTTGGCGGCGCTTGGTGCTGCGACTTCGCTGCGCGCGAACTCGCCCGCCGAGCAAAACGTGGCCCAGGCGATCAAATCGCCGGATCTAAGCATTGTTCACCTTTGGGCGCCGTGGTGCTCCAATTGTCAGGCCGAACTTAAAAACGGCGGCTGGTTGAAAATGGTCAAAGACAATCCGCAGGTGACATTTTATTTTGTTTCCGTCTGGAACGACGGCGGCGATGGCAAATCGATGCTTTCCAAATTCCAAATCGCTGATCAACCCAATGTCATTGTTCTGGCTGATCCCGGCCCGCGCCACGGCGACAACAAAATCAAACAATTTGCCGGGATGCCGCTCTCGTGGATCCCGACAACCTGGATCTATAAAGGAGGCGATCTTCGCTACGCGCTCAACTACGGCGAAGTTCATTTTAACGTGCTTCAGCAATTTATTGAAGACAGCAAATCGGAATGGTCGCATAAGGGCGAACCCAAGTTGCCTGAATGACGGCGGCAACGATTTCTCCCAATAGCGCAAAAGTTAAATTCCGCCTCGCCGGCGACGCGCAACCGCTCATTCTCATTCCGGTCCATGTAAACGATCGCGGTCCGTTTGATTTTATTCTCGATACCGGCGCGGGAACTTCGCTGCTCGCATCGGACCTTGCGAAGGAGCTTGAACTAAAGACTATCGGTTCAAAGGAGGGCCAAAGTGCCGGCGGCAAAGTTTCCGTGTCCCTGGCGAAGGTCGATTCTCTCGCTGTGGGCGAAGCGAAATTAGGCGATGTCGATGTTGGGATTGTCGATCTTTCCCAGATCGGCAAGACCATCGGCGCGAGGATCGACGGCGATCTCGGCTATAATTTTCTGAAACATTTTCGCGTCGCGATCGATTACCGCGATTCCAAAATTCGTTTGGACGATCCGAAGCGGGTCGAAAGTTTTGGCCGCCGGGCGAAAACTGAGGTGCCAATTCGCTTGGCCGGTCCGGCGAAGCCGCTCGTTTTGGTCGATGTCCACGCGAACGGCCGCGGACCATTTCAGTTTGCGATCGACACCGGCACGTCGACCACTGCCATCTCGCCCGAGTTTGCGAAACAACTCGGAGTTCAAAGTTCGCCGGTCGGCGCGGGGACAACCGGCGGCGCGCCCGTCGATTTCTCGGCCGGCATGCTTGAATCATTTCAGCTCGGTGGTGCTAAGATCGACAACATGCCGGTCGTGGTCGCAGATTTCTTCACCATGCTAAACGCTGCCATCGGGGCGAAACTCGACGGCATCGTCGGCTACAATTTTCTCCGAAATTATAAAGTCGTGATCGACTATCCGGGCGAAACGCTCACTCTATTCTAGATATGCTCGAAGTTCCGACAGCGCCAACCTCAACCAAAAAGCCCCCGGCGATTCTCTCGCTCATCGGCGAGACGCCACTGGTTGAGATCACGCAATTCGACACCGGTCCGTGCCAGCTCTTTTTAAAGTTGGAAAATCAAAATCCGACCGGCTCGATCAAAGACCGGATCGCCTTGTCGATGATCGAGGCGGCGGAGGAGGAAGGAAAACTCGAACCAGGTGGGACGGTGATTGAAGCAACTGCCGGGAACACTGGGCTTGGTCTCGCCCTTGTTGCCGCGGCAAAAGGTTATCGTGTCGTGCTCGTGATTCCCGACAAGATGTCGCAGGAAAAAATCTCGCATGTACGCGCACTCGGCGCCGAAGTGCGGTTGACGCGTTCGGACGTGACGCGCGGGCACCCCGAATATTATCAGGACGTGGCCGCGCGCCTGGCCGACGAAATTCCGGGCGCCTTTTATGTTAATCAATTTGGCAACCCTGCTAATCCGCTGGCGCACGAACGCACGACCGGCCCTGAGATTTGGGAACAGATGCGGCACGATGTCGATGCAATCGTCTGCGGCGTCGGCTCGGGCGGAACGTTGACTGGCCTCGGCCGTTTTTTTAATCGAGTGAAACCGCGTCGCGGAATTGAGATGGTGCTGGCTGATCCAACCGGCTCGGTCCTCTATGAATATGTTAAGACCGGCAAGTTGGTGGAGGCCGGCAGCTGGGCGGTCGAAGGCATTGGCGAAGATTTCATTCCCGAGATCGCCGACATGTCGCTGGTGACTGACGCCTTTGAGATCGACGATGAAGAAAGTTTCGCAATCGCGCGCGACCTTTTGAGAAAGGAAGGAATTTTCGGCGGTTCATCGACCGGAACGCTGATCGCGGGCGCGCTGCGTTATTGCCGGCAGCAAACGCAACCCAAACGCGTCGTCAGTTTCGTCGCTGACACCGGAAACAAGTATCTTTCCAAGATGTACAACGATTTCTGGATGGCGGAGCAGGGATTCATTCACCGGGCGCCGCAGGGCGATCTGAACGATTTGATTTCGCATCGTTATGAAGCCGGCGAAGTCATTTCGGTCGGACCAACTGACACGCTCCTAACCGCGTTCAAACGAATGCGCGATGCTGATGTATCCCAATTGCCGGTGGTCGATCAAAGCGGGCGCGCGATCGGAATTCTGGATGAGTCCGACGTCCTGGTGAAAGTGCACCGCGACTCCGGCCACTTTAACGATCCGGTCAAGGACGCGATGACCGACCGGCTCGAAACGCTTCCGCCCAACGCGAAGTTTAGCGACCTGCTCGAAGTTTTTGATCGCGGTCGCGTTGCCATCGTGATGGACAGCGACAAATTTCTCGGACTGATCACGCGCACCGATTTGCTTTCCTATTTGCGGCTGAACATGCCGAAGTCTTCGGTTCCGCCGCAGCGCGAACATAATTAAGCGCGCACCAATTAGATCGACATGAAGAGACAACACGACTTTGCCACCCGCGCGATTCACGCCGGTCAGGAGCCCGATCCGACGACCGGCGCGATCATGACGCCGATTTACGCGACGTCCACCTACGTCCAGGAAAGTCCGGGCAAACACAAAGGCTTCGATTATTCGCGCTCGATCAATCCAACGCGCCTGGCTTACGAAAAATGCATTGCCGATCTGGAGAGCGGGACCCGCGGATTCGCATTCGCCTCCGGGCTGGCGGCAATGTCCACCGCACTCGATTTGCTCGAAAGCGGTTCGCACGTCGTTGTCAGTGACGATCTCTACGGCGGGACGTTTCGCCTTTTCGAAAAAGTTCGGCGTGGTTCCGCGAACCTCGATTTTACTTATGTCGATCTTACCGACGCGTCGCGCTTCGAAGACGCGATCAAAGAGAACACGCGAATGGTTTGGATCGAAACGCCGAGCAATCCTCTGCTCAAAATTATCGACTTGGAAGCGATCGCGAAGGTCGCGCGCGAGCGCAAAATTATTTCGGTTTCCGACAACACTTTCGCCACACCTTGGATCCAGCGGCCGATTGAATTCGGTTTTGATCTAGTCATCCATTCGGCGACCAAATATTTGAACGGCCACTCGGACATGATCGGCGGCGTGACCGTGGTCGGAGAGAGCAAGGAACTCGGCGAGCGGATGTGGTTTCTCCAAAACTCGGTCGGCGCGATCGCGGGCGCATTCGATAGTTTTCTGGTGTTGCGAAGTTTGAAAACGCTCGCGTTGCGAATGGAGCGCCATTGCGCGAACGCATTGGAGATTGCGCGCTGGCTCGAAGAACAGCCGCAGGTCGAGTCGGTCAGTTATCCCGGATTGAAATCCCACCCGCAGCATGATCTCGCCCGCACCCAAATGCGAGGGTTCGGCGGAATGGTCACCATCGTTTTAAAGACCGATCTCGAGGGAACGCGTCGGTTTCTCGAAAATACCCACCTCTTCGCGCTGGCGGAAAGTTTGGGCGGCGTTGAGAGCCTGATAAATCACCCCGCACTGATGACCCACGCCTCGGTACCGAAAGAAAAACGCGAAGAACTCGGCGTAACCGATTCGCTCGTCAGGCTATCGGTCGGAGTCGAAGATCTGCGCGATTTAATTGACGACCTGCAGTTCGCTTTCGCTGCAATTTAACAATTCTTGCTCATTTCGTTTAAACTCCCCGCTCAATGGGTAACACTTTCGGACAACTCTTTCGCGTCACGACCTTCGGTGAGTCGCACGGCGGCGGCATCGGCGTTGTGATCGATGGTTGCCCACCAAAGATCGAGATCTCGCAAGCCGACATTCAACGCGAGCTCGATCGACGCCGGCCCGGTCAAAGCAAAATCACCACCCAGCGGCAGGAGGAAGATCGTTGCGAAATTCTTTCTGGCGTGTTCGAGGGCAAGACACTCGGCACGCCGATTGGCATTCTTGTTCGCAATAAAGACGCGCGGCCGCAGGATTATGCCGAGGTCGCAAGAAAATTCCGGCCGTCGCACGCTGACTTCACCTACGAAGCGAAATACGGAATTCGGAATTGGCAGGGCGGGGGACGCGCTTCCGCGCGCGAGACGATCGGGCGCGTAGCCGCGGGTGTTGTCGCGCAAAGAATTTTGCGCTCATTTTATCCGAAGATCGACATCGTCGCCTACGTGATGCAGGTCCACGAGCTCGCCGCGAAGATCGATCGATCGAAAGTGAAGACGAGCGATGTCGATGCAAACATCGTCCGCTGTCCGGACAAGACGGCGGCGAAGAAAATGATTTCATTGATCGAGAAAACCCGGGCCGAAGGCGATTCGTTAGGCGGAGTGATCGAATGTGTCGTGCGGAATGCACCAGTCGGCCTGGGTGAACCGGTTTTCGACAAACTCGAGGCCGATCTTGCAAAAGCGATGCTCAGTTTACCGGCGACCAAAGGTTTCGAGATCGGGTCTGGTTTTTCTTCCACCCGCATGCGCGGCTCGGAGCATAACGATCCGTTTGAAATGCGCGCCGGCAAGGTTCGAACATCGACAAATTACTCCGGTGGCATCCAGGGCGGAATCTCGAACGGCGAAGAAATTTATTTTCGCGTGGCGTTCAAACCGACGGCGACGATCGCTCGCGAACAAAAAACTGTCAGCGCGTCACGCGAACAAACCAAACTTGCCGCCCGCGGTCGCCATGATCCGTGCGTCTTGCCGCGGGCGGTGCCGATGGTCGAGGCGATGGCCGCGCTTGTCCTGTGCGATCACGCCCTCCGCCAGCGCGCGATTAGGTTTTCGAGCGAATGAACTCGCAACTTCAAGCCGCCGCCGGCTCGCCGCTTTGGCAGCTCGTCTTTGTTACCTTCGCGCTTGCGTTGATTGTGTTCGAAGTCTTGCGCGGCTGGCGGCGCGGTCTGCCGCGACAAGTGGCGCGCTTGGGGGCGCTTATCGCCGCTTATTTCGCCGCCTATTTTGGCGGTAAATTTCTTGCCCCGCTTCTCGGGATGTTTTTCAGAATGCCGGACGTGTTATTGTCGATTTTCGCGGGTGCCATCTTCGCGCTGATCATTTACGTGGTCATCAGCGGGATCGGTTCGGCTCTTTTTCGGCGAACGAATCAACACGATTCCTTGATTGTCCGATTGCTCTATGGATCGACCGGCGCGTTGCTCGGAATGTTCTTCGGGCTGTTCCTGGTTTGGCTGATCGTCGTCGCCGTCCGATCGATCGGTTCGGTGGCTGACGCCCAAGTGCGCGAACAAGCGAGCGATTCCAGTGTCCTTCATGCGGTGGACGTTCGTCGACGTTTTTTGGGAGAAGCGAATGAAGACCAGGCGCCTTTGACCACGTCTTTGGCCCGTCTCAAAAACTCGCTTGAGATGGGAGTGATCGGTAACGCGGTCAAGAAAATCGATGTCGTTCCACAACAAACCTACGATGTAATCGAAAAGGTCGGGGCAGTAGCGGCAAATCCTCAAAATGCGGAGCGCTTTTTATCGTTTCCCGGTGCGCGCGAACTCAGCGAGCACCCAAAAATCATCGCGCTCCGCAATGACCAGGAGATCTCGCAAATGCTTGGGCAAGGGCGATTGCTCGAGCTTATTCAAGATCCGCGCATCATCGATGCCGCGAACGACCCGGATCTTAGAGCGCGACTGAGAAAATTCGATTTGAACGCAGCGCTCACTTACGCGACCCAAAAACAGCAATGAATTATGTCGCGACAATTGGACTGGAGGTTCACGTCCAGTTGAAGACGCGCTCGAAGATGTTTTGCGCGTGCCCGGTGGAATTTGGCGCGGTGCCGAACGCACACACTTGTCCGGTCTGTCTTGGTCTGCCGGGCGCGTTGCCGGTAATGAATCACGAAGCGTTGCGCATGACGGTGCTGACCGGACTGATGCTCGACTGCGACATTGCGTCAATCTCGAAGTTCGACCGGAAAAATTATTTCTATCCGGACATGCCGAAGAATTATCAGATCTCGCAATACGACATGCCGCTTTGCGCAAACGGCCGTGTCCCGTTGCACGATCTCGCTTATCCGAAGGATGCGCAGAAAAACATCGCGACTCCGAATAAGGAAGTGCACCTCGTCCGCATTCACCTTGAGGAGGATGTGGCCAAGAGTTTCCATTTTGAGACGAGTACCGGCATCGATTTCAACCGCGCCGGCACGCCGTTGATGGAAATCGTGACGCAACCAGAGATCAATTCGCCGGAGGAGGCGTTCGCCTTTCTCACGTCGCTCAAACAAATTTTGATTTACGGCGGAGTCAGCGATGCCGATCTGGAGAAAGGGCAACTGCGCTGCGACTGCAACGTTTCGGTGCGGCCGGAAAAGCAGGCGGAGCTCGGCGCGAAAATCGAGATCAAGAACATGAACTCGATTAGTGGAGTTCGACGCGCGCTTGCGTTTGAAATTCAGCGACAAACCGAAGCGCTCGAACGCGGCGAAAAACTGCAACAGGAGACCCGTGGCTGGGACGACGCCGCTGGTGAAACATTTCTCATGCGGACCAAGGAATCGGCCCATGATTATCGATATTTTCCTGATCCGGATTTGGTCCCGGTAAAGAGCGAAGTGCTGCTGGCGGAGGCGCGCGCGCGCATTCCGGAATTGCCGAAGGCGAAACGCGCGCGTTTCATCGAGCAATATCAAATCACCCCGTATGACGCGGGCGTGCTGGCGGACGATGTCGATCTTGCGCGTTATTTCGAAACCGCCGCCAAAGGTGCGAAAAAACCAAAGAACGTCGCCAACTGGATCCTGAACGATTTGCAAAGCGCGCTGAGCGCGGCAGGCAAGACAATCAATGACTGTCCAATTCCGCCGGAAGCACTCGACGAGCTGGTCAACTTGATCGAGAGCGGAAAGATTAGCGGCAAACAGGGCAAGGAAGTTTTCGCGGAAATGTTTTCCAGCAGCAAAGGTGCGGCCGCGATTGTAAAAGAAAAAGGGATCGAGCAATTGAGCGACACGAGCGCAATCGAAAAATTGTGCGACGAAGTGATCGCGGCCAACCCCAAACCGGCGGCGGATTTTAAGGCGGGCAATGCGGCTTCTCTCAATTTCCTCAAAGGCCAGGTGATGAAATTGTCGAAAGGCAAAGCCAATCCGCAGCTGGCCGGCGAAATTTTGGAAAAGAAACTAAAGGGATAGTTGCGTTTTAATATTGCCCTTTGTCATTCCGAGCGGAGTCGAGGAATCTCTTACTATTTCTGATCGGAAACATTTAGAGATGTCTCGACTTCGCTCGACATGACAAGACAAAGAATGCGGATCCTAATCGCCCCAGATAAATTCAAAGGCGCGCTAAATGCGCGTGAGGTTGCCGAGAGCATCGCGGCTGGCCTGCGCGAAGTTTTACCGGCTGCCGAGATCGACATCGCGCCGATGGCGGACGGCGGCGAGGGAACCGCGGAAGTAATTTCCGATGCGCTCGGCGGTTCATGGTTAAAATGCAAAGCGCACGATCCGCTCGGTCGCGAGATCGAGGCGCATTACGCTTGGATCGACGATCATCCGCCTTCGCCAAGGCTACGGCGTGACACGGGAAAACTCGCGGTGATGGAGATGAGCGAAGCGGCCGGCATGAGACGTTTACGGCCGAACGAGTTCGATGTCGATCTTGCGAGCACCTTCGGCGTTGGCGAAATGATTTTGGATGCCGCCGAGCGAAGCGCGCGACAAATCATCATTGGACTTGGCGGCAGCGCCACCACCGACGGCGGGTTCGGCATGGCGCGCGCCGTCGGGTTTCAGTTTTTTGCGGACGCGAAACAATTAAACGGTCCAATCCACGAGTTGGAAAAGCTTACGCGTGTTGTGGCACCCTCACCGCCCGCTTCGCGACTTCCTCTCCCCGAGGGAGAGGATGGAGGTGAGGGCAAAGCGCTGGCAAAAATTATCGCGGCCGTGGATGTGCGAAATCCGTTGCTCGGCGTAAATGGAGCGATCCGAGTGTTCGGTCCGCAGAAGGGCGCGACCCCGAACCAAATCGACGAATTGGAACGCGCTCTGACGAGACTGGCGGATGTCGTGGCCGAGCAATTCGGGTTTGATTATCGAGATAAACCGGGCGCAGGCGCGGCGGGCGGCATCGGCTTTGGACTAATGAGTTTTTGCGGCGCAACAATTCGGCCGGGCTTCGATGTCGTTGCCGAATCAATCGGCCTCGAAGCGAAAATGAAAGATGTCGATCTAGTCATTACCGGCGAGGGAAGTTTGGATCGGCAAACACTGGAAGGAAAAACGCCGGCGGGCGTGGCGCGATGCGCGCGCAAACTGGGGAAGCGGGTTTACGCGATAGTCGGGCGTGCGACCGACGAAGCGGAACCGCGAAAACTTTTTGACGGCGTTTATCAAAACGCGCGGCCCGGAATGAGCGATGAACAGAACATGAAACGCGCGGCGGAATTCTTGCGCGAGAATGCGCGCGAACTGGCGAACAGTTTGTAGGGCGAAATTCTACCTTTTGTTGCGGCTCACCCCGATCGAAACGAACGGATCTTTCACTGCCAGAAATATTTAGAGATGTCTCGGTCCTAGCCGGACCGGGATTCGCTCGACGTCACAGGTCAGTCAGGCGAAGCGCCTTCCCTACAATTTTTGATCCAACCGGCTTTCATTTCGCACGCGGTGGGCGAAAATAGCCGACTCATGCAGGATGTTCCTCCGGGCGCGCTGACGCCATTTGTCTTTTCCGATCCGGCCGGTAAACGCTGGCCGCGGTTGCGTCTTATTTTGCTCATCTTCGGCGTATTCGCCTTTCTGAGCACGGTGCTCTTTGTCCAGACCCTGTTTGTCGCGCCCCAGATGCGGGTGCCGTTTTCGTTGCGCCAATTAAAGGGACAATTGAAGGCGCTCCAAAGAGCGAACCCGGCGGGCCAGCTTGCGTCTAGCTCATTGCTTTGGCAGAAATTCGGCGCGGCCAAACAAGCAACGAAAAAGTTGGCCGGCGCAGCTGCGACCCCTAGTCCGCCGGCAAAATCTCGCAAAAAAGCGCCGCCGAATGAAGTCCGGCTCGCATTCTACACCAATGGCGATCCCTATAGTTACTCGTCGCTGGAAGAGCATGCGTCGCTGATTACGCATTTGTGTCCGGAATGGATCACCGTCATAAACGGTCTCGGCGACATTCAGATCGACCCCGACATTCGGCTGCCAAAATTTTGCGCGAACAAAGGAATCAAGCTGATGCCGTTGCTGACAAATTTGGTCGGGGACTCGTGGCAACCTGAAGCGATCGAAAATCTGGCGCATGGGCCGGCGGATCGACAGGAACGCTTTTTCGCGAAAGTAATCGCAGCGTTACGCGACGCGAAAGCTGCCGGGGTCATAATCGATTGGGAACAAATCGATCCAGTTTACAAAAAAGACTTGACCACGTTCATCGACAAGTTTTGCGACGCGCTTCATAACGACGACAAGGAACTTTGGCTCACGGTTCAACCGGGTCAGGAGCTCGAGTACATCGATTTCGACGAACTTTCGGATAACGTCGATCGGTTTGTCGCTTCGCTTTTCGACGAGACCTCGGACATCGATCCGCCGGGGCCGCTCGGATCACGCCCATGGTTTGAAGGGTGGCTGCATGTCTTGCTCGAAGGCACGGATACGAAGCAGTGGATCATCACGCTCGGGAGTTACGGCTACGATTGGACGGTCGGCGGCAAAAAAGCGGAGCTGATCAGCTTCGCCGAGGCAATGAGTCGCGCGAACAACGCTGAAATCCAGGGGGCCGAGGTCAGCGGTCCCAGTTACAATCCGTATTTTTATTTCGAGGACGGCGACAAGGAACACGCCGTCTGGTTTCTCGACGTGGTCACGTTATTAAATGAGCTACGCGAGGTGCGCGGTCAAAAAGCAGGCGGCTTCGCACTCTATCGCCTTGGCACCGAAGATCCCGCGATTTGGGACGCGCTGGCTGTCCCTCGCGATTTCAAGATCGAGAATCAGACGCGCGACGCACTCGAAGTGTTGAAAGGCACCGACACAATCACTGACGTCGGCGAAGGCGAAATCGTGACGGTGGACGAAAGTCGCGCCGACGGGATGCGCAAACTCGCCGTCGATTCAGAAGGCTATCTCACCGCCAAATACACAAAGTTCCCCGAGTTTCCGACCCTGTATCATCAGGGCGCGGGTGGGGAGCATCAGGTTGCGATCACGTTTGACGATGGTCCCGACCCGCAATGGACGCCAAAGATTCTGGACATTTTGAAAACGGCAAACGCGAAGGCCGCGTTCTTTTTGGTCGGAGTGAACGCCGAGAAATATCCCGGGCTGGTCCGGCGAATTGTCAACGAAGGGCACGAGATTGGGAACCACACTTATTATCATCCGAATCTGGCGCTGGCCTGGCCCGAGCATGTGCGGCTTGAATTGAATGCGACCCAGCTTCTGATCGAAACAATTACCGGCCGCGCGACCACGCTGTTTCGTCCGCCTTATGCCGCCGACACCCAGCCATCACAGATGAGCGAGCTGATGCCGTTGCAAATTGCGCAGGACTTGAGCTATCTCGTCGTTCTCGAAAACATCGATCCGCAGGATTGGGCGAAGCCGGGCGCGGACATTATTTTGCAGCGGATAAAGCAGCAACGGCGCGACGGCAGTATCATTTTGTTGCATGACGCCGGCGGCGATCGTTCCCAAACTGTGGCCGCGCTGCCGCGCATTCTCGATTGGCTGCACACACGCGGCGATACGATTGTGCCCCTGAGCACTTTGTTGGGAACATCGCGCGATGCGGTGATGCCGCCATTGCAAACAACGAATCGGTCGTTGGCGCGGCTGGTCAGCGGCGCCGGGTTCCGCGTTTATCACGCGCTCGAAGAATTTCTCTGGGCTTTCATGATCGTCGCCACCGCGCTGGTGGTCGCACGCACTTTGGTAGTGATTTGGCTCGCTTATCGTTTTCGGCGCTTACCCCAACACGATTTCGTAGCGCCGATCAGCATAGTGATCGCCGCTTACAACGAAGAAAAAGTAATCGCCGGCACTTTGCGTTCGCTGTTTTCAACCGATTACAGCGGCGAACTTGAGATCATCGTAGTGGACGATGGTTCGCGCGACCAAACCGCTGCGGAAGTCGAAGGCGTGGCCGATGTCGATCCACGCGTGCGTTTGCTGCGTCAGGAAAATCGAGGGAAAGCGCGCGCGCTACAACGCGCGCTGGCCGCGGCGCGCCACGGAATCATTGTGTTCGTCGACGCGGATACGCATTTTCAACGCGACACGCTGCCGCTGTTACTCGAGCCATTCGGCGACGAAACGATCGGCGCGGTTTCGGGCCACGCGAAAGTTGGCAATCTGCGCACGTTCATCGCGAGGTGCCAGTCGCTCGAGTACACTTGCGGATTCAATCTCGATCGCCGCGCTTACACGCGGTGGAATTGCATCACCGTCGTGCCCGGGGCAATCAGCGCGATCCGGAAAGCAGCGATCGATCGAGCCGGCGGTTTAAGTTTGCAGACCCTGGCCGAAGACACCGATCTCACATTGAGTCTGCATAAAGACCGGCAACGCATCGTCTATGTGCCGCAGGCGATCGGTTGGACGGAAGCGCCGGAATCGGTGCGCACTTTAGCGCGTCAGCGTTTTCGCTGGGCCTACGGCACGTTGCAATGTCTTTGGAAACATCGCGACATGATTTTCAACTGGAACTATCGCGCGCTCGGCTGGTTCAGTTTGCCGAGTGTTTGGTTTTTCCAAATCATTCTCGTGGCGGTCACGCCGGTGGTGGATTTGCTCTTGCTCGCATCGCTTCCGTTCGGTGCCTGGAGCGCGGTGCTCCCGTTCGTGATCACGTTTCTTTCGATGGATGTCATCCTCGCGACGCTCGCTTGCATTTTGGAACGCGAACCGATCACACGCGCGTGGCGGATTTTGCCGATGCGGCTGATCTATCGGCCGATGCTGAGTTATTGCATTTGGAAAGCGATTTTCCGCGCGATCAAAGGCGCATGGGTGAGCTGGGGCAAACTCGAACGCACCGCCAGCGTTCCCGTGCGAGCGTGATCTGAATTCGATGTTGAAAGTTGGACGTTGGACGTTGGGCGTTTGCTTGGCGATGATGTCGATCTTGGCGCTGACGTCATGCCGGAAAAATGATCAGCGCCAAAACGCCCAGATCGATCCGAACGGCCCGGTCGAAGTCGCGGTTCCCGAGCATGGTGCTTACACCGGAGCGTTCATGGATTTCGGGGACGAAGAAGACGACGTCACCCTGGAGATGATCGAGGACTTCGAACATATGGTCGGGAAACATCAGGCGATCATCGCGTCGTCGAGCTATTGGGGTGAGCAAACTTTTCCAACGGCGAATTTAAATGTGGTCTGGCGACATGGGTCGCTGCCGCTCGTTTTTTGGTCGCCGTGGGACAAACCGTACGTGCAAAATCGCGGTCCCGACAAATTCAATCTCATCGATATCATCGCTGGAAAATGGGACGCCTACATCGACAAGTGGGCCGATGGCGCGCGCGAGTTCGCCCATCCAATGATCGTCGCTTTCGGGGTGGAGATGAACGGCGATTGGTTTCCCTGGTCGGGAACATTTTATGGCGGTGACGATTGGGATGAGGACGCCGATAACTGGAAAGGTCCGGAAACTTTCAGGCGCGCATATCGCCACGTGGTCGATCGCGTTCGTGCGCGGGGCGCGACCAACATCAAATGGATGTTTCACGCCAATAACTATTCCTATCCCCTCGATACCTGGAATTTCTCGCCGGCTTATTATCCGGGTTCGGATTATGTCGATTGGTTGGGTCTAAGCGTTTACGGCCAGCAATTCAAAGATGAACCGAATCCGGATATTACTTCATTGGTTGACTGGCCGTATCAGGAATTAAGTGGCCTCGATCCGAACAAGCCGATCATGATTGCGGAATGGGCGACTGGCGAATTTCCCTACGGGCCCGGTGAACCCGGAATCCATAAACCGGAATGGATCAAACAAGCTTTGGAACTTTTTCGGACACGCTATCCGCGGGTGAAGGCAGCAGTCTATTGGCACGAGCGTTGGCAAAATGTTGATCAAACCTACAGCAATCTGCGGGTTAACTCGTCGGTCGAATCGCTGCAAGCATACCGCGCCGGCGTGGCAAATCCGGATTGGTTGGGTAACCTGGTTCTGCGCGCGCTGCCGAAATCTGAACCGAAGTGACGATGTCGATCTAATCGACGAAGCGGTGCTGCTATTTGTCATGTCGAGCGAAGTCGAGACATCTCTAGATATTTCCGGTTCTCAGAAACAGTAAGAGATTCCTCGACTCCGCTCGGAATGACAGTTATCGCCAGACGGCGAGAATTCCGCCGAGCGCGATACAGCCGAAAAAGTGGTAGCTCGCGTCGATTAACCAGACCTTAAGCGGTTTCGATTCCCACAGATATTGGATCGTCAAGGCCGTTCCGGAAAATCCAAGGCCGACACCGGCGCCGAGCTTTAGTCCGTGGCCGGCATCGACGATGCCTGTCCTCGCGATTAAACGCGCCATGATCGCGGCCGCGACAAGGTTGCAGATGAAATTGCCGATCATCTTCGCGCCCATGCCGCTGCGTTCGAGCTTGACCCCGTGCTCCTGAATGCCCGCCGCCCAAATTTTCCCGAACAAGGCCATGTACCAGATGGCGCCGATGACCCAGTAAACTGCCGCCGCACAAATTATTGCTATCCAGTTCATACCGGCGGTTGTCTCAACGCCCGGTGTCCAAAGCAAGACAAAATCCGACAGAGTTAGACAAAAACAGAATTTGGCGGCGTCTTGATTATAAAAGACCGTGAAAAGGTCATGGAGAATGTCGCCACTGATGAAAATTGGAAAACTTGCTTTTCCCAGCTCGCACCCGGCCTCGTGCTATTCGCGCGGCAATGGGCGCGATCGTCGGCCGACGCCGAGGACATTGTCCAGGAAGCTTTCGTCCGTTTTTGGCGAAAACAACATGACATCGCGAACCGCGGCCTCCTCTACGCGGCGGTGCGATCCATTGCGCTCGATTCTCTCCGGCGCGACAGTCGGCGCGCTCGCCGCGAATTCACTGCCGCTTCCGAAACCGATCAAACTGTCCAGCCAATGTTCGAGATTGAGGACGAATCGCAACAACGAGCAAAGGGAGGTGTTGGTCATGAAAATCTGGAACGACCTCACTTTTGCCGAAATCGCGAGCGCTCTTGAAATTTCGCAGAACACAGCCGCGTCCCGGTATCGATACGCGCTCGCCAATCTGAAAAAGAATTTACCCCCGTTATGACCGATTTTTCCGAGATCGAAGACAAACTCCGCAAACTTCGGCCGGTTCGGCCGTCCGCAGATTTAATGGCACGAATCGAGCGGGCCCTGACCGAAGCTCGCCGCGGCGAGTCTCTCCATCGGGAGAGAGGATCGACATCTACTGCCGGCGTGCTTCCGCGCGAACACCGGTTTCATTTCAGCTGGGTGTCGCTTGGTCTTGGGTTGGCGGCTGCGGCTGCGCTGGTGCTGTTCGCGCGTTTCCATCTCGTGCGGCCGGTGAAACATCCCCCGGCGCTGGCGTCGATTACGCCACTACCGCAATTTTCGTCGACAAATTCGACTGCGCAGTTCGTTCCGGCTGGTTTAACCCAGGTTGTTTACCACACCCGCGACGAAGGGCTTCATTTCCCGAACAATTCCGAAC
>WNGP01002680.1_pt1 | contig 18390 bp, 16 predicted proteins | sample 5407671 | NCBI WGS metagenome assembly WNGP01 (sample SAMN13153381, study PRJNA577476) | soil metagenome | isolation source: 40 cm soil or saprolite under Garry oak tree replicate 2 | place: USA:California | collected 2016-06-15 | reverse complement strand
CAGGCGACGAAGCCCCCGTAGGGGCCGATTTATCGTGCCCACCGCCTCATTACATTAGCCACAAGCGAGGCATAGCGGAGACGTGGCGTAATGCCTTTCAAGTCCCGATTTATCGGCCTGCCAATCCCTATCCCGATTATATTGTTCATCATCATAATCAGGGACCTGCTGAGCAAAGTCTCCCCGACTCGGTTGGAGTCTTCGTCAACAAAGACGCCGGCTTCATCAATGATGTTGCCGAGCAGGTTGGGCTACACTTTGTCCAGTTACACGGCCACGAATCACCCGAGTTCTGCCAGCAGATCAAGCGTCCTGTCCTCAAAGCGCTCCATCTACATACTCACGCAGACAAGGGCATGATCAAAGCATACCAGGAGACAACCTGGCGTATCTTGCTTGACACCCCAACGCCTGCCTGGGGTGGCACAGGCGTAACGCACGATTGGAGTCTCGCCCACAGCGTAGCCACGGAGATACCCATCATGCTAGCCGGCGGTCTGACGCCCGAGAACGTAGCAGAGGCCATTTCCCAGGTTCATCCCTGGGGGATCGACGTCAGCAGCGGCGTCGAGACCAACAAACAAAAGGACATAACAAAAATACGCACATTCATCGAAAATGTACGAAATGTACACATTCGCACTACACACAACAAAGAAATGTAGTGGCACCCCTTGTGGGTGCCAGGCTCTACACAACGCCAGGCTCTACACAACGAAAGAACTGAATATATGCAAATACAGCAAAAAGAAATCTACCAACATCATCTCTACCCCGACGAGCGCGGGCGTTTTGGCCCCTTCGGAGGCAAGTTCGTACCCGAAAGCCTGGTGGCGGCGCTGGCAGAACTCGAAACCGCCTATCAGCAGGCCTGCAAAGACCCGAAGTTCCAGGCAGAACTACAGGCACAATTGTCCAGCTTTGTGGGACGTCCAACCACCCTGCATTTCGTACCGCGTTTCTCTCAGCTGGTAGCACCTGGTGTCAAAGTCTACCTCAAGCGCGAAGACCTGGCGCATACCGGGGCCCACAAAATCAATAATGCAGTGGGGCAAGGACTGTTAGCCCGGCGTATGGGCAAGCAGCGCATCATCGCTGAAACTGGCGCGGGGCAACACGGGGTCGCCACCGCAACTGTCTGTGCCATGCTTGGCCTGCAATGCATTGTCTATATGGGCGAGCTGGATATGCAGCGTCAATCGCTCAATGTCTTCCGTATGAAGTTGTTGGGAGCGGAGGTGCGCCCGGTTGCCAGTGGCAGCCGCACCTTGAAAGATGCCATCAATGAAGCTATCCGTGACTGGGTTACCAACGTGGAAACCACCTTTTACCTGATCGGCTCGGCTGTTGGACCGCACCCATATCCACGCATCGTGCGCGACTTTCAGGCGGTAATCGGCACAGAGGCGCTCGAGCAGATACTTGCACAGGAGGGAAGACTACCCGATATCGTCATGGCCTGTGTTGGTGGCGGCAGCAACGCCATTGGTATGTTCTACCCCTTCGCGGATACGCCAGAAGTGCAACTGATCGGTGTAGAAGCTGGAGGAATAAGCTTAGAGCCAGGTAAACACGCCGCAACGTTAGTGGCAGGCAAGCCAGGAGTACTCCACGGGTCATTGAGCTATCTCCTGCAAAATGACGATGGGCAGGTATTGGATACGCATAGCATTTCTGCCGGGCTTGACTATCCGGGCGTCGGGCCAGAACACAGCTACATGAAAGAGACAGGCCGTGCCACTTATGTCTCTGCCAACGATGCAACCGCGCTGCGAGGCTTGCAGGCATTAAGCCAGAGCGAAGGAATCATCCCGGCCCTGGAACCGGCGCACGCCTTAGGCTACCTGTTAGAGATGGGAGAACAGGGCAGGCTCCCGGCAAGGTCTTTGATTGTACTGAACCTGTCGGGACGTGGCGATAAAGATATGCTGACCGTTGCAAAAGCGTTGAATGTGATGCTCGAGGGGTAAAAGATGAACATTTTCCAATATCATCCTGACATCCTGGCTCGCTATCCCGCTGTCACTGGTGGAGCAATTCTGGCTCAGGGCATGTCCAACGGTCCAACCCCGGACAGACTGCAAGCGGCGTTTCAAGCCGAACAGCGCGCCACTTTGCAACGCATCGGCGATACTCCCTTGAGTCAGATCGAATCTCTGGCCGCGTGGCGAAATGCTTTTCGCGGCTTTGATGTGGATCCAACTCAGTATCGCAGTGCCGCCGAGGCCTTGCTGCGTCGTTTGACCAAGAAAGGCGATATCCCCAGCATCAACCTGCTGGTTGATCTTGGTAACCTGGTCAGCATTCGCTATGCTTTGCCGGTCGCCGTCTTCGATACCCGTGCGCTGCAAGGAACAGTCACCGTACATTTTGCCGGCGGGACAGAACGGTATACAACGCTGGGTCAAGCTGAAGTAGAGCATCCAGAGCCAGGCGAGGTAGTTTTTTCCGATGAAACCGGCCTGGTGATTGCCCGGCGCTGGTGCTGGCGACAAAGCGAACAAAGCGCGGCCCAACCCGAAACTACCGGTGCCATCTTTACTGTTGAAGCCCACCATGCCGGAGGTCGGCGTGACATTGAGGCCGCGCTCAATGACCTGCTGGAGCTACTGATCAAATATGCAGGCGGAAACTTTATATCTGCCATCCTTGACGCGAAGAATCCAGCACTTTCAAAATGAAGCGAAGGAGCCTTCTTTTCAGGACTGCTCGCCGCCTGCGGCGGTTCGTCTATTTTGTTAGGTGTGAGCCTGGCAGCCTGCGGCTGCCAGGCTCACACCTAACAAAAACTGGTGCGAACTGCCGTAGGCAGTGAGGAATCAAGAAGAAAGAAATGCATTTACTATGTTGAGATAATCCAGGAGTTACTTATGCAAACAACGAACAACGAAGCAATTCATCGAAACCCCACAATACCTGCCGGGAAGATTGTTAACGCCTTTGAGAAAGCAAAACATGAAGGAAGAGGAGTACTAATACCCTACTTCATGTGTGGCTACCCAACGGCGGCACGCAGCGTAGAGCTTGTACTGGCAGCGGCAGAGGGAGGAGCCGGTATCATCGAGCTTGGAATGCCTTTCAGTGACCCGCTGGCCGACGGCGCAACCATCCAGCATGCCGGCCACGTTGCCCTTGAACGCGGCATGACCATCCATGGCTGTATGCAGGTTGCGCGCCAGGTAGCGGCACAGAGCGATGTCCCGCTGCTCTTCATGGGTCACTACAATCCCGTCATGGCCTATGGCATCGAGCGTTTCTGCCAGACCGCGGCCGCCAGCGGCGTCTGCGGTCTGATTATCCCGGACCTCCCTCCCGAAGAGGCCCTACCCTTGCAGCAGGCAGCACAACAAAATGGGCTCGTACTCATTTTCCTTGTGCCGCCCACCACCCCCGGCGAACGCATTGCCCAAATCGTACAGGTCGCCAGCAATGGCCCTAAAGGATTTCTCTACTGCGTCTCCCTCAGCGGCGTCACAGGCTCACGTACAACATTGCCAGCTCACTTACGCAGCTTCATTACACGAGTTCGTGGCTATACGAAAGAATATGATCTCCCTCTAGCAGTTGGCTTCGGACTTTCAACTCCCGAACATATTGCCGAAGTAACCAGCTACGCTGAAGGCGCCGTCGTGGGAAGCGCACTGGTCAATCTCATTGACCAGCACGAAGAAAACGAACAGGCGCAAGCCGTAAAAAGATATATACAGAGTCTAAGAGAAGAACCACTGAAAACGTAGGGAAACATATCCGTAGCATAGTAGGGGTAGGGCAGCCGCGTCCGGGGGACGATGAAGGCAGTCCCTACCCTGCTTGCGGCTTGTCCTTCGGGTCCCTACCTACTTGCCCTCACCCCTTACAATAGTTACACAACCGCTCGCTTGGCAACTGTAACCCATGAATGGATATACTAAGGAAGGAAAAGGGGGTGAGTCAACTAATGTATTGTCGAGGCATCCGGGGTGCCACTACCGTCGAACACAATGATCGCGAGGAAATACTCGCGGCAACTACAGAGCTATTACAACTGCTCATTCGTCGTAATGATCTGCATGCAGAAGATGTCGCCAGTGCCATCTTCACCGTCACCGAAGACCTGGACGCAGAATTTCCAGCCTTAGCGGCGCGCTACCTGGGCTGGACAGAAGTTGCGCTGATGTGCACACGCGAAATACCTGTACCCGGCAGCTTAGAGAAATGTATTCGTATACTGCTGCACGTCAATACAACGCGCAGTGCGGCCGAAATACAGCATGTTTATACCCGTGGGGCTGTCAATTTGCGTCCCACGCTTAACGAAAAGCGCTAATCGCTCGTTCAAGGAACAAACAATTAGCGTGAGTAGCAGGCAATCATGATACCGTCGTCATGGTGGGCCGGTGCGCTAGCGACGACGACTAGCAATAAACCATTTTGACAAACATACAAACAAAAAGGAGCAATTATCATGATTGTCGTAATGAAGCAGCATTGTGATGAAGAAGCCGTCGAACACGTACTAAGCTTCCTCAAAAACCACGGCTTAAGTGGTCATCCCTCACGAGGCGTCGAACGCACGATCATCGGCGTTCTTGGCGCAGTTGGCCCTGCTGGCACCCCTGGCAGCATTGGTGGTATCAACCCTGGGCTGGGCGAAGCGCTGGAGAGCCTCCCCTGTGTTGAGTCAGTGATACGCGTCTCCAAACCCTACAAGCTTGCCAGCCGTGAGTTTCACCCGGAGGATACTCTTGTCAATGTACCCGTTCCTAGTGTTTCCAGGGGCGCTGTCACTATCGGCAGTGACTCAGTTATCATGATGGCCGGTCCATGCACGGTCGAAAGTGAAAAACAGCTTATGACTACGGCCCAGGCAGTGAGAGAGGCAGGCGCTGTTATTTTACGTGGAGGAGCCTTCAAACCCTCTACCTCGCCTTATGGCTTCCGTGGCCTGGGCGAAGAAGGATTGAGATTACTGGCTAAGGCTCGTTCAGAGTTCGGCCTGGCCGTGATTACCGAGGTCATGACCCCCACCGATGTTCCCATGGTCTGTGAATACGCCGATATCCTGCAAATCGGCACGCGCAATATGCAAAACTACATGCTCCTCGATGAAGTAGGCCGCGCAAGCAAACCGGTGGTGCTCAAACGCGGTATGTCGGCCACCATCGAAGAATGGCTGTTGGCCGCAGAATACATCCTTTCGCAGGGCAATCGCAACGTGATTCTCTGTGAGCGCGGCATTCGTACCTTTGAGAAGGTCACGCGCAACACGATGGATATCAGTGCCATTCCCCTCATCAAGCAACTGTCGCATTTACCAATTATCTCCGACCCCAGCCAGGGTACAGGTCGTCGCGACCTCGTCACTCCTTTGTCACTGGCATCGATTGCCGCGGGAACCGACGGGCTACTTATCGAAGTCCACCCTAACCCCGATGAAGCATTGAAAGACGGAGCCCAATCGCTGACCATCCAGCAGTTCCAGGAACTGATGCCCCAGGTACTGGCAGTGACGCATGCTATTGGACGTAAGGTGGTTACGATGTGACATTGACTTTAAGAGTACAGTATAGTAAACTACTGCTCAGCAATACATTTAACCCGGTCGGTTCCACCATGAATATGGTAGAGGAAGCGCAGCCAACCACCCAATGCACAAGTTTTCTACCGGCATCCCATCTCGTATGCAAAAAACATAGTGTCCTTGCGTCTATCTTTTTGAATGCCTTTCCTTGAAATGTGTAAAACGTAGGCTAGCAGGTAGTAGTAGTGTTACCAGGGGCAATTAGGAGTCAAGATGAGCGAAACGCACTATGATGCTGTTATTGTTGGTTCTGGCTTCGGTGGATCAGTAATGGCATACCGGCTTGCGGAGGCAGGCCTGAACGTTTGCCTGTTGGAACGGGGGAAAGCGTATCCTCCTGGCTCATTTCCTCGCAGTCCCTACTGGATGCAGAGGAATTTCTGGAATCCCAGCAGCGGATTGTATGGAATGTTCAACATCTGGTCGTTTGAAGGCATCAATTCGGTCGTCTCGAGCGGACTCGGTGGAGGTTCACTGATTTATGCCAATGTGATGCTGCGCAAAGATGAAAAGTGGTTTGTCAAAGAGGACCTCCACAACGGCGGCTATGAATACTGGCCCGTGACACGTGCCGACCTTGATCCCCATTACGACCGCGTCGAGCAAATGATGCACGCGCAGCAGTATCCATTCGATCAGCCTCCCTATAACCAGACTACGAAGACAATAGCGTTACAGAAAGCCGCTGAACAACTGCATCTGAACTGGTTCCTGCCGAAGCTCGCAGTTACTTTTGGCAACGAGGGCGAAGCTCCAGTGCCGGGCGAACCTATTCGCGAAGAGCATCCAAATATACATGGTCGCACCCGTTATTCCTGCCGCCTGTGTGGAGAGTGTGACATCGGCTGCAATTACGGGAGCAAAAACACCCTCGATTACACCTATCTCTCGGCAGCACATCGACTTGGAGCGGAAATTCGAACGCTGTGCGAGGTGCGTTCGTTCGAACCAACTGAAGGTGGTGGGTATTCCATCCATTTCGTACAGCATAACCTTAAGAACGTGGGGCAGAATCTCGATACCTATGATCCCGCCGTCCTTCCTGTCCAGACCATCACTGCTGACCGGCTCATCCTCTCAGCGGGGACCTTTGGTAGCACATACCTCTTACTCAAAAACCAGGGAGCCTTTCCAAATATAAGCAAACTACTTGGAACGCGTTTTAGCGGCAATGGCGACCTGGTTAACTTCGCTGTCAGGTGCAGCGACAGTTCGAGCGGCAAACGGGAACCACGCATCATTGATGGAGGGCATGGCCCTGTTATCACCAGCACTGTTCGTTTTGCGGATCAACTAGATGGCGAGGATGGCGGCAACGAACGGGGCTTCTACATCCAGGACGCGGGTTATCCAGAGTTCGTGAACTGGATGTTGCAAGTTTTCGATGCCCCAAGTGCAATAGATAAGGCACTTCACTTTGCTACGCACCTTGTTGATGAATGGCTACATAGAAATGTGGAGAGCGATCTGAGTGGGTACATTTCAGGCATGCTTGGGACCTGTGAACTCTCCGCGGGTTTACTTCCTATGCTTGGTATGGGGCGGGATATACCGAACGGACGCATGAGTTTGAATGATAACAAGCTCTACCTGGATTGGATCACGCAGAAATCTAACCCCTACTTTGAAAGGCTAAGGGAAAAGATGATCGCTATCTCTGACGCCTTGGAGGCCAATTTTGTGGACGATCCGCTCTGGTATCTCAGTCGTGTCATCAGCGCCCATCCACTTGGCGGCTGTCCGATGGGACGAGATATATCAGAAGGGGTTGTAGACTCATACGGGCAGGTCTTTGGCTATGACGGTTTTTACATCGCTGATGGCTCGGTGATGCCCGGTCCCGTGGGGGCAAATCCAAGCCTGACTATCGCGGCCCTTTCCGATCGCTTTGCCGACAGGATCATCGAGAAACGAGGAGCCAGTAGTTAACGCCATGTGCAGGTTTTTCTAGTGGACTGTCAACCTTCATATGAAAAAAAGAAATGTAGTGGCAGCCCTTGCGGCTGCCAGGCTTGACCCATCCTATGAGCTGTTACAGCCCACTAGAGCGGGTTCCTAAGGAATAGAGATACAATGCAAGAAGATCGACAAGAACAACAGGAGCAGCGACACCGCGAAGAGGTCGTCCCGTTTCGCGCTAGAGATGGCTTCCAGTGCAATCTTATTCATGTGCAAGGAGAGACAGCGCCGCACAAAGGGCCTGTGTTGCTTGTACATGGCGCGGGCGTACGTGCCAACATCTTCCGTGCCCCGGTAAAGACGACTATCGTCGACTACCTTATCGCCAATGGCTACGACGTCTGGCTTGAAAACTGGCGCGCCAGTATCGACTTGCCGCCCAATACATGGACACTCGACCAGGCCGCGCTCTATGACCACCCCGAAGCGGTCAAGACGGTCGTCGAACAGACGGGATGGGACGAGATCAAGGCGTTGATCCACTGCCAGGGCTCCACCAGTTTTATGATGTCAGCAGTGGCCGGGCTGGTGCCGCAGGTCACCACCATAGTGAGCAACGCCGTCTCGCTGCATACCATCGTGCCTGGCTTCTCCGGCTTCAAAATAGAGCGTATCCTGCCCTTTGTGACCCCTTTTACGCAATACCTCAATCCCCAGTGGGGTTTGCATGCACAAGGCTTCACCGCTAAAGCCATCGACTTTGTCGTAGAGATGACGCATCACGAATGTGACAACCCTGTCTGCAAGGAAGTGAGTTTTACGTACGGCACTGGCTTCCCGGCACTGTGGCTTCACGAAAACCTCAACGACGAGACACACGAGTGGCTCAAAAATGAATTTGCCCATGTACCTATGAGCTTCTTCGAACAGATGGCACGCTGCATCCACGCGGGACACCTGGTTTCAGTGGATGGAGAACGAGCACTACCGGTAGACTACCTGGCTCAAGAGCCCGAGACGGACGCCCGTATCTCCTTTTTTGCCGGGGAGAAGAACCTCTGCTTCCTGGCAGAGAGCCAGGTGCGCAGTTTCGAGTTTTTCGACAAGCACCACCGGAACTACCACTCCTTGCACGTCTTATCCCGTTATAGTCACCTGGATGTTTTCATGGGCCAGAACGCTGCCGAAGATATATTCCCGCTCATGCTTCAAGAGTTGGACAAATCCTGAAACAGACAGAGGAGGACACCCGATGATTCCAGAGCGAATAAACAGAGAGACAGGGAGGTACGCTCTCGTTGACGGCATCCCTTTCCAGATGCCCGTCGAGGGGAAAAACTCTCCGGCCCTGATGGCCATCTACACCATCGATGCTGTTAAGGCACGGGCACTCCTACCAGGCAATGAAATTCACCCCTTGCGTTTAGGGCAGCGGGCTTTACTCGTGATCACCGTTATTGAATACCTTGACACGAATATCGGTAAGTACATTGAGTTTAGCATCGCTATCGCCTGCACACATGGTGCAAAAGAGGCGCCCAGTCTGCTTCCTGCTCTCTTCATGAAGCCTTTCGGCACAGGTCAATACGTGTACGATCTACCGGTGAGTACCGAGATCTCGGTCAAGGGAGGTAAGGGCATATGGGGTATGCCCAAGCACCAGGCCAACCTCAGTTACATTATTACCGACCGGACTGTCAGTAGCCAGTACGACCTGGACGGGCAGCTGGTGATGAAAATCGAGATTGACCGCCCGAAGAGAACCTGGCTGCCACTCAACATGGGTGCCATAAACTATTGCCAGTTCCGTGGCATGCTCATGAAATCCCAGATCCATTTCAATGCCAGGCTAGGTTTCTCGCTGTTGAAAAAAGGCTCGGCCCGGCTAACTTTCGGCGATCATCCGCGAGCGCAAGTCTTTAAAGATCTGGGTATCGGCCGCAATCCGCTCCTTACTGGCTTCTTCCCAGCAGTCACAGGCATTCTGGACGACCACGTCGATAGCTGGTTTCTGAGCTACGAAACTCCTCCACAGGAGGCCCCAGAGGGATTGGAGAGCGTCGTCAACCTCGGTCTAAGCCAGGAGTGGCTAGCGCCACCCGAAGCACCGGCACCCCAAAGAGTCGGGTCATTAGGAAAGATGAGTGAATCATGATGGTCTACTTCGCTTATTACGTATACATAGCAGGAGCAGAACAATGAAAACAAGGAATTGGCACTACTTGAGCCTGGTAGCAATATCGGGCCTGACTGTCCTAAGCGGTTTCGTGCAATTACTCGTCCCGAAGGTGCTGTTGCGCGGGCTTTCTGCACAAAACACACCGACCAGCAGGCACTTCTTCGGCACGATTGGAATGTTTATGGTCGTGGTTGGTGGGGCTCTTCTACATGCTCTACTTAGCCGCTCGGACAATCGCGTCCTGGTTTTATGGGCAGGACTACAGAAATTCGGTGCGAGCATCGCGGTCGCCATAGGCGTGAGAAGGGCAATCTTTTCCCCTTTAGCACTACTGGTTGCAAGCTTTGACTTCTTATCAGGCGTACTCATCATGTGGTATTGGGCGCGTACTCAACATGTGTCAGAAGAGAGTTCAACCTTTATCAATCGTGACATAGCCGCTGATACCGCCAACGTATCGCGTACATAGGTCTTAAGCGAGAAGAAGGTATGAACGAGCAAGGACATAAACCATACGGCGCGCCAGACGACGAGTACACTGGACCGAAACGCGCCCTTATCCTGGCCGGGGGTGGTATGCGCGTGGCATACCAGGCCGGGGTGATACGTGCTCTCATCGAGTCAGGGCTACGCTTTGTACATGCTGATGGTACATCGGGTGGCACTATCAATCTGGCCATGTTGTTCTCAGGACTCTCACCGACCGAGATGTGCGATCGTTGGCGGACCCTGAAAGTACATGACTTCGTCCATTTCATGCCCTTCGAGGCGTATCTTAAGGTTTATGATATGCTTGCTATGGGTACGGCTGATGGCATCAGAAATAGCGTCTTTCCTCACCTTGGTATTGACGTGTCGTCAATCAACGCTGCACAGGGTATGCTTGGCACCTTCAACGTGTGTAACTACACGCGCAAAACTAACGAGGTTATCACGCACGACACAATAGACCTGGACCTGCTGATAGCCGGTATCTCTCTACCCATCTTTATGCCGCCAGTGCCAAAGAATGGGAATCTGTATGTTGATTCGGTCTGGATCAAGGATGCAAATCTTACGGAGGCAGTCAAGCGCGGTGCCGAGGAGCTTTGGGTGGTCTGGTGTATCGGTAACACAGGCGAATACAAGACAGGGGCGTTCAACCAGTACGTACACATGATCGAACTAAGTGCCAACGGCAAGCTGTTCGAGGAGTTCGAATACATCAACGAGCTGAATAGTCGCATTGTTCGGGGAGAAGAGGCATATGGGCAGACACGGCCCATTAAGCTTCACCTCATTAAACCTTTTTATCCTTTACCCCTCGATCCAGATCTCTACCTGGGTCACATCGACACTGCCACCCTCATCGACATGGGATATGCGGATGCTATGCGCTACCTGGTAGGGATGCATGACGAGGGGCTTTCTTTTTCACCGGAGGTTACGAAAATGCAGGATGACAAGGCAGGCATTGCCTTTCATGAGACCATGTCAGGTCCGTTCGCCCTGGGAGAGACCGATCCTCATGTCGGCGCCGAGAAGGGCAAGGCGGCAGGTACAACGCTGAGTATCACTTGCGCCATCAATATCCATGACCTCGATCGCTTTATCGCTGACCCAAATCATTATGGCGATATCATTGGCCAGGTAAGTTTTACCCCTTTCGAGGAGAACATGCCTGCCAAAAGTGGTGTATTTAATCTCTTCTCGCCGACAGATGACACAAAGCGCAAGCTGATGGTCTACGAACTTGCCTTTGCCCATGCTGGTCAGGACTACTACCTTGCCGGGCGGAAAGAGGTTCGGAATGACCCGATCTATGACCTATGGCGGGATACGACGACCCTCTATACAACGCTCCACCAGGGTAGCGACCGCAGCGGGCCTATTGTGGGAGCAGGTATCCTGACGATAGACATGGGTTCCTTCACGAAAATGGTCTCGAGCATGCAAGTGACCAACGCACACTCGATTACCGACAAGGCAGGCACATTGTTCCACTTTGGACGCTTCTTTCTTGGTGAACTATGGGATACCTACGGACCAGGAGCTAAGAGTCAGTAGCCGGTAGTTAGATGAGTTTTCTGCTTGCGTCGGAGCAGCAGGGAAAGAAGGTGTACTTTGCCCGACATTCGTTACGTGTGTTTATCAGATATGCACCTGGCCGCAGATAACAGTGTGTTAACCAGGATACAACCTGGCAGTATCGAAACTGATACTTCGCAACCCAGCCCGGTTTTGACCCAGCTTGTCGCCTGCTTAAGAGAGCTTATTGCGCACAATGAAAGCAAGGAAAAACCCACCCTGATCCTCAATGGCGATATCCTTGAATTGGCCCTGGCCGAAACAAACGAGGCGGCCATGGTTTTTGAGCGCTTCATCGAGTTAATCTTCCCAAAGGATGGCGAGGCGCTCTTTGATAAAAACATCATCTATCTCCCCGGCAATCACGACCATCACCTCTGGGAGAATGCTCGCGAGACGCAGTATGTGAATTTCATCGACGGCATTCCGCCGGGTAGCCATCTCGATATTCCCTGGCATACGACAAAAATGTTCTCTCCTGATTTAGTGCGCGGCTACTTCGTGACCGACCTGATTCAGCGCTACCCGCACTTGAAGGATGCTGTTATCAGCATCGTCTACCCGAACTACGCTCTTGTTGGCAGCGATGGCCAGAAATGTGTCATTTTCAGTCATGGTCATTATATTGAGTCCCTCTACTCGCTGATGAGTAACTTGAATACAATGATTTTCCCTACGAGTCCAGGGCCAAAAGTTATCTATGACCTCGAAGCAGACAACTTTGCCTGGATCGATTTTTTCTGGTCAACCATGGCCCGTTCGGGCGATGTCGGGCACAATATTGGCTTGCTTTATGACAAACTGCAGGATAAGAAACAGCTTGGAAAGCTTATTACAAACCTTTCGGCCAGTCTGGTTAAGCAATATAACCACCTGAAGTTCGCCGAAGGCATTGAGACGAAAGGGCTAGCGTGGATACTTGGTATTATTCTCGGGGGCGTGGCTGAGCTGGAAAAACATCAACCGGCGTTGTTAAGCCCTGATGCCCAGCATGGTTTGCATTTTTTTATAGAAACCATGCTGCTCGCACAGATTCGCACAGAAAACAAGCAGAACATACCGGCAGATATTACCTTTATCTTCGGTCATACGCATAAGCCTTTTTCGCAGGAGATGAACTTTACCGGCTATCCCGCTTCGATGAACGTGTACAACAGTGGCGGGTGGGTAGTAGATACGGTGCAGCCGGCGTCGATTTACGGTGCGGCCGTCATACTCGTCGACGAGACGTTACAACCAATCTCGCTGCGTATGTATAACCAGGCGGTCACTGAGGTAGAGTATACCGTGCGGGTCGAGGAATCTACCCGCCAGGGAGCTACAAGCAGCCCCTTCCATGATCGCATCAGTGCACTGGTTGATCCTGCAAGTGAGCCCTGGAAAACCTTTTCTGCAACGGTGGCCGAGGCTGTACGTATCCATGCCCAGGTTCTACAGACCAAGATCAATTTATGAGGTCTCGTTACGCAGTGGCCTGCGATAGTAGGCCATCTGCGTTGGCGCCTCCTCAACTCCAACCATGAGCGTATCCAGGTTCGAGATATCATATTCAGCAGCCAGCATCCTGTAAAGTTCACTGCAGATATATTCTGCCAGGCGCTCGGCCGATGAGTTATCAATGGGCAATTCGACCACGTCAGTACGAGGAAATACATAGCGCTTGGTCTGAAAATGGATCTCCCAGGCATCAGGAGACTCAATCAGCTGCAGGTGAGGATTATGCAGCGGCAACAGGAAACGATGATTCAATGTACGACAAATTTCCCGGGTAAGGCGTTTCAGCACGGTAAAATCAAAGACTAATTTATCCTCATTGAGCGTGCCTTCCGCCTCAACCAGCACGCCATAATTATGACCATGCAGCCGTTCACACTTACCACCAAAGGTGATAAAGTGGGCCGAGCTAAAGCGTAGATAGCCTCCCTCCACCTTCACCCTACGCAAAATCTGCTCATCTGCCATAGCGGGACTCTCCCATTCTCTTCTTGAGTAATTAATTTGGCGACTTTTCAGCGTCAGCTTGACGCTCCGCTTACCTCGACATCTTTCAAGGAAGGGAGCTAAAAGGGATGGCTGCATTAAAAGCATCCAATGCAGACGATTGCCTGGAAGCATCGGTTGCATCGACAGGCCCTGCCCATTTCAACCCAAACTGATTTTGGCTATTGCGATTGTTTGCCCAGATTGAATCAACATTTTTGACGATAAACTGTCGGTACCGCTCATAAGAAGCGGAGTCCTTGTTTTCTTCTCTCAGGGTGCGACAGAGATACCCCAGATTACGCATAAAGATCCCTTTAAATTGCGTTCCATTGCCATCACATCCATTATTTGCTTCACAAGGCTCAATCAAAATACCGTTTTCATTCACAAGCGTTGTTATCGCAGCGTCCGCAATCGCCTCGGCTTGTTGCAGAAATTGAGCCGCGTCAGTCTCACCGCCACTCTGCTTTATCTTGTACATTTCCACCAGCGCGCCCAGAATAACGCCTTGATTGTACGTCCATGGAGGTTTACCATCGTTTTGACAAGCATCATTGAGGCCATTATTCACAAGGTTCTGAGCATTGAGCATACCACTGTTTTGGAACCAGTCCCACTCTTTGTTGGCCCACTCAAGGTATGTTGCCTCAGCCCTACGTTCAAACAAGCGAGTTGCAACGGCCAAAAAGAGCTCGTTCTGAATGGCAGCTTTATACGTTCGATCCTTTTTCCACCACAATCCACCTCCACAAACATCGTCCCATCCTTTGCAAATATCCTCGAAGATCGTCTCAGCCGAGTCTAAATAACGCCCGTCCTTTGTCAAATCATATGCCTTGATCCACGCCAGCGCCCACCATCCTTCATCGTCATAGTAATTGCTAAAAAATTTGCTCTTCACGTTTCTCTCGTAGGTATTGGTAATAACGCTGGAAGAGACATTCGTGCCCGTCAGAAGAGAATGGTCTATCAATGCCTCAATAGCATTGGCCGACGCAACCGCGTATGCACTATAATCTGCCATCACTCTTCTCCTCTGTGGATCAGCTGTTCGAGGTCGCATTACCGGCACTGGCTCTCACCCTCCACGCCCGGCATCGGTGAAGCTGCTGGTGAAGATGCTGAGAGCCTCTCCGGGATCAGGCGCGGTCAGTACCTCAATACGGGTAATCCACTTGACCCATTCAAAGCCGCGACGGCCCGGTGCGACTAAGCGCAGGGGAAAGCCATGCTCATACGAAAGCGGCTCCTCGTCGATATGTGTGGCCAGCAGCGCCGTGCGCGCTTCCCCCAGCGGCAAGCTCCAGCGATAGCTCGTTACGGAGATGAAACTCACGTAGCCCGCATCCTTATGAAGGGCAACCTGGTCGAGCAGGCGTCCAATACTGATACCTCGCCAGCGCTGGGTGCTATAGAACCCACCGGTACAATCCAGCGTTGCCTCCAGGGTATCACCCGCCGCAGCCAGTTCGTCGTAGGAGAAGTCGCGGGGCGTAGTGACGGCGCCGCCAAGCGAGAGCCGCCAGGTCTGCGCATCCAGGGGACGCGGCTGATCGGCAACCCAGCTTGTGGTGGGGAAGACGTTCCCGGCGTAGCTGCCCATCTCGCGCGAGCCGGTGAAGCGCCGTCTGGCGCCAGGCAGATTCAAGATACGTTGGGTGAGCTGCTGTCCTGGCCAGAGCGCCACGCCGGCCAGGAGCAAGGCACTGAAATACAGAGCCTGTCGCCTTCCGGCAATATCGCGTTTGCGCAGCCGTTTGGCGCGCGCGAGCATATGCAACATGATGGCTGCCGTGATCGCGAGGCCCATGGCAATATGCCAGTTCAACAGATTGAATCCGGCGAAGTACAAATCGCCGCCCGCGGCCCACCATATGCCTGCTCCCAGCGTCACCGTGACCAGCAGCAGCGCCAGCAGCCCATAGACGGTGCGGCGATCCCAGCGCCGGGGATGGATCAGTCGGGGCCAGACGCGGCGCAGCTTGCCCCACAGGAGCAGCAGCAGCCAGAGGCCCGCTATGCCATGCAGCATGAAGATGGTCCAATCTTGCGGGAGACCACTCACCAGGCTGACCACGCCGGTCGTGAAGGCGAGGAGGGCGGCGAGTGCAATGCTCCAGTCGGTGAGGCGCGGGGACATACGAGACTATCCTTTTGCGATATGGTGAGCTTCTATCCTAAAAGAGGCGGGCCTTTCGCTATATTCACACTCTGCCTGAGCAGGTAACGCATTTCTACAAGTCAGCTTAACCTATAGCATAGTAGCTAACAGACAGGCATGTCAAGGCATATTGACTGGTGATGCTCCATAAGTGCGCAAGGCGAGGCAGGTCAGGTTTGCTGGACGAATGCGCGCCACAGATCCTTCGCTGCGCTCAGGATGACATCACCCCGCGCTGTCATCCTGAGCGCAGCGAAGGATCTCTCACCGACTTATGGGCATCACCAGATATTCACTGCATCCCTACATGCTTCTCACCATTTCCAGCAGCTCGTCCACCGTTGGCACAATTTGCTTACCATAACCACAGATACCCCAGATGATGGTATTCAAATAGCCACGCTTATCATCCGTGATTCCAATACAGGGCTTCCCAAGCGCGTACAGATAGCCGAGTTCGGCGCTCGTCCCAGAATCGTGGTCCTGGCCGCTGAGGAGCGCCACACACATGTCGCATGACTTCAATGCCTCGATATCCGTGTGAAAAACGCGGTATCGCTCTTCATATGTACCGAGTTTCACGAGGCCTGCATCGCGATGCGGTAAAAATGTGCGATAACCGTTAGCTTCGAGCGCCTCCGCGACACGTTCCAGGTACCATCGTTCATGCGTACTGAAGAGCGGCCCGGCAACATAGATCAATTTCACTTGCACCCTCCAAATATCTAACAAGCTTGTAGCATTTCTTATGAGAATAGTATGCCACGGAACCGGGCGATATGTCGCCCGGTTGAAGAAGATCTATCATTGCCGAGTGAGAAAGTGCTACTCCAAGCAAGCAGGCTCACTTAAATTGACATAGAGCTTTTTCTGGTTATCAGAAACATTCATGAGAGCACTTGAAAGTAGAGAGAAATGCAACCAGTGCGGCATAACCCATTCTTTAGGCGTGGTTCAAATCAATGTGACAATTGAACGATTAGGCGGCTTGAGGAGAATACCCCAAAGCCAGCGGCTGGAGCGTCCCAGTCCGTTGTAAGGGAGAGAGACCCTCATGAACTCCACGTGGAGCGACGTGATGATTATGCCTGACAGCCAGCAGAGCCAACATGCCCGCCGAGAGCGTGCGATGCACCGCCAAGTGAGGCCGGACGATACTATGCCAATTCTCCACAGCACTACTGGCTCGCACGGCATGTTCCCACACGTGCAGCAAGGCCTGGGCCTCTTCGCGCCAGGCCGGATCCAAGCCTGCCACCAGGTCCTTGATGCTTGGACCCAGCACCGCACGGCGTTGCCATGCCCAGGCAAGCAAGCGCACCGCCTCTGGTCCCAATCGCTCGTTTGCTTGCTGTTGGGGTGCATCAAGATCTGCGGCAAACAGCACCAGATGAGGAAGTGCCAAACGCAGCTGCTTGCTCAAAGACCGCATATCCTTCTGCAAGGGAGGCAAGGCCTGTTCTGCCAACTCCTCCAACAAGGCCAGCAGGGCTTGCAATTCCTGCTCACGATCTGTGCTCCTCACGATCCCGGCTGGCCCAAGCACAACGACCTCCAGCAAACTCCGCAGTTCCTGCGACAGATAGCGGAGAGCCTCAGCAACGTAGCTGGCTTGTCCGATGCGTTTCTCATGGGCAGCGGTGTTCGTCTCAGGCACTCGTCCCCGTGCTTTTTTCCCCTGGGCGACGCGCTGAGCTTGTCGTTGAATAATTGGCAAGCGGTCTTGCAGGTGCTGCACCGCTCGATCACAGCGCCCTTGCACTTGGGATGCTGCATGCAACACATGCCAGACATCCCGCTGATGGCGCTCCAGTCGCTGCATCTGGCCAAGCGCTTCTTGAATAGCTCGTCCTCCATCACTGACACTGCGCTCACAGCAGAGTCCCTGCTCACACAAATACCACCAGACCAACGTCCAACTTTCCCCGTCTACCGCTACAGGAGGCACGGTGGCCCACACTTGTCCGCTGTGAACATCAATCACATTGAGATAAGCTTTTCCTCTCTGACTGCTGTACTGCTCATCCAAGGCCAGGGCACGCGGGGTGCTGGCCTGCTGCTGGCTCAACCAGCGTTGGGCACGTTGCCCGGCTTCTTGCACGATCCCCACAATGCTTCCCACGCTCATCTTGACGCCACACATCTTCAGCAGACAGGTCTGGATATCGCGATAACTGGCATGCGCTTCGATCAGCAAGGTCAGCACCCGTTCTTGCACCTGCATCCTCCGTTTGGGCGGGTCTTGCCTGAGTTCCAGAGCGGCTTGCAAGGCCTGAGTTCCTTTCTCTTTCCATCGATACAACGTCTGACGCGAGACCTCATGGCTACGACTCAACTGGCTCACCAGCCCATGGGCTGGTTTGGGAACCAACAACTGACTGATCCACTGAACTCTTTGTTCGGCTGTGCTAGAATGGTGCATGTTTCCTCCCTGAGAGCGGTGTCGCTTTTCTTGCTTTCACCTTATCTCTCAGGGATGCTTTTGGCAACTTTTCCCCCAATTGTCACATTGGTTCCTGCTCTCTTTGAACCATGCCTTAG
>WNGP01006225.1_pt1 | contig 18395 bp, 17 predicted proteins | sample 5407671 | NCBI WGS metagenome assembly WNGP01 (sample SAMN13153381, study PRJNA577476) | soil metagenome | isolation source: 40 cm soil or saprolite under Garry oak tree replicate 2 | place: USA:California | collected 2016-06-15 | reverse complement strand
CGAGTCACGGCTGCGCGCGCATCCGGCAGTACTCGAAGCCTTGAGCGAGAGCGGATTCGCGCCTCTCGACGGAGAGCACATAGGCTTTGTCACCGCTGATTGGCCGCCGCAGCAGGAGGAAGCTGTCGGCCAGCGTCCGATAGCGCGGGCGCTGTTGCTTCCTTGGGAACAGTGTATCGCCAGGGATCCGCCGCACGCCCACCCAAAAGATACCAGGTGGGTAATTGTACTCTGGCTGCCAGCGGCGAGCTTCAATGTTGATCCGCTAAGCCGTTTTGCCAACATCATCGATCAACTGGCTGGCGACATTCGCGAAAGGATTGACATCGAATTAATCGGGCCGGCAAATTCCACCGGGCTGCAAAGCATGGTTCGTGAGGTGCGCCTTTCGGGTCTGCGGCAGAACGTGAAGGATACGCTTAACGGGATTTCCATATTCTCGCCCCTCGCCACGGCTTCTGACGACTGGTTGCTTTTCAAGCCAAGTTCTGCCGGCGGTGCGGCGGAGGTCCGTTCAGCCTCGAGACAAAAGACCGTTCAGCAGCTTCTGGAAAGAGCTGTGCCAGGCCTCAAATTTGTCCGCACGATCGCCGCTGACGATTTCGTCGTGAAAAACTTGATCGCTGAGCTCGCGCGCCGCGGCGTTCCGGTCGTGCACCAAACAACACCCGATGGAAGCCCGAATTCCGACGCCGCCGACATCGTAATTTTGAGCGAATGGGACACTCCGTACGGTCGCTCATTGAACACGATTTTTGCCGCCCAGGCTTCCGGTCGTACCATTAGTGAGATCATTGAACAGCCGAAGAAGTGGCCGGGATGGGTGCATCCGTACCGTTATCTACGCGGAATTGACGGGCAATTGCCAGGCAATCAGCCCAAAGAGAGTCAGCGCGATCAGGTGCAAAAAAATCAATTCGGTCAGGATACGGTCCCGATCGAGGCGACCGAAGGTTTAAATCAATCGGATTACCTGCGGCGGCTGGCGCGGCAAATGGAAGAGGACAACACGCGCTGGAAGCGGGAGAACGGTTTGGGAATTCGCGCGATTGGTCTGCTGGGGTCTGATGTTTATGACAAACTGATGATCCTTCGGGCGCTGCGTCCACAATTTCGCGACGCCCTCTTCTTTACGAATAATTACGACGCGCATTTTGAACGCCGTGACGACTGGGAGGACACGCGCAACCTCATTATCGTCTCTCCTTTTGGCAGTGCGGTACCGGAATATGTCAGCCGGCAACACATCGCCCCGTTCCGTGATACCAACCAGACCGCCACGTACGTCGGCACGCTCGTTGCTACCGGGCAAATGAACGAAATTGTAGCGAATTATCTTTCGTGGCAGCCCAGAATTTTCGAAATCAGCCGGCACGGAGCCTATGATTTGAGTGACCCGTGGTACCTCGAGGGAAAAAATCTTTCCGTGTCGAACAAGACGTGGTTTCGCGATTGGCTGTTTGCGCCCGGTGTCATCTGGCTGCTGATCATCATCGCGCTAGTGGTTTTGGCCCTGGCTGCGTGGATCAGCGTGACCATCGCCCGGCGTACATTGCCGGGCGGCGGCACCGCTACTGAGCGTCTGAAACGCGCGCTCGTTAGCACAGTTTTTTGGTTGGTTTGCGGTGGACCGCTCATCGTTTTCGTCGTTGCTCTGGTTGCGGAGTACTTGGCGCCTGAAGAACCGCTGGCCTTTTTTTCAGGCATCAGCATTTGGCCAACGGAAATGATGCGCCTGATCGCGTTCATGCTCGCGATCTTCTTCATGTTCAAAGCCAGCTTTGATCTTCGTGCGAATGCGAAACGGATCGAGGCGGAGTTTGCGTTTGCTCACTTGCCGCTGCCTCCATTTCAATGGCGGTATCTTGGCATCGGCTTCGAGCAGTGGCAGATGCAGGAGCCTCCCAGAACTTCGCGCTTTTCCGCTGAAGAGGCGTGGTACGCTTATCTTTGCCGCAACAAATTCTGGCCGCGGTTCATCCGAATTGGGATTCTCTTTGCTTTGTATTCCATTTTCGCCTTCACCATTTTGCACTTGTTTCCTCAACCACCGTCGCCCGCGCGAGGTCATTTGGCATTTATGATCGATAACATTGTCTTTTATCTTGCTGGTGTCGGCCTGCTCCTTCTCTCGTTTTACGTAGTCGATGCGATCCAGTTGAACAGCAATTTCATTCGCATGTTTGGCCGAGAAGTAACAAGGTGGGGACGCGAGCTCGTTGATCGCTCTCATCGCCGTCCACCCTTAACCGAAGAGGAACTTTCTGCGTATCATGAGATTTTTTTTGTCGCGCAGCGCACCCAGGTCGTAGCACCGCTGATCTGGTATCCGCTGCTTGTCCTCACCTTGATAGTCGTCGCGCGCGCTTCTCTTTTTGATAATTGGACTTGGCCTCCCGGTCTTGTTTTCATCTATGTCATCACCGGCGCGTGGGCACTGGGGAGCGCCATTTTGCTCAGACGCGCGGCCGAACAATTGCGTGAAACTGCGCTCAATGACCTGCGGCGGTTTCGCCTCCTGGGTCAGGAAAGCGAAGCGAAACGGCAGACGTTCGACGAGCTCATGGCTGAAACCCGCGACCTCAAGATGGGCGCGTTCGCGCCGTTGACTGACCAGCCTTTTATTCGAGCGGCTCTTTTTCCCGGCGCTGCCCTCGGTCTCCTCGCAGTCGGCCAGCGCTTGCTCGATCTTTTCTAGGTAACGTAAGTTAAGAATTTTCTTGCCACACGATTCGCGAGAAGCGTATCAATGATGGCTCGGTGAACGGACTGCTGGCAGCCAGGGGCGATCTTCTCCGTCTCGCCCGAGTCGGAAGCTGCGTGATTGCGTGTGCACTGCTCGGTTTTACCGGCTGCGGAAAAAACGAGCCAATTGACGAAGCGAAAGCGGCCGGGAAAACAACCGCTGATTTTCCGCAGATCACTGCCGACATTTTCAAACTAATGGACGGCGGCATTGATCTTTCGCCGGCGGAAACTATGGGGCGCAACGCATGGAACCTCTGGAGCGCTGGCAACCAGCAGTTTTGGAATCACGCCGCGCAGGACAGCTACGGTCTGATGGACCTGTTGAAGATGCTCGACAACCGCAAATTTCCGCGCGGTGAGCGTTTCAAAATCTTAGGCCTGGTGAACGAGCCTGGATTTCGCGCCGCTGCTAAGCCGGATGAATGCGGTTTGTGGCTCGATGAACAGCTGAAAGCGGAGCCGGAAGGCATCGACGTAAATGTTTACGGCAGACCTTCCGGCGTGCTCGGCTTTCGGCTTTTTCCAAACCCGGAATTCAACGACGAGGCGCGCAAGAAATGGGACGGCAAACGTTTCTACGAGGACGGGGCTTATTACAATGACAATAAGCTCATTCGACCGTATCGCGTTGGCGTCGCTTGCGGTGCCTGTCACATCGCGCCAAATCCGAGTAATCCGCCGGACGACCCGGAAAACCCGGATTGGAAAAATCTGGCGTCGGCGATTGGCAATCAGTACATCAACGAAGGGAAAGTCTTCGCCTGCAACGTCGAAAAGGGCGGATTTTTTTACGAAATGCTAGCCGCCCAGCCGCGCGGCACTTCCGATACTTCGCGGATCGCGACCGATCACATCAACAACCCAAATGCGATCAATGCTATCTTCTTGCTAAAGGTGCGGGAAGACATCGCGGCGACGGAAAAAGTGGCTGGCGGGACCCTGGCGTTGCCCGATGAAAAAGAAGACAGGTGGCCGGTCCCGCACATCTTGAAAGATGGCGCCGATTCCGTCGGCGTGCGCGGCGCAGCGATCCGCGTTTACGTCAACATCGGCATGTTTTCCGAGTATTGGCTGACGCGCCACAACCGGCTGATCGGACTTACTCCGCAAAAACCTTTTGAGATACCGTATGCGCGGGAGCATTCGGTTTTCTGGCGCGCGACAGAGGAGCGGCTCGACAATATTGCTGCGTTTTTCCGCAAGCTGAAACCGTTTCATCTGGCCGACGCAGAAGGTGGACAAGCTTACATCACAACGGATTCGACCGTGATGACGCGCGGAAAAGAAGTCTTCGCCGAAAGCTGCGCGGTTTGTCACTCGAGCAAGCAACCGCCGCCGAACATTGACCCGCGATCTGGCGAAGGAAAGGGCTGGTTCCGCGCAGCCGTGCTGGATCCCGATTTTCTGAAGGACAACTTTCTTTCAGATGATAAGCGCTATCCATTGACTAAGATCGAGACCAACTCGGCGCGCGCGTTCGCGACAAACGCAAAAGCTCATCACATCTGGGACAACTTTTCTTCGCAGACTTACAAGGAACTCTCGCCGGTGGACGAGCTGGAATTTTTCAACCCGTTTGATGAGACGCATCCGATCAAATTCAAACCGAAAGATAAAGATGTCGCGCCTGGCTATTATCGCACGCCGTCGCTCGTTAGCCTTTGGAGCTCTGCGCCGTTTTTACACAACAACATGCTGGGAAAATTTACCGGCGATCCTTCCGTGGCGGGTCGCATGGACGCGTTTAGCGATGCGGTCGAAAAATTGCTCTGGCCGGAAAAACGGCTGAACAAGGATTCCATCTGGCGCACCCAAAACGAGTGCACGTTCCATTTGCGCAAGGAATTTGTGCCGAAACCGTTTGATAAGCTGGCAGGCTCGGACGGTTACATAAAAATTGGACCGATTCCGAAAGGAACACCTATTAACCTGCTGGCCAATCTGCAGCCGGACTTTCAACATGCTGACCTCTTTCTCAAAGCCGCGGACAAATTGATCAGGATAAATGCCGGGAACCTTTCGCCCGAAGCAGCCGACGCCGAACTGCGTAAACTAGTTCCCGACCTAATAGCGATGAACAAATGTCCGGACTTTGTTGAGGACAAGGGCCACTACTTCGGCACTGATTTGTCCGACAACGACAAGCACGCGCTAATCGAGTATCTGAAAACGTTCTAATCTCGCGTTAACGAAGGAAACAATATGGCTGTCACCGTTGCAGAAATGTTGAAAATGTCGCAGGCGCAACTCGACGACCTGTTCACTCAAAGTCCAACCGGCGAAATCCCAGGCGGCGAAGCCAAAGGCACGGCGATCATCGCACCGGGAACGACTTACACACAGAACATGGCCAATTTCGTAAGTCATTTTGCGTGGCAGGGAAAAATTTTCGATCCAGCAAAGGGAACTTTGCGAAACAAGATTTTGCCCTTTGGGCTGAACGCGATCATCGCCAAGGTTTATAAAGGTCCGAGCTGGATGGATGGCAAAGAGTGCATCGTTCTTGATTATTCCGAAACTTCGCTGGTGGCGCATTGGGTGCGTGACGAGATTCGCGAAGTCGCGCCGCGCGTTTATCTGGGCAAAGTCTATTTGGGCAAAAAGCGATTGATTGATTTCGCCCTTGAATTTCCGGCATCGGGGTAATCGCATTCCGCGGCCATGGCCGACGCTCCAGATCAACCCGCAGGCAGCCGGCGCTGGAAGTGGCGTGCTGTGCTGCTCGCGATTGTGGGGCTTTTCATAATCGGCTGCTTGTATCTCGTCGGCCGCTTTACGCGTGATGAGCCCGTCACTTACACGAACCCGGAAGATCACTTCAAATATGGGTCAACCGGCGGGGAGCGCGAATCGGGCATTCCCTACTGGATTTGGAAGGTGTTACCGAAAATGTTCCCAGAATATTTGCCCGGAAAAACGTACACCCCGGGGAAAGAATATGTATCGCTAGGCTTCCTTTACGAGCCTGGCAAAGATCTACCGATTGGGGTTTCGCGTCGCAACACCCAGGGACTCGATCGGGTTTTTTTGAATTGCGCGATTTGTCACGCTGGCTCCGTGCGTGAAACGCCGCAAAGTACGCCCATCATCTACGCCGGCATGCCGTCGAACACGGTCGACCTCGAGGCGTTCGAACGTTTCATCTTCGCCTGCGCAACGGACCAGCGTTTCAACGCGCTGCGGATCATGTCCGAGATCGAAGCCATCGGCGGCAGATACGATTTCATCAACCGATTTCTGCTGCGCTTTTACGCTATCCCGTTCATGCGCGAACGCTTGCTCATGTTGAAAGGCCATTTCCGTTTCGCTGAATGGGAACCGGACGCCGGCCCCGGCCGCACCGACACGTTTAACCCGGCCAAGACGCTCCTGGAATTTCCTCTCGAAAAACTGGAAACGCGTGAGCTGGTTGGCCTGTGCGATTTTCCATCGATCTGGCTGCAAGGCCTGCGCAAGCAAAAAAATCTCCACGCCCACTGGGACGGTAACAACAGCCTCATGGAAGAGCGCAATAAAAGCGCATCATTTGGCACGGGGGCGTTCCCGCCCACAATCGATCTGAAACAACTCGCGCGCGTTGAGCAATGGCTGCTCACCAAAGAGCCGCCCAAATATCCGTTCGTCATCGATGCGCAACTCAGCACACAAGGCGAAAAACTTTACGCCGAATACTGTGCCAGTTGTCACGGACGCAACGGCCGCGATTTCAACGGCGAATACGTCGGCGACGTCGTGCCGATCGACAAAATCGGCACTGACCGTCATCGGCTCGATTCCTATACCGAAGAACTGGCCGTGGCTCAGAACAATCTCTACGCCGGTTATCCGTGGCGTTTCAGCCATTTCCGGAAAACTTTCGGATACGCAAACTTGCCGCTCGACGGCGTATGGCTGCGCGCGCCGTATCTGCATAACGGCTCAGTACCCACATTGCGCGATCTGCTGAATCCCGGCGCCGAACGCCCGCCGGTTTTTTATCGCGGATATGATGTGTTCGATCGGGCGAAGGTCGGATTTGTTTCCGACGTGAGCCGATTCGACGACGAGGGACGCAGCAAAGATGAACCCGAAAATCCAAGGCAATACTTCAGGTTCGACACGCAAGTAAAACCGGGCGGCGCGATTCCGCGCGATCGGAACGAAGGTAATTCAAATGTCGGCCATGAAGGGCAGGAATACGGAACGATGCTTTCTGCCCAGGAGAAAGACGCAATCGTGGAATATCTGAAAACATTTTGATCAACGCCTGACGAATGAAACGATGAGGTATCCCGTATTATCTCTGGTTGGTTCTGCCCCGCGTCTTTCCCGACCTGATGCCCGGACCGGGTGGCTACAAATCGCTCGGCTTGGTCTGGGAGGAAGGACATGAAATTCCGGTTGGCTTTTCAAAGAAGGTGGTCGGCTTCGCGCGGATCACCAATAACTGCGCGGTCTGCCATGCCGCGACCTACCGTTTGCGCGAGGACGAAGTGCCGCACGTTGTTGTCGCGGGCCCGGCTCACACCAACAATGTGCAAAGCATGTTGCGGTTCTTGTTTAAGGCCGCGCACGATCCCCGGTTCAATTCGGACATTATCATGAATGAAATCCGGCTGGTGAGCGCGAACAACTACGGCAACGGCGGCCTCTCATTCATCGATCGACAGATTTACCATTACCTGCTGATCCCATTCACCAAGAAAGCGCTGCTCCAACAGGAAAAACAATTCACCTGGATGGAACGCTACGTCACCGGCGGCAAGCCAAAGCCGCATTGGGCCCCGGGCCGCGATGATGCGATGAACCTGACAAAATATTTCATGACCAGCATGGCGGAGGACAACACGTTTGGGCCAACCGATTTTCCCTCGATCTGGAACCTCAGCATCCGCAGCGGAAAGGATAACGCTGGGAAACAGATGTTGTTGAACTGGACCGGCGATACGCCGGCTGTGCGCTCGGTCTTGATCGATTCCGCGCTCGGCCTCGGCGCGCCGGCACGGCCGTGGTTCTTGCAGCGGATGGCCGACCTCGATCACTATCTCAGCAATCTGCCGCCGCCGCCGTGGCCTTTTACTGAAACGAATCCAATCAACCAGCAAATGGCGGGCGAAGGCCAGAAAATCTACACGCGCGACTGCGCCGCGTGCCATGAGCCGCGCGCTGAATTTACAAACAAGGTGATTCCAATCACCGAGATCAAGACCGATCCCGAGCGGATGTATTCATGGTCGAAAGACGCGGCCGCAGAAGCAAACCGGCGCGTCAAACAACTGGGGATCGATCGTCCGCCGATGGTGGAGACCCAAAATCCATACGGATACGTTTCGCCGCCGTTGGATGGAATCTGGCTGCGCGCGCCCTATCTTCATAATGGCTCGGTGCCGACCTTGCGCGACTTGCTGAATCCGCCTAATGAGCGTCCCCAGACTTTCCATCGCGGCTACGATGTCTTCGATCCGGTTAAAGTTGGTTTCAAAGAGCCGCAACCGCGACCAACCGGGCCGAATGGCGAATTAACGGAGCCGTATTTTCTTTTCGATACGAGAGAAAAAGGAAACGGCAACCAAGGTCACACGTACGGCACCCAGCTGTCCAGCGAGGACAAAGAGAAATTGCTCGAGTATTTGAAGACGCTCTAACAATCGTGATTGGTTGAAGCGTTAAAGCAAATCGCGCCAAGCCACGTCGCGATGCGGCTATCGTGCGCGAAAACCGCTTGTCTGCGCGGCGGTTCTCCGGCAGTTTCGTGCTGTCATGGCGGGAAATCGCAAACTCGGTTGTCTCAGTATTTTTTTGTTCGTCGCGCTCTGCGCCAGCCTGTTCATGAACTTCGTGCTGATGATGTCGGCGTTTCAGCGCTGGAGCGGTATCCGGGAAGCGGAACCGATCCCGCGTTTCCGCGAGATCCTGCTCCAAAGAGGCACGCGCGCCAGCCTGGACAAAATCGCTGTCATCACCATGCGCGGCCTGATCAGTTCTTCGCTCCCAGGCAGCGTGACCGATACAATGGTCGATGACATGCGCGCCGCGCTGCAACAGGCGCGCGAAGACAGTCGGGTCAAAGCTATTGTGCTGGTGATCGATTCGCCCGGCGGAGAAGTGACTGCGTCGGACGCAATCTACAGCGCAGTGGTCAAGGCGGGCGCGCGAAAACCTGTGGTCGTTTATATGGAGTCGCTGGCAGCCTCCGGCGGCTATTACGTCTCCTGCGGCGGTAAATTTTTAATGGCAAACGAAACGACCATTACGGGCAGCATCGGGGTCATCATTCAAACGCTAAATTATGAGCAGCTGTTGAACAAGGTGGGACTTGCTTCCGTGGTTTTCAAAAGCGGCAAATTCAAGGACATGCTGAACGGGGCGCGGCCAATTACCCCGGAGGAGCGCGAGCTGGTGCAGAACTTCATCATGAAAACTTACGACAAGTTCCTCGACATCGTGGCGAAAGAGAGAAAACTGCCGGCCGATCTTCTGCGCAATACCATCGCCGATGGCCGCATTCTCTCGGGCAAAGAAGCATTCGACAACAAATTGATCGATGGCCTCGGTGAGTTGGACGACGCTTTCAGCAAAGCAAAAGAATTGGGGAACGCGCCAGATGCCAGAGTCGTGAAGTACGGGCCGCCATTTAGTCTGTCCCGTTTCTTGCGAGTATTTGGAGGCTCAGATTCAAAGATTGAGCTCCAGCTTCCGAAGCAGCTCGTTCCGCAACTAGAAAGCGGACGCGCGTATTTCCTGCCAAGCTATTACGCACCGTAGCGGCGGAAACCCATGCCATCCGCCAGCCTCTTTGCGGCCTTCGGTGGCGCTCCGAACATTGTTTTCGGCATCCTTTCCCTCCTCTACGTTCTTGCCAGTCTCTATGTCTACACTTCGCTGATTCATCAGATCAGCGCGCGAAAGCCGGGCAGTGTCGGGGCCAACGCACCGGCTCGAACCTTCGGGCTGCCGGAAGCAATACTCGCTGCGTTGTTGATTCTTTTTCTTTTGCTCAGCATCGGCGCATCAGTTTCCCGTCCTTCTATCGACTTCAGCAAGGACACGCTCTTATGGAATTTCATTTTAATGGTTTTCCTCGTGCTTTTTATTGTGACTTTCCTGCAACTTCGTGGCCTTGACGTTGGCTCGTTAGGTGGGTTTTACCGAATCAGCTTTCTTCGTGTCCTGAGTACAGGAGCGATCCTGTTGTTCTTTGCTTATCCATTGATCTTATGGTCGGACATCATTACGCAGCGGCTTTTCGGAGGCGGTTCGAGCAGGCAAAACATCGTCGAGTTCTTCAGTGGCCCGCGCACGCTCGACCAGCGAATCATGATCATCGTTTTCGCAATAGCAGTCGCGCCAGTAATCGAAGAATTTCTATTTCGATTTTTCCTCTACAATGTCATCAAACGTTATTTTGGCCGCCTCATTGGGGTCACGTTCAGCGCGCTGCTGTTCGCCGCAGCGCACGCACATTTTCCTTCGTTCGTCCCGTTGTTCGTTTTAGGAAGTTGTTTCGCGATTGCGTACGAATGGAGCGGTTCCATTCTTGTCGCGATGACGATGCATTCGCTTTTCAATTCACTCACCCTTACCGCCCTTGCATTTCCGGAGATTTTTTCTCCATGAAAGTGCGCGACCTGGGCGAAGACCGGCTGATCGAGCAGCTTTTGCCTCGTCTTTCACTGAGAAAGGCAGTTGCCACGGCCCCCGGCGACGACTGCGCTGTAGTTGAAGCGCAGCATCGCCGCAAGCTTCTCGTGCTCAAGACTGATTGCGTGGTCGAGCGCGTGCATTTTTTACGAGGAACGAACGCATTCAATGTTGGATGGAAAGCGATGATGCGTCCGCTCAGCGATTTTGCCGCGACCTCAGCCGTGCCTCAATTTGCGCTGATCACGCTTATGGCTCCGAAACAAACCGAAGTCGCGTGGGTGAAAGAACTTTATCGCGGCCTGCGCCGGGCCGCGAAGCGGTTCGAAGTCAGCATCGTCGGCGGAGAAACGAGCAGCACGCCAGGGCCGGTTGCCATCTCTACCAGCGTAGTCGGATTCGTTGAAAGAGACCGCGCCGTATCGCGTCGGGGCGGCAAGGCGGGCGACGATCTTTTCGTTACCGGCCGACTCGGAGGCGGCCTGAAACAAAAACATCTGCAATTCATTCCGCGGATTGCGGAGTCGCGCTGGCTTACTAAAAATTTCCCGATCCACGCGATGATGGATTTAAGCGACGGGCTGGGCACGGATCTTCCGCGTTTGGCGCGCACCAGCAAAGTCGGATTCAAAATCCAGGTGGAGAATTTGCCGCTCACCCGTGGCGCAAAGCTCAATGACGCAATTTCCGAAGGCGAAGATTACGAATTGCTATTCGCTGTTTCATCGCGCGATCGTTCTCGATTGCAGCGAGCATGGGCGAAAAAATTCCCCAAGCTGCTACTTACTCGAATTGGCTCGCTCAATCGAAAACCGAAAACCGAAAATCTAAAATTGCCAGGTGGCTACGTTCATTTCCAACAGCCCAGCTGAAACGGAGGCGATCGGCCGGCAGCTCGCGGAAGAGATCGGCGTCGGATCGGTTTTGGCTTTCAAAGGAGACTTGGGAAGCGGTAAAACGGTATTCGTCAAAGGTCTCGTCGCGGGGATGGGAAGCCGCGCCGATGTGACCAGCCCCACGTTTACCATCGTGCACGAATATCGAGGGGGCCGAGTGCCTGTTTACCATTTCGATTTTTTTCGCTTGGAACAGCAACAATCCATCTCGCTGCTTGGCCTCGATGATTACTTTTTTGGCGACGGCGTTTCGGTGATTGAATGGGCCGACCGCTTCCCCGAATTGATTCCCCATCAAGCGCGCTGGATTTTGTTTGAGATAAAATCGGAAAATCAGCGGGCGATGACGTTTCAATGAAAATTCTCGCCCTCGAACTTTCCACAGCGCGCGGGAGTCTGGCGTGGCTAGACAACAATCATGCGGAGCTCGCGCGTGAGTGGCCTAACGATCGCAAAAATTCCGGGGCCCTTTTCGAGAATCTCGACGCTGCAACGAAAAAATTTGGCGCTCCGGAGACCATCATTGTCGGGCTTGGTCCGGGCTCCTATGCCGGGACCCGCATTGCGATTTCGGCCGCAATCGGATTGGAATTCTCTTCCGGTGCGCGGCTGATCGGGTTTCCGTCAGTCTGCGCCATGCAATGCGACGCGTACGAATACTGCGTTATTGGTGATGCTCGCAGGAAATCGTTTTTCTTCGCGCGCATCCGCGGCCAAGAACCGGCGGAAGGCCCCACACTTTACTCAGAGTTAGAAATGAAAGCGAAATTCGACATACTTGAGCCGGCGATGCCGATCTTCTCTTCGGAGTTGCTCCCACAATTTGACCGTGCTGTTGTTCGCTATCCTTCGGCGCTTGTGCTGGCGAGAGTTGCGCAACAGCCCCAACGCGGCTTTCATTTTCCGCCACTGGAGCCGATTTATTTGCGCGAGCCGCACATCACCATACCGAAATGAAGGAAACCTTTCGTTGTTGGGCTGAAATCGACCGCGACGCATTGCGGCAGAATGCAAAAGTTGTGCGGCAACGGATCGGTTCCGCCGAGATGCTCGCCGTGGTCAAAGCGAATGCTTACGGTCATGGGTTACTCGGCGTGGCGCAGACGTTGGCCGATGACGCGCAGCTATTTGGCGTCGCCAATCTGGAAGAGGCGCTCGCGCTGCGCGAATCGCTGCCCCATCCCATCGTTATTCTCGGCCCGGCAACTCCTGAGGAAAGATCAATCATCGCCCAGCGCAGATTTATTCCCACGATCTCGAGTCTCGAAGAAGCACAAGCATTCAATCAACTCGGGCCAGTCTCGATCAATTTCAAAATCGACACCGGCATGGGGCGAATGGGCGTGGTGGAAAAGGAAGCGCGCGAGGTTTTCAAACGCGTGGCCGAGTTGCCGAACATCGACATTCACAGCCTCTCGACCCATATGCCGGTCTCGAACGAAGACGCGAAATTCACGCGCGGGCAGCTGGTCCGATTTCGAAGAATCATCGAGCAGATTCGCGCCGAGGTTCCGGGAAGTTACAGAGCGCATGTCTTGCAGAGCGCAGGCACACTCGCGTTCAATCCGCCCACGTTCGAGATCGTGCGCGCCGGCATCATGCTTTACGGGATTTCACCGCTCCCGGAATTTCAGAAACTGCTCAAGCCAGTGATGACATGGAAAACGCGAATTGTCCTGATTCGCGATATGCCGAAAGGGAGCTCCATTAGTTATGGCCGCACGTTTATCACTCCGCGAAAAATGCAGATCGCAACATTGTCGGCCGGTTACGCCGATGGTTATCCATGGCATCTTTCCAACCGAGGCGCCGCCGCCCTGGTGCGCGGGCAGCGTTGCGCCCTTGTCGGTCGGGTAACGATGGATTTGATGATGATCGACGTGAGCAACATCGATAATGTGCAAGTCGGCGACGAAGTTGTTCTCATGGGACGCGATGGCAGCGAGGAAATTTCCGCGGGGGAACTCGCTGAAAAGGCCGGCACCATTACATGGGAAATCATTACCCGGATTGGCGCACGGGTCCGGCGGGTCTATATTTGATTTGTAGTCTCTTATGTCCCTTCTGTCCCTCAACTCGCACGCGACTGAAGAGACACAAAAGACCAAAGCGTTTCACGTGTTCCAAATCATTTTCAACGAACTGAGCGCTGCCGAGATCTCGGCGTTGCCGAAGAAATTGCAGCTCGAGTTGCTGTCCCAGTTTCAAATATTACCCGAAGATCTGGATCACCTCGACTCGGAACGGTTCGGTGTCATCGAGCGTGAGGGAAAAAAATTGTATCGCTATCGCGCGAAAGATTACCGGATTTATTTCGCGAAGACCGACGAAGGCATCAAGGTCCACCGCGTGTTACATAAGAACACTTTCCGAGATTTCCTTTTTCGGAGCAAATTGCCAGTCTCAGAAGACGCGCAGCTCGGCGAGGCGCGCGAGTTCTGGAAATTAATCGAGGAAGGCGAGAAAACGCGGAGGGTGTAGGGCGCCCGCCATTTTCGTAGGGCGTTCCGCGAAACGCCGATCCAAACGACCAGCGTCTGATACAGACGCCCTACAGCTCATTTCATCAACAGCACGGAACGACTGCGCTTGATCTCGCGCGTGATTTTGCGGTGCATGTATGCCGGCATGCCGGTCACGCGACGAGGAAGAATCTTGCCGCTCTCGCTGACGAATTTTTTCAGGAGATCGGGATTTTTGTAATCGATTGCTTCGATCGCGATATCGATCCGGCGCCGCGGCATGGGGCGATTGGCGCGGCGGAATGCGGAGCGGCGTTTCGGCGTTTTTGGCTGCATGATGGCTACTTGGTCTCGCGGTGCAACGTGTGCCGCCGCAAAAACGGATTGTATTTCTTTTTCTCGAGCCGGTTCGGCGTGCGCGGACTTTTTTTGTTCCGCATGGTCATATAGCGCGAAGGCGGTTTGCCCAGCGCTTTGGCCTCGGTGCATTCAAGAGTGACGATTTCCTGCGCCATTAAGTGTCACTCCTTCACTTCCGTGGGGGCGGCTTCCTCCTCCTCGCCCTCGCCGCTTTCCTCCTCAGTCAAACCGAACAAAGAAGTGACCGATTGGCGGACCCGGGACGCCTTACTTTGCTTTTCCAACTGCGTTTGGCATTCAACGGTGAAACGCGCGAACGGGATCGCTTCGAGTCGCGCATGCGGGATTGGTTTCCCAGACATTTCGCATTTTCCGTATGTCCCCACTTCGATGCGCTTGAGCGCTTCATCAATTTCGTAAAGCGCGTCCTGCTCCTGCGAAAGCAAACTCAAAGCAAAATCACGATCGTAAGCGTCAGATCCCGCGTCCGCCTGGTGCATGCCAAAGGCAGAAGCTTCACTGCCTTCGGCACGGGAGCGAAGAGTATCCTGGGCGACGCCAGCCATCGAATCCACCATGGCGTCGCGAAGCTGAAGCAGTTTTTCTTTCTGCTTGCGGATAAACGGATCGAGCTTCCTTTCGCGATGGTTCAGGCCGAGCAGCACCGCGGGCGATTCCGTAATCTGCCGTCTGGATTTCGGCGAACGTCGCGCAGGCTTTGTGCGGCGCACAGCCTTGACCACACGGGCCTTCTTAGCGGGGACCTTGCGCGCAGCTCGCGGCTTACGAGCAGCCGGTTTCTTTGCAGAACTCTTCTTTTTCTTTGGTTTAGCCATAGCGGTGTAAGCGCCCTTCTAATCGACTGGCGCCGGAAAAATGGACGCTTAATTAAGAACATTTCCCTAACCGCGCAAGGGGATTCGGCCAAATATTTTGGCTCTGTTCATTTGTATTGTGAATCGATTGTAGGGCATTTCTGTGAAACGCCAACCGATAGACCGGCCGTCTGACACAGACGCACCCTACAAGTTCAGCTTACGAGCTGGCGCTGGAGTAATGCCGCAGAGCGAATCTCCAAAAGGCGCGCGCAAGCCAAAACACAATCGTCGATGCGACAACCAGGTGGAGCATAAGCGGAAATGGTTGCCCAAACGATTTGATTAGCAGCCGCGCCGGAATATTCGCGATGATCACAACTGGAATCACCCAACCAAAAATCAGTCGGAACAGTCGTGGGAAAATTACGTCCGGATACCGCGCGATGTTAAGAAAATTAAAATAGCCGTAAACCAGTCCCTGGGCCCGGACGATCCAAAAACTTACCGCCGCCAGCGCAAGCATAATCGAGTAATGCACCGCCACGCCGAAGCCAAGCGCGGCCAGATAAAGCAAAATCGACATTGGATTGGGCACGAACCCAAGCTGCGATAGCGAAACGCAAACCACCCCGCCCCCAAGCGCTGCGTTCACGATGCTGTCGAGAGCAAATTGTTTCGTTGAGACGGCGAACTGGCTGTCGATCGGCAAAACCAGCAGCGAATCAAGTCTTCCTGTGCGAACGAGTTCGGGAATGTTTGCCACATTCACAAAGAAGAACGCCTGGAAAAGTTGCGCGATGATTTGATGTGTCCCGACGAGCAGCACCACTTCCCACTTTGTCCAGTCCCCGATGTGATCAACGTTCCCAAAAATGATGCTGAAAAAAACGATTTGCCCGCAGAACCAAAGGATCTCGACCACCATCCACAGCAGGAAGTTCGCCTTGAAACTCATCTCGCGAATAAGCGAGTTGCGCATCATGATGGAGTAGATTTCGATGTAACGCCGCACTGGGTTTTCCTGTCTCCTAGTTATAGGCGTAGTCAACTGCCATGTAGATGAAACGTTTTATCCCTTGGGTCGCTTTGGTCGTTGGGTTGCTCATTGTCGCTTCCGTGGTGCGGCAATGCCGCAACGGCGGCGCTGGCAATTATCAGATTGCCACCGTCACGCGAGGCCCGATTACACAAGCAGTAACCGCCACGGGCACGCTCAATCCCGTCGTCAACGTGCAGGTGGGCAGCCAGGTCTCTGGGAACATCGCGAAGTTGTTCGCCGATTTTAATTCGCAGGTAAAAGCAGGCCAGGTCGTGGCCCAAATCGATCCAGCGCTTTTTCAGGCAACGGTCACTCAGGCGGAAGGCGATCTCGCTAATGCGCAGGCTGCGCTGGAGCTCGCAAAACTGAATGCCACGCGGACCCAAGAACTTTTTGCCCGGAAAACTTCTTCTCAAGCCGATCTGGATCAGGCAATGGCAAACCTGCATCAGGCAGAGGCGAACGTGAAGATCAAGCAAGGTGCGCTGGACAAAGCGAAGGCGGATCTCGATCACTGCACGATCACGTCGCCCATCGACGGAATCGTGATTTCTCGAAATGTCGATGTTGGCCAGACGGTCGCCGCCAGTTTGCAGGCGCCGGTCATTTTCCAGATCGCGAATGACCTGACCAAAATGCAGATCGACGCGAATGTGGCCGAAGCGGACGTGGGCGTTCTGGAGGTTGGGCAGGACGTCGATTTCACCGTGGACGCTTTCCCGATGCGCACTTTCCACGGCAAAGTTGTGCAAGTGCGAAACGCCCCAATCACAGTGCAAAACGTGGTGACTTACGACACCGTGATTGGCGTGAGTAATCCCGATTTAAAATTGAAGCCCGGCATGACGGCCAACGTTTCAATCATCGTCGCGCATAAGGACAACGTGCTCCAAATCAAGAACGCGGCGCTGCGTTATCGGCCAGCGGAAGCAGCGCCTGCAGAAATGAGCTCGGCAAAAGTCGCCAGTGGCGGATCGACAACGCGGTGCTGCACGAGAGCGCCGATCAAGCGAGCGCACGGTCTATGTTTTATCCGGCGGCCGACCAAGGCCGGTACCGATCAAAACAGGAATCAGTGACGGCGTTGTGACCGAAGTCCTCGATGGATTGAAAGAAGGCGACCGCGTTATCACTGCCGAGTTAGCATCCAAATCCCCAGCGGCATCAACGCCGGCCAATCCATTCTCCGGCGGGGCTCGCAGGTTTCCGTAGTGCTTTTTGTCATTCCGAGCGAAGTCGAGGAATCTCTGGATAAACCAACATGAACAACGGCGCGCTCGTCAGACTCATCGACGTGCACAAGATTTATCGCACCGGCGAAATGGAAGTGCCCGCCGTCCGCGGCGTGTCGCTCGAAATCAAACGTGGCGAATTTGTCGCGCTCATGGGCGCAAGCGGTTCGGGCAAATCCACACTCATGAATATCCTCGGTTGTCTCGACCGGCCGACTTCCGGTAGCTATTTCCTCGATAACGCAGACGTTTCTGGATTAGACCGCGATCAGCTCGCAGATATTCGCAATCGCAAAATCGGGTTCGTCTTTCAGAGTTTTAATCTCCTGCCGCGCACGTCCGCGCGCGAGAACGCGGAACTGCCGCTGGTTTACAGCACACAGCGCTTGTCACACGCTCAGCTTCGCGAAAAAGCTGATCGCGTTCTTGCATCAGTGGGACTTGCCGGGCGCGAAGACCATCCCCCCAGCCAGCTCTCTGGTGGGCAGCAACAGCGCGTGGCAATAGCACGCGCGTTGATCAACGATCCCGAAGTGCTCCTCGCGGATGAGCCGACCGGAAATCTCGATAGCCGCACGAGCGTCGAGATCATGGCAATTTTCCAGCAGCTCAACAAACGCGGAATTACAGTCATCATGGTGACGCACGAGCAGGACATCGCTGCCTACGCGCAACGCAACGTCCTCATGCGCGACGGCCTGATCGTCGATGATCGCGTAGTTCCCCAGCGCTCAGACGCACCCACGCAACTACAAAATGGTACGGCGCGATCGCCGGGAACCGATTTAACGATTTAACGTTTCACGATTTACCAATCCATGCGCATCGCGCCCACATTTAACGTCGCCTACCGCGCGTTGCGCCGGAACAAAATGCGTTCGGTGCTGACTGCGCTTGGCATCATCATCGGCGTCGGCGCGGTGATCGCCATGGTCGGGATCGGCAACGGCGCGAAAGCACAGGTCGAAGCGCAGATCGCCAGCCTCGGACAAAATGTGATCCTAATTTTTTCCGGCAGCACGACGTCGAGTGGAATTCGCACCGGCTGGGGCGGCGCTGGCACGTTGAAGATCGAAGACGCCGAAGCGATCCGGCGCGAAGTGCCCGGGGTCATCGGCGTGAGCGAAGAAGTTGTTTCGACAACGCAGGTTGCCGCCGGGAATCAAAACTGGTTCACTCGGATTTTCGGGGAATCAGCAGACTACTTCGATATTCGGCAG
>WNGP01003216.1_pt1 | contig 18395 bp, 16 predicted proteins | sample 5407671 | NCBI WGS metagenome assembly WNGP01 (sample SAMN13153381, study PRJNA577476) | soil metagenome | isolation source: 40 cm soil or saprolite under Garry oak tree replicate 2 | place: USA:California | collected 2016-06-15 | reverse complement strand
CGGTGGTCAAGATAATGGGAAGCGAGTCAAAAGGTGGGCTATTACGCAGGATGCGGATGACTTCTGTACCAGGTACGGAACCGGCTAAGCGCCAATCAACGATAAGCAGGTCAATAGGTAAGCTTGTCTGTGGCTGTCCGGGGCGGATGAGAGCATTTAAGCATTCTTCGGCAGTGGGATAGATGGTGACGACGTAGCCCTCATCTTGTAAGACGAGGCTGAGCATCTCCTGAATGGCGTTGTCGTCTTCTAGCAAACCTATTTTCATTTCTCTTCCCTTTACCTTTTCTTCAAATACTGGGGGATTCAAGCACACTATAGCAAACGCTACTTGATTTAGCAAGACCCGGGTGCTAAGTGACGCTTCGCTTTTGACTATTGACCACTGCAACGGCGGGCTGTACAATGAGCAAATGCAACTGAACATATTGCTAGTCAATAAGCAGCAAGAGCTCTCGCGAGTAGCAGCAAAAGGATACATATTGTATGTCCGATATCAGCTTAGAGAAGACAGAACCGAAAGATCCAGCGCAAACAGGTACAGGAGAGGCTGGAGAGTTCCACGTCGAGGAGAAAGCTACCTCTACGCCCGTAGCCGAGCCAGTGCCGACAGCAGAACTTGAGGCGAAGATCGCCGCCCCGCGGCAGGCACAAAGCCGTGCGGGTACAATCGAACACCTGGCGGCGCGTCGCCCTGTAACGCCAGTTGATCTCACATCGACGGAAATCAAGGAGCGCTTGAGCAATTTACGTACCACTATCACCAGTGTGGTGACGGGATATCGCTGGGGCAACATTTCTCTCGAAGATGCAACCGAACAAATCATCCCACTCTTGAATGTGGGCTCAATTTATCAATGGGCACCTGTGCTGGTTCCCTTTATTCTAGAGATAGACAGGGCAGGAGATTTCATTCCCGTCTGGGTACACATTATCGAGCGAGATGATGTGCCTGATCTACCCACTGACGCTGACCCGGCGGAGACGATGATTGGGCGCGCGAGGCGCATTGCTATTCTCATGCTGGGCAACTACAAAACGTTTATTGAGCCGGGTCAAAGTATACCGCTGGGTTTCAAGAGCAGACAAAGCTCAAAGAGCATTCCGAAAGTACAGAACCTTGCCCAATTCCTGGGAAAATTGGCCAACGATCCGAATACCTCCCTTTACGCGACGCAATCCCTTGCCAAACAAGCGACAACAGAGGCCATGCAAGCCCTGATCACAGCGCTCAAGGAGGCCGAAGGTTGGGCAAAGGTCGATATTGCCGAAGCTTGCCTGTCCCTGAATCAACCACGCTTTTACGAAATCGTGCTGGCCAGTGGACTTGATCGCGTACAAGGGCTGGAAAGCTATGTTGCTGTGCCAATCTACCGGTCGATCCCGTTGGAAAGCTATCTACGGGGAGGAAATGATGTTGCTCCCCGTCTCCCTCAACAGGCTGCACTGATCTTCGGACAGGTGTTACAGGAAAGCATGAAGCCCAACGCAGAGGCTGATACACTACCCATTGTCTTTGAAAATGACTTCGCGCCACTGGCAAGCGCACTCTTTGAAAATGCGCGCAGCGCACCATCGTGGCAGTATGTGCTGGCAATTCATCGTCTTGCAACGTTGCTGGGCCGCTACTGGAGCGATATCTCGCGCGGCACGGTGCAGGACACACGCATTATCGAGCCAGTGTATGCCTGCTTACCAATGATGAACGAGGTCGAACGCTGGATGAATGGGCCAGGGCGCGATGTTTTGTTGGAAGCGCTGACCAGCTCTGACGAGGAGGCATTTATCCCTGTTGTGAAAATCCTGGGAGAGATGCGCGAACCCCGCGCAATTTCACCCCTGGTAAACCAGGTTGGGGCCACAACGAGCGTCACCAACCGCGAACAAGCCATTCGCCTGGTACACACGTGTGATACATTAGCGCGTCTCAATGACCGGCGCGCCGTTCAGCCTATACTCCAACTGGCTAATCGCGTTGTAGATATCGAAGGGCGCATGGCACGCTCCAAGCGGCGCGATAACCTGCCCTTCGACGATGAGCAAATCCCTGGTAGCATTGTCTACGCGGCCATTATCCGTGCTATTGGACAGCTCAATGACCCCGCCACGCTTGACTTTATACTGCGCGCATACAACGACTTTGATCCGTTTGTACGCGTGGAGGTGCTTGAAGCGTTGAAACGCCTTGATCCAACTGGAGAGGATGCAAGGAGTAAGGCTACTGTGCGCGAGGCTCTGAACGATCCACGCGATTCTATTGTTCGTATCGCCTGCCAGCTTGTCGTACAGTATCGCGACACAAGCGCGATTCCCGTTCTCCAGCGCATCACGGAGACGCGCCCTGAGGTTGCGGCTACTTCTTATGATGCGCTACGGCAACTTGGACAGTACTAATCAGAAGAAAGCGGAGGTAGCCAGCGAGATTGGCTACCTCCGCTTTCTTCTTCTATTCATCATAAATCGGCTACTGCTCCATCAAATGTGGTAAAACGTGTTCACCACATTCTTTGTTGTTCCTGCTTCACCCTCAGATGCAAAGTTAGCTTACGCTTTCTCTGTCTTACTCCAAGTCCACAGGCTCGTTTAACGTCTCGGTCTGAGCCAATACCCTCGACGGCAAACAACGAACTACTGACTGCGCTTTTGATTTTCAAGCGCCTGGTGCAGTGCTTGCTCAATCAGCTTTTTAAGCGTCATGAGCATACTTTCCTGCCGAATAGCAGCCAACATTTTGAGTTGGTGATGTGTTGTTTTATCAACACGGACATTGATGTAGTTCGTCTCTTTCATGTATACAATTGTACATTACGTACATAGAATAGTCAAGGGTCAATGTGTTTCATAGGACCACATTCAAACACATTGGGTACGCTTTTCGATTACTGTTGTAACCTCTATTGCTCCGGAGGCGGAGCAGTCGGAGGAGCAACAATCGGGACAACCGGCAGCACGATATAGGAGGGGTGCTCACTATCATGCAGAATGGTCTGGTGAGCGACAGCTAATTCGTCGTCAGCACCAATATCATGGCCCGTGTTGGGGTTGCGGTCCCAGCGCGGGAAGTTGCTACTGGTGATGTCCAAACGGATGGCATGACCTGCCTTGAAGACATTGCTGGTCGCCCATAGGTCAATCTCGTATTCGTAGGCTTTGCCCGGCTCGATGAGTGTTGGTTGCTCACCTTTGGAGAAGTTGCGATAGCGAGCGCGAATGATCCCGTCGTTCAAATTCTGCGCATAGCCATTGGGATAGACATCGACCAGGCGCGCCACAAAATCGGTATCCGGTGCGCTTGATGATGCCCAAAGGTGTACGGCTATGGGACCTGTCACTTCAACATCCTGCTCTAAGACCGGGGTTGTATACACCAGAACATCTTCGCGGCTTTCTGTCTCGCGCTGATCAAATGGGCCAGGCCTGAACTCCGGAGTCATCAAGAGAGCACCGCCGCGAGTAATCACCGGATGAGCAGGATCATAGTCATACTGGTCAGGGGATTCGGAACCGGGGCTCTCAGTGCTCAACAAGCCATTGCCACGCAAAGAATTGGCTTGCCCGCCACTATGCAGGTAATAACGCGTATCGACTGCACGCGCCAGGGGCCATTCCTGTTCATCGCGCCAGACATTGGCTCCCATGACGAAGAGTTTGATGGGGGCTTCACGCAACATACCTGTATCGATACCCTTGAGCCAGTGATCAAACCAGCGTACCTGCAAGCTGGTAAGATCAATCTGCAAGTCGATAAAGGCGGCGGAAGAGGCATAACCAAAATTGAGTTCACCGATAGGGTTAGAATAACCGGAGTGCGTCCACGGCCCAATGAGCAGTTTGCTCTGGCGAGCTTCCGGCGTACTACCTTGCTCGCGCATGATCTTAAAATTGTCGAGGGTATCTTTGAGGAAGATATCGTACCAGCCACCAATGTTGAAGCTAGGAGCGGTGACGTTCTCATGCTTGCCAAGAATGGTCATCGATTTGACCTGGTTGTTTTCGCGGTCTATTTGCCAGACCAAATTCTCAAAGTAGTAGTGAGCTACGTCATGGCGCTTGAAAGGCGCGAATTCTGAAAGTGGCAGGGACGAGTAACCGCTCTGGGCGAGAGAATCCATCTCCTGCGCCAGCATAGAGATGCTGCGCCCAAGGGCTTGAGGATCGCCGCGGTGGCGGCGCATGAGCACATCGAGCCCCATCATGAGATTCCAACTAGCCATGGAGCCAAGCTCTATAGCTCCCCCACGCAACATCACACCGTTCAAGGGGTCGTTCCAGGTGACAAGGGGTACCATAGCTTTGAGGGCCGCTGGCTGGTGAACAGCTGCCGACCATTGGGTAAAACCGTAGTAGGAGGCGCCATAGACACCGACATTGCCATTGCTATAATGCAACCTGGATGCCCATTCAATGGTATCGACACCGTCTAACGCCTCATTGATGAAAGGCATCCATTCACCACCAGAGCGCATGCGTCCACGGGTATCCTGTATGATGACGACATAGCCACGCCGCGCGACTTGAGTCGGGTCCAATATCGAGGTGGCCATAGGAAAATCTTTACCATAGGGCAAGCGTGTCAGAAGCACAGGCCATTTTCCTTCACCTACAGGTCTATAGACGTTGGCACGCAAGATAGTGCCATCTCTCATTCTGGCAGGAACATCAAAATCGACGGCGATCTGTTGACCCAATTGCATTGCCATAACAGGAAGGCTCCTCCTAAGTTGAAAATGATAGTATTGTCGTAGTCTGAAGCATTGTCTTCGAGGGTATCATACAACTTCTCTCGAAAGGTGCGCAATTGTCATGTTGACACCCCATGTTCGATTAGCTATACTCAGTCCATTCAAAAGTGGAACATCTTTCCACTCTACAGAACAGATGAGGCAGCAATGCTGGGGGAAAGATATGCGACATGGAGAAACGCTGGAGGGCGAAAATACCGTTCAAATTGTTCATCGTATCGCCGCCGTCCTGCGAGCTTTTGGCAATAAAGGATTGCTCGGCATTACTGACCTGGCCAACGCAACGGGATTACCCAAGTCCACCACCCACCGGTTGGTCACGGCCCTGGTCAACGAGGGCCTGCTGGTACAGGACGAGGACAATCACAAATACGCTCTGAGTCTTCGTGTCACCGCCCTCGGCGCCAGTATCCTCAGTTCCCACATCGTGCGAAAATCCGCCAGGCCCATTCTGATGGAACTGCGCGACCAGACCCATGAATCTGTCCACCTTGCAGTCCTCGAGGGGCTGGAGGCCGTGATTATCGACACGGAAGATTCGTATTTTTTCGTGCGCGCGGTCAACGTACCAGGACAACATCTCCCCGCGCACGCCGTCTCCACAGGGAAGGTGCTGCTGGCTTATCAATGGGAGGTGCGACTGCGTGAGATCCTGAGCCACGCGATGCTGACGCGCTACACCGAGCAAACTATCACCGATCCCCAACTCCTGTTTGAAGAACTTCGCCGGGTGCGGCAGATAGGCTACGCGGTCTCCTATAGTGAACTCGAGGAGGGTATCGATGCCGTGGCAGCCCCCATCTTTGATCACCTCGGCATAGTCGTCGCCTCAGTATCGATTGGTGGCCCCAGCGAACGATGCCGTCCCAAGCAGGCTGAGCTGATTGGCGCTGTAACGCAAGCAGGTCAACAGGTATCGCAGGCATTGCGCTACGTAGGCTGGCACTAGCAAGGAAACACTCCTGTGATACATTCAGAAGTGCATATCATCCGGAATACACTGGTTGTTGTCAAAGGTGCGGGTGATCTTGCCACAGGCGTCATTCACCGGCTTGCACGCGCAGGCTTCCCAGTCATAGCGACCGAGCTGGCGCAGCCAACGGTCGTGCGGCGTACTGTGGCATTCGCCGAAGCGGTCGCGCTTGGAGCCGTCACCGTTGAAGAGGTGACGGCTTGCCTTGCCGCTTCTCTTGAAGCTATTCAAACCATGCTAGTGGAGAGACAGGTACCTGTAGTTGTTGACCCAAATGGCACAACAATTACACAGCTACATCCTGCTGTGCTGGTAGAAGCGACGCTCTCAAAGTATAATAGCGGTATAACAATGGAAGATGCTCCTATCGTTATCGCACTTGGTCCAGGCTATGAGGCGGGCAAAGATGTACACGCGGTGATCGAGACCAATCGGGGACACAACCTGGGACGCGTTTACCTGCACGGGAGCGCTGAGCCAAACACAGGCGTACCCGGGGCTATCGGCGGCTATACTACGGAACGCCTGCTGCGGGCAACAGGAGCAGGGAAACTCTATGGAGTGCGGCAGATAGGTGACCTTGTCCAGGCCGGTGAACAGGTCGCGGTTGTCACATCTCTCACGAACGGTGAGTCTCCTGTAACGGCGAGTATTACCGGCATCCTGCGCGGTCTTGTACGTGACGGACTGGATGTCACTGCAGGGATGAAGGTGGGTGACATCGATCCACGGGCGGCCCGGGAGCATTGTTTCACCATCTCGGATAAATCACGCGCAATCGCCGGTGGTGTACTAGAAGCGATACTATATTTTCTGAATAAAGGGTAAACATATTTATGCTCAAAATCGCGGCCTATCATAAGCCGACGACATTGGTAGAAGCGGCGGCGTTGCTCGCGGAAGATGGGCGCACCATTATTGCAGGGGGAACAGACCTGCTGGTCAACCCACGCTACATGGTGGGAGTGCGCGAGGTAGTGGATATTCGCAAGCTAGGGCTAAACTATATTCGTGTGGAGAACGGCTGGCTACACATCGGCGCGGGAGCAACGATGCGTTCGGTAGCCCAACAGGCCGCACTGCAGCGTCTTGCCAATGGCATACTCGCCCGTGGAGCAGCCGTGTGTGGCTCGCCCAACATTCGCAATAAGGCGACACTGGTAGGCAACATCGCCTCCGCTCTCCCCTCCGCCGACACTCCCCCTGCTTTGCTTGCGCTAAATGCCGAGGTGGTGCTCATCGGGACGAACGGTGAACGTGTCGTACCGCTGGACAACTTCTTTGTTGGCCCAGCCCAAAGCGTTCGCGAACGAGAATTGATCAGTGAACTTCGTATTCCCCTGGCCGATTGTGATGACTTGCGCGGCGGATTTTATAAAATTGGCCGCACTGCCGAAGATATTTCGATGGTTAATGCCGCTGCTACACTCAAGATACAGGGGGGCACGATCACCAGGGCACGTCTTGTACTGGGGGCGGTAGCGCCGGTGCCGCTACGCGTCACGCGAGCAGAGGAAGCTCTGGCCGGCCAACTTGCAACAGAAGAAACCTTTCAACGGGCAGCTGAGCTTGTACGCGACGAGGTACGGCCCATTACCGACCATCGAGCCACGGCAGCATATCGCCGGAAGATGAGCGCGGTGGCCGCGCTGAGAGCTCTGCGCCAGGCAGCGGGATTGGCCCCCCAGGGAGAGGAGTGGCGACATGCCTGAGTTGGAGATTGCGCTCACGGTGAATGGGCGCTCCGTGAGGTGGCACTTAGAGCCAGGCGAAACGCTGCTGGAGGCACTCCATGCCCATCACCTGAAAGGGACGAAACTGATCTGCGGCACGGGAGACTGTTGTGGCTGTGGCGTTATGGTGAACAGCAACTCAATCAACGCCTGCTGTATGCTGGCGGCACAAGCCGAGGACGGCGACTTGCTGACGGTAGAGGGACTGGCACAGAATGGGAAACTGCATCCCATCCAGGAGGCGTTTGCCCAGGAGGGGGCCGCTCAGTGTGGTTACTGTACACCTGGCTTTATTATGCGCGCGTATGCCTTCCTGCAAGAGCATCCGCATCCCGATGAGACAGAGGTACGCGCCGCGCTGGCGGGGAATATCTGCAGGTGTACAGGTTATGTCAAGCCCGTGGCAGCGGTATTGAGGGCGGCAGAGTTGATGCAAGAGCAATAATAGGGCAGGGCTTATTTTCGCCCTGCCCATACATGATAGGTATTGAGGGTTTAATACAGAATCAAGAGACCATTTCGGGAATAGGTGGCGCTCCTAGAAGATCTCCCAATTTGATGCACGAACTCACACAGCGATACAAATGAAACAAATGAAACAAGTGAAACAAGTGAAACAAGTGAAACAAATCTCACGGGAAATGCATTATGGATAACGAATATTATGAACCTGGTGGCGGCAATATTGCTGATGCGGGACATCAATATGCCCGGCAGATAGGGCGAACGAGAGTGGTTGGGCAGAAGGAACGGCGAGTGGACGCGCGCCCACTGGTGACAGGGGCACCTGTCTACGCTGCCGAGTACGAGCAGCCCAATATGCTACATGCTCGCATCCTGCACTCGCCACATGCGCATGCCAATATCCTGCATATCGATACCAGCAAAGCCAACGCCTTGCCGGGCGTTCGTGCCGTATTGACGCATGAAGACCTGCCGCGCGTGGCACACAGTACGGCCGGTCAGCCCTATCCAGAAACATCCCCCTATGATGCCTACCTGCTTGATCGTCGCGTTCGCTATGTTGGCGATTGGGTAGCCTTTGTCGCTGCCGATACACCCGCTATCGCGGAGGAAGCGCTAAGCATGATTGCGGTAGAGTATGAAGTGCTGCCAGCCGTCTTCGACCCGTTGGAGGCGATGCGCGAAGGTGCTCCGCAACTGCACGACCCCGATACTACTCATCCCATTTCAGGGCAACACTTCGGGGATATTTACGATGCTGCACATAACCTCGCGGCGCACGAAGAGATACATTATGGCGACTTTGCCGCGACCATGCGCGAGGCCGATATCGTTGTCGAAGGAGAATACCACGTCCCCTTCATTTCACATGCTGTGCTGGAGCCGCATGTCTGCGTTGCCTACCTCGATGGCTACGATCGTTTGATCGTTGTAAGCAGTACGCAGGTTCCCTATCATACGCGCCGGCAACTGGCGGCGGTGCTCCAATTACCTATCTCGCGCATCCGAGTCGTCAAACCGCGTGTGGGAGGTGGCTTTGGCAGCAAACAAGAGATGGTGTTGGAACCAGTAGCCGCGGCACTGGCGTTGAATACGCGTCAACCTGTGCGCATCGAATACAGCCGGCAGGAAGAATTCACGGCCGGGCGTTTCCGTCACCCGATGATTATACGCATGCGCAGTGGCGTCAAACAGGATGGCACATTGCTGGCACTATCGATGCACTCTATCGGCAACGCGGGGGCATATGGCACGCACAGTTTCACCGTGACACGCAGTACGGGCCATAAAACACTGTGCCTCTACCGGGCAAAGGCGTATGCATTTCGTGCCGATGCCGCGTATACGAACCTGCCAATCACAGGAGCAATGCGAGGATACGGTGCCCCTCAAGGATTTTTTGCCCTGGAGTCGCACATTGATGAGATCGCGCATAGGCTCAATATGGACCCGCTGGAGTTTCGTCGCAAGAACCACGTGCAGAAAGGTGACTGGGACCCCATGGAGATGGTGGAGGAGAATGGCGTATGGCGATCGAAACGCCAGTTCCGTTCATGCGGCTTGCCACAGTGCCTGGAACGCGGTTCGGCGGCGTTTGGTTGGGGCAAGCCTTTTGACCGTGGAGACGGAAAACCTTTCCGGCGGGGACGCGGCATGGCTACTGCTATGCAGGGGAGCGGTGTCGCCAGCTTTGAATTAGGGGGAGCATCCATCAAGCTCAACGAAGATGGTTCATTTAATGTAATGACGGGCGCGACCGATATCGGGCAGGGGAGTGACACCATCCTGGCACAGATTGCGGCGGAGGCGCTGGGCGTGGACATGGGCAAGATCATTATGCACTCCGTGGATACGGATTCGAGCGTCTTTGATTACGGCTCATATGCCTCCAGCACGACCTATATCAGCGGTGGCGGCGTCAAAGTTGCCGCGGATCGAGTGCGGAAACAGGTATTGGACGTGGCAGGTGACCTGTTAGATTGCTCACCGGAAGATATGTCAATCGTTGATAGCGTTATTTATACTCCGCGCGGTCCCAGTCATCTGACGGTCGCGGATATAGCCAGTGAAACATTGTATGGGAAGCACCGGCAGCAAATCATGGCGAAGGGAGATTTCTGGACTGATGACTCTCCAGCGCCCTTTTTCGCCCAGTTTGTTGAAGTTGAGGTCGACACGGAGACAGGGCGAGTACGCGTGACGAGGGCGGTCAATGCACTGGACCTGGGCAAGGCCATCAATCCGACGCTGGCATCGGGACAGGTCGAGGGAGCGGTGGCAATGGCACTGGGCTACGCTTTGAGTGAAGAGGTCAAGTTTGACGAGCAGGGACGCGTGCGCAATGCCGGCTTCGCCGATTACAAGGTCATGTCGACGCTGGATATGCCTGAAATGACGACCATCCTGATCGAGGACACAGAATATAGCGGGCCGTTTGGCGCTAAATCAGCAGGAGAGGTACCAACCAATGGTATGGCCCCAGCGGTGGCAAACGCCATCCAGGACGCGCTTGGTGTACGCATCCGTAGTCTACCGATTACACCAGAAAAGATACTGCAAGCACTGGACGAATTGTAACTATTTGTGGTTGACATGGCTCCCGCGAACAGGGAAACCAGGACAATTGCAGTTCGCTGGGAATGCATGTGATCACATTGAAGTATAGAGTAAGAGGTAATGTAGAATGGAGTACGAGCAATTATCGCCGGCCTATCTTGTTATCAAGCAGGGGCCGCAGGCTGGTAAACGCGTGGAAATCTGGAAGGACTGCACGACGATTGGTCGCAGCCGCGAGTGTGACATCTTTCTTGAAGATATCGCGGTTCACCGCAAGCAGGCCCGCATAGTCTTTACCCGCGCGGGTTATGCATTGCAAGATGATCATGGCAGCGGCGATAGCATAGTCAATGGTAGACCGGTGACGGAGAAATTACTCAGGGACGGAGATACCCTTCTTTTTGGCAATACAGAGCTCACATTCTATTCTCACGAAGCTACACGACCGTTTCAGCAGCCATCATCGCGGGGACGAGAACTGCATATAGGGAAAACGCTTGATCCTACTGCCAGCACCATAGGTAAGTTGGATTTCACGAATACACGAGGGGCTCCTATGAGCTTTGAACTGCAGCCAGAGGTGACGATAGGGCGCAGCCGCCAATGCGATATTTTTCTCGAAGACCTGGCGGTGAGCCGACTCCACGCAACCATTCGCCAGCTGCCCGATGGGAGATATGAGTTGGAAGATCACCGTTCCGTCAGTGGCACGCTGGTCAACGGAAAAGCCGTTACCCGTTGTCTGTTGAAAGAGGGCGATATCGTGCAGATCGGGAAAAGCAAGCTCACTTTTAAACGGGCGTGAAGATCTACCTTTCAGGATGTCTCGTTTTTGAGCAACGCCTGTAACGCCCTGGCTCTTTGTTCATAGTAGTCAATCTCAGCACCATCTTCCAGGCGCGTGGGAGGGTCATAGGCGTGCGTTTCGCTTATGAAGCGGCGTACCTCTTCCGGTACATCCTGGAGATGTTCAGCACTGTGTTGGCGAACGCGGGTCGAAGATATATCGCGATAGGCGTTGCTCAACGGCAACAAGTGGATATATGGCGCGAACTGTCGGTTGTGCGGCTGGCTCAACAGATTGAACAATGTATCAGCGTCGGCCGTTCCACGCGGCGCTACTAACAATTCCGCCATGGAGAACAGGGTCCTGAGGGCGGCATCGCGGTCCTCGTAGTAATGCGGGTCAAGTATTTGCACGATTTTATCATAGCCCACCAGGAAAAATAACCTTTTCACAGCTGGAAATGAGGAACGGACAGCCTCGGCCTGCTCCACGTACAATCCACGGTTAAATAGCATGATCCCCGTACCCGGTAAACGTGACCGTAACAACGTGTCCAGCAAGATAATACGATCAAGCAGCAGCGGCCGCTCGACATTTTCCTTGTCCGTGGTGCGCTTACTCATAGCGGCATACAACAACAGATCCCTGTCCTCCTGATGCGAGGAAAACGTAGGAGAATAGGCGAATTGCTGTGCTTGCTCGAGCATGGCAAGATGGGCATTGGTGGGTGGATTGAACGAACCCGGGAACACAATGATATTACCACGAGGTTGGGGGGAACCTGGGACGATGAGTGCCCGTGGCTCGGCCTCGGGGTCCAACTGATCGAGCAAGGCCTGCACCTGCTTGTAACGCTGGATTGTTTGTTGGGTGAAATGAAAAGACACGTCCATGATTCTATTGTAGCATAAGGCATCCCTATACTGCCTCAGGCAAGAAAGTACTGGAGTAATCGATGCATTGTGGATATACTGCCGCAAACAGCAAAGACAATTTTACGGCGATTATTAATGATTGACGTGAGAGAAGTATGCGAAAATCAACAGGGAACTTATAACCGACAATGCTATACCGATGATGGAGAGTACAAGCCCGGCGGTTGCCATAGTACGACGCGTAATCGAGCGACGTCCCAGGACTGAAACGATGATCCCTATAATCGCAAAAGGAAGTCCACAGATGGGAAAAATGGCAGAGATAACGCTCACGATACCCAGGATAAGTCCGGCAATTGCAAAGCGAGCACCTTGATACGGCGCCGCTGCAGGCACGTCATATGGAACTTGTGCTCCTGGAGGTGGATAATATCCCGGCTGTTGAAACTCGGTTGGAGGTTGTGGTTGGGGAGAAGCATAACCTGTTTGTGGTGGTGGAGGCGCCTGATTTTCCTGCGATTCAGGATTTTGCGAATCACTTTCATACGGATTCGGGCTGCTCATTAGCTTTATTTCCTTCTTTCCCGGCGGCTTTAACATCATATGACGCCATGGGGCACATATTACATGATGGGGGTATTTTTTGCAATCATTTTTTGATTGAACAAAGGTTGAATGACTGTGAGAGCGGAATTGGCACGTTGATGCCGTCAGCAAAAGACGGCGCGGCAGAAAAGCTCGTCAAGATGTCATATATCAAAGTAGACGTAGAAGTATGATCAAAATAAATTTGAAAGAGGATCTATTGCTATCTTGATATTCATTACGCCTGGAGTATGGGTCGGCCTTCCAAGGGGGCGCAATTCATTGCGCCTATTGGCACCAACTTCAGGGCCATTCGACCCGCCCCCTTTCCAGCAGTTGAGCGGAGTTGGGATGGTTCTTGCGGGTGTTCATCTGGCAGCCCGAGTGCATGCGGCGCTCCACCAGCCGCAGCACCCGGCTCAGCGGACGTTCGCCAGCCAGGGCTTCCATCAAGGACCCGGCACAATCACGCACCACTTGGGCCAGCTTGACCAGGCTGCGTTGGGCGTCCTGCCAGGCAAAGAGCACGATGAGCCAGTGTTGGAGCACCACGCCGATCACCTTGGCGTACAGCTCACACAACGCCCTGAAGGCGATTGGCCGTGCGCCACTCGTCCACCTGCCCATGCTGTTTCCACAGCTTGTCAAGCAGTTCCATTTGCCAGCGTTCGCGCGAGCCTCACCAGGGCGGCTTGAAAGGGCAAGCGTTTGGCTGGCGCATCGGTGATCAAGATCGTCCACGAAGCCTCCCGCAAGGCCTCTTCCGAGACCGGAGGCTTTCGCCGCTGCGCATCGGCTTTCAAGTCCTCGCGTCGTTTGTCAGCAATCCGCAGCATCAACAGGCGCATGGGCACTTGCTCTTGCGCCCCAACGCGCACGCGCAGCTCTTTCATCTGCCCCACCCGCGGTGGCAGCACCCCGCTCTCCAGCGCCAGCGGCTTGCGCTTCTGATCGAAGAGCTTAGTGCCCACGCGCAAGCGCGTGAGGGTCGATCGATGCTGCCGATGGCGTTGGGCCATCTCACGCAGGCTGAAGTAGCCCAGATCCGCCACATACAGGCTCCCCTCGGGGAGCTCTTCCAGCGCCAGGGGACTGTGGTGATCCGACCAGCGCCCCTCCGTCAGCGCTGGTCCCCACAGGCGCCCGCGCGAGCCTATCCCAGCGCACATGCAGTTTGAGGGCGGCTGCCGTATGGCGTTGATTGCCTCCACAGCCACGCCACAACTGCGCCAGGTCCTCGGGCAAAGTGATGGTACTGCTGTCTTCGACCACCACCGCCGTAAAGCGCCGCAGCACCCGGGGCGGCTTCACTATCTCGGCTTGCACGATCACCTGAAGCAGTTCTTCCAACACCGCATGCAGGAAGGTGGCACACGCCTTGCTGAAGCGCTTGTGAACGGCGGTGTCGCTCACCTGCACCGCGCCGATGGCGGCCGTTGAACTCAGTTGCTCCAAACTGGCATCGGGGTGCTGCATCCAGCCAAAGACCAGCGTTTGCAGCAAATCCGCTCCCGCAAACTTGCGCACGCGCCGGATGGCTCCCGTTTCTTTGGCCAAGACCTTGGCTCGCTGGGTGAGGATGTGGTTCATGGCTGTTTCCACTTGTGCTCTACTTGTCATCGAAAGGCTCCTTCTGCTCATGATGCTTTGTTCAAGATCTTATTCTATCATGTCAGATCGAGCCTTTCTCTCTCTCTCCCCTCCCTTAAGTTGGTGCGAATAGGCGCGCAATGAATTGCGCCCCTACGCTCATGATGATAATACCGTTACTTAAATCTCCTGTTAAGCTATGTGATCCTCAGCTTTCGTTCGTCTTAGCCACACAAGCGGAGCATGATGGGGGTGGCATACGACGAACGAAGACGGACGGACAAACACCAGCCATTGCAGTAGATCCTTCCTGATGCGATCAGGCGACCCCGAGGGGTCGGCGGCGGTAACCGTAGCGCCGCCCGCGTCCCGATGTACGAGACGGGTTGAACAGAAGTGTGCGTGATGGAAGGATGCACCACTTTTCCTGTGGTTTGTGCGTGATGAATCAGCGCTGCGCCTAGGCGCGCAAGATTGAGGGATGCGGCGTAGTCTCTGGACCCATTCCACAGACAGGCAAGGTTCGAGCAGCAGAGCCAGGCACCCCAATCGGTGCTCTTGGAGCGATGCGAAGGGGAGGTATACGTATTGGCGGGGCTTCCACAGCGTGGACAGACGTGTGAGGTCTGGTGGGGCTGTTGCCACTCCAGGCGTATGCCGGATAGATCGCACTTGTAGCGCAAGATTCGCCACAAGTCCCCGCGCACCTGCGAGTTATTCCGCCAGTTTCTCCAGCGCCCTTTCGCTCCTCGCCCACGTCCAGCCGACTTCATCGACTTGAGAGACTCGCCGGCGATTAGTTGGCAATCGAAGACCGTGGCCAGCATCAGCAGCATATTCGCTGCTAGATGCCCAAGATCATGGTTTCTCGCCTCGTACTTGCGCCAACACCGGCTGATCTCCCGACGCAAGACGGGCAAAGCTTCTTCGGAGGCTTTGCGCCGAGGATCACCCACCGGGAAACGATCGCGTTGCGCCTCCAGTCGTGCAACCTTCGCTTTGAGCTGATCAATTTGGTGGCGAAGTCGAGCCTGCCTCCCATCAAAGGGGCCAGTGTCTAAAAAGAAGGGATGCCCGATCTGGTGCCCATCGAGATCGACGACACTGGCGGTGACTAGCACTCGAATGCCCCAATCGAAGCCCAGAACCGTGTGCATCTCCTCAAAGGTGGCCTGCTTTTCGAGCAGAACCTCGATGACGAAGTCGAGCACCGCATAGCGTGTGCCATCTGAATCGTTTGCTCTCGCCAATTGCGTGCCCACGCTCCCTGCTCATCGGGAGTACGCAGAGCAAGCGTGAGTGTCTTTTGATCCAGATCAAAACTCAGACGGTAGGTCTGGCCCATCCGATGCCCATCGTCGCCAGCATAGGGCAACACCCCTGCTTTGAGCACAGGAGCACGCTGCATTTCTTCATAAGTGTCCGGGAAAGAGCCGTTGTGGAGATAAAAATTACAGGCCTGTTCGATCAAGCTTTGCAGTTCAACCGCGTTTCCTCCATCCGAATTGGCCTCGCGCACATCGGCGAGCGCTTGCTTGATAACCTTGCGGTTCTTGCCTGCCCGTTTGGTTTCCGTCTTCTGCTGGATCATTCCTTGTTCAAGGAGTGGGACAATCAGGGCGAATTGCTGCTTGCGCTGCGCCTGCCCACGAAGCATCCTTCCCGCTTGCTCTGCCTCGCAGCGCCATTGGCGATGCCCATGGACAACTGGCGGGGCGATCCTCTCCTCCACTTGTTTGTAGGCATAGCTGTTCGTGCGTGTGGCAAACTCGTCAAGCCGATCCCACAAGGCGCTGACTGTGAGATTAATGACCTCGCGGGAAACATCCAGCAAGCGCAGCGCATCTGCCTGGATCTCGTCGGGCAAGCGCAGCGCATAACTTAAGGATTGTTGATCACGGCTTGTGCGCACTTCAAAAGTTCCTTCTGTTTGTGAGATCGCATTCCGTACAACCGACCAGAGGAGGCCAGTAATGCCAGCATATCATCGGTCAGTTCTTGCTCGGCGGTCTTGTCTTCGCCCGGATCAAGCACCGTGAGCCTACGCTTTCATGAGTCTCCTCAAAACCGTGGGCAGAATGCCACCATTCTCGTAATAGGTTACATCGATGGGGCTATCCAGGCGTGCGAGCGTTTGGAACGAGAATGTGGAACCATCTTCGCGGGTGACTTTGACCGTCACTTCCTGGCGTGGCTTCAAACTCTCCTCAATGCCGTCGATATCGTAGACCTCTTTCCCCGTCAGGCCAAGCGATTCTTTATTCTCACCCTGCTTGAACTGCAAGGGTAAAATGCCCATGCCAACGAGGTTACTGCGGTGAATGCGTTCAAAGCTCTCGGCGATGACTGCACGAACGCCCAACAGCAGTGGGCCTTTGGCCGCCCAGTCGCGCGAGCTACCAGAGCCGTACTCCTTGCCTGCGATAACGAGCAGGGGTACACCCTCCTGCTCGTAGAGCATAGAGGCCTCGTAGATAGTCGTCTGTTCTCCATCAGGCAGATGGACTGTATAGTACCCCTCCTTGTCCGGAGTCAGGTGATTGCGCAGGCGAATATTGCCAAAGGTGCCGCGTACCATCACCTCGTGATTACCACGTCGCGCCCCATAAGTGTTGAAGTCACGCTTCTCGACACCCTTCTCAATGAGGTAACGTCCCGCCGGGCTGGTAGGAGAGAAACTGCCTGCCGGAGAGATATGGTCCGTGGTGATGGAGTCATCCAGCATGGCTAGCACGCGCGCTCCGCGAATATTCTTCACGCCTTGCGGCTCAGTGGACATACCTTGAAAGAAGGGGGGCTCCTGAATATAGGTAGAGTTGGGGTCCCAATCGAAAAGTTCGCCCGTCGAATTTGACAATGAACGCCAGTGTTCGTCACCCTCGAAGACCGAGGCATAGTTCTTAGCGAACACTTCGGGAGTGACGGATTGAGCCACAACCTCGCTCACTTCCTTCTGCACAGGCCACAGGTCACGCAGGTAGACCGACTCACCGTTAACGTCGGTTCCAATAGGGTCTTTCGTCAGATCGATATCCACGGTTCCCGCGAGCGCATAGGCCACCACCAGGGGCGGCGAGGCGAGAAAGCTGGCCCGCACCTGTGGGTGAATGCGTCCTTCGAAGTTGCGGTTACCACTCAGCACCGCCGCGACAACAAGGTCATTCTCCTGCACTGCCTCGGCGACTGGCTCCGCCAGGGGGCCGCTATTGCCGATACAATTGTGGACCGCTACTGTGCCTGCCACGAAGGCGTGTAGATCGTTCACCGCCAGGTCGAACACCGCCCGCCGGCCAGCCGACCGTCGTTCCACCACCTGGAGCGCGAATGTCGGCAGCGTGCGCGCTTCCTTCTCGATGCAGTAGCGCTTCGAAGTCTCCGCATCCGCACGCGAGCGCAAGGGCGCAAACCACTCGCGCACGCCGATCTTGCTGAACAGCTCGATAGGTGACGGGAAGTCGCAGGAATCTCTATGCAGTGGCTGGAACTTGCGTGCCGTCGATTGCGGCAGTCGCGAAAAGCGGTCGTGGCCCTCCAATAGTGCGTAGTGAGGGGAGACTACTGCTTCGCGCTCCATCAGCTCCACCGCCGCTGTCTTGCGTGCACGGGAGAACGATAGCTCGTAGTCTGCCTGGTGCAGCCCCTCCAGACGGGCCGACATCCAGAGGCGCTGCCGATGAATCTGATTCACCAAACGCCAGTATACCGCCGCCGCGCTGGCTCGCAGAGCCTTGTCCATACAATAGCGGAATCCCACGCGCTCCACGAACGAGAGGCCGTCTGGAAGCTCCAAGCGAACCTCTACTCGAGGGATACCGTCCTGTGCTGTCGGGTACGAGGAAGTCGCGTGGCGCGTGGGATACGCGTAGACGTTGGCTCCATCGGTCTTCACTCCACAGCGCGCCAGCAGACGGGTCACGTCACCCATAACCTGCTTGAGAGCCTCCACATGTTCTGATATGGTGCTTTGGGAATAGGCGGGCGGCTCAAGCGTTGCCTCCTCCTCGCGCTTGCCCCAACGGTGCAAGACAGGTGCGTGCCCGTCCGCCCCGAAGAGCCCGCCCAGGAACTCGCGCACCACTGTGACAGGGC
>WNGP01001647.1_pt1 | contig 18408 bp, 16 predicted proteins | sample 5407671 | NCBI WGS metagenome assembly WNGP01 (sample SAMN13153381, study PRJNA577476) | soil metagenome | isolation source: 40 cm soil or saprolite under Garry oak tree replicate 2 | place: USA:California | collected 2016-06-15 | reverse complement strand
CAATCTGGGCCGCGAGGGTGTGGGCGTCAGCCCGCTGCGCGGTCAGAACAACGTGCAGGGCTCCTGCGACATGGGCTCTTTCCCGCACGAGTTCAGCGCCTACCGCCACGTGTCCGATCCCGCGGTGCGCGGCTCGTTCGAGGAGGTCTGGGGCGTCAAGCTGCAGGCGGAGCCGGGACTGCGCATTCCCAACATGTTCGAGGCGGCCCTCGACGGCACCTTCAAGGGCATGTACGTGCAGGGCGAGGACTTCGTGCAGTCCGACCCCAACACCCACCACGTCAGCGCCGCGATGGCCTCGCTCGAGATCTGCATCGTCCAGGATCTGTTCCTGAACGAGGTGGCGAAGTTCGCGCACGTGTTCCTGCCGGGCTCCTCCTTCCTCGAGAAGGACGGCACGTTCACCAACGCCGAGCGGCGCACCTCGCGGGTGCGCAAGATCATCGAGCCGCTCGCGGGCTATCAGGACTGGCAGATCACCTGCCTGCTTTCCGAGGCGCTCGGCTACCCGATGCGCTACCGCCATGCGGGCGAGATCCTCGAGGAGATCGCGCGGCTCACGCCGACCTTCGCCGGCATGAGCTTCGAGAAGATCGACCGCCTGGGGAGCATCCAGTGGCCCTGCAACGACGCCGCTCCCGAGGGCACGCCCACCATGCACGTCGGTCAGTTCGTGCGCGGCAAGGGCAAGTTCTGGCCCACCGAGTACGTGCCGACCAGCGAGCGCGTCACCAGCCGTTTCCCGCTGATCCTCACCACCGGCCGGATACTCACTCAGTACAACGTCGGGGCGCAGACGCGCCGCACGCGCAACGTCATCTGGCACGCCGAGGACGTGCTCGAGATCCATCCGCACGATGCCGAGATGCGTGGCATCAGTGACGGGGACTGGGTGGGGCTCACGAGCCGCGCCGGCGAGACGGTGCTGCGCGCGAAGGTGTCGGAGAAGATCGCCCCGGGAGTGGTGTACACGACGTTCCACTTCCCGGAGACCAATGCCAACGTGGTCACCACCGAGAACTCCGACTGGGCGACCAACTGCCCCGAGTACAAGGTGACCGCGGTGGAAGTGGTGCTGGTGAACCAGAAGGAAGCCTGGCAGAAGCGCGCCGAGGCCGAGCGCGCCGCACCGCAACCGGCGCGCAAGCGCAAGCCCGACCGCGCGCCCGCCTGAGCGGGGGAATGAGCGCACAGCCCGAACCCGCCTCGGTCAGCGCCGAAGTCGAGATCGAGCGCTGGACGCGCGGCACGCTCGAGCGTACCACCGACCTGGTGGCGGAGGAGGCGCCGGTCGCGCTCGTCTATCACGACGTGCCGCACGTCGTGATGCTCGCGACCCCGGCCGACCTCGAGGACTACGGGGTCGGGTTCACGCTGAGCGAGGGACTCGTGGCGCGCGCCGAGGAGATCCGCGGCGTCGAGGTCACCTACGGCGCGCTCTCCGCGGACGTCCACATCAGCGTGGCCTGGGACCGCTTCACGCAGCTGCTGCAACGCCGCCGCAACCTCGCGGGCCGCACCGGCTGCGGCCTGTGCGGTGCGGAGAGCGCCGAGGATGCGATCCGCGAGTGCGGCCCGGTGCCGGACGGTGTGAGCGTCACGAGCGCGGCGCTCCACGCGGCGATTGCGGAGCTCTCCGGCCGACAGCCGATCAACGCGCGCACCGGGAGCGTGCACGCGGCGGCCTGGGTGGTGCCGGGAGAGGGGATTAAGGTCGTGCGCGAGGATGTCGGCCGGCACAATGCGCTCGACAAGGCCATCGGTGCGCTCTCGCGAGAGCGCACCGATTTCGCCGCCGGCTACATGCTCATCACCAGCCGCGCGAGCTACGAGATGGTGCAGAAGTGCGCCACCGTCGGGATCTCGCTCCTGGTCGCGCTCTCGGCGCCGACCGCGTTCGCCGTGCGCCTGGCGCAGCGCTCGGGGCTCACGCTCGTGGCCTTCGCGCGCGCCGACCAGCACGTGGTCTACGCCCATCCGCACCGGGTGAAATAGGCACCGACACGCCCATGAACATCGATCTGCTCATCAAGATGACGAACGAGATCGGCGACTTCTTCGCCGGCACCGCGCAGCCCGAGGAGGCCGCGCGCGCCGTGGCCAATCACCTGAAGCGCTACTGGGAGCCGCGCATGCGCGCACAGATGCTCGACTACTACGAGCAACGCCAGGGCGCCGGTCTCTCGGATCTCGCCCGCAGCGCGGTGGCGCTCCTTGCCGCGGGCGCGAGCGGCCCCGCAGCCGGCGCGCCGCTGCCGGCCGGGCCCGGATCGGGTGCGCCTCCGCAGGGCACCAAGGCATGAGGCGACACGAGGCGGGCAGGGCGCTCATCTGCGGCTCGCTGGCCTTCGACACCATCATGGTGTTCGGCGACCGTTTCGCCAATCACATCCTCCCCGACAAGATCCACATGCTGAACGTGTCGTTCCTGGTGCCCCAGCTGCGCCGGGAGTACGGCGGCTGCGCCGGCAACATCGCCTACAACCTGAGCCTCCTCGGTGACGTCGGCTATCCCATGGCGACCGTGGGCCGCGACTTCGCTCCTTATAAAGAGTGGATGGCGCGCACCGGGGTGCCGGCCGACCACGTGCGCGTGATCGAGGACGAGCTCACGGCGCAGGCCTTCATCACCACCGATCTCGACGACAACCAGATCACGGCGTTCCACCCGGGCGCGATGCAGCACGCGCACCTGAACCGCGTGAGCGATGCGCAGCGCATCGCCCTCGGCATCGTCGCGCCCGACGGACGCGAAGGCATGATCCAGCACGCCGCGCAGTTCGCGGACGCGCGCGTTCCGTTCATCTTCGATCCCGGCCAGGGGCTGCCGATCCTGAGCGGTGAGGAGCTCTCGCGCATGGTTTCGCAGGCGACCTGGGTGACGGTCAACGACTACGAGTGGCAGCTGCTCAAGCAGAAGACCAGCTGGGGCGTGCGCGAGGTCACCGAGCGCGTGAGCGCGCTCATCGTCACCCGCGGCGCGGCCGGCTCCGTGATCCACACGCAGGACGGGGAGCTCGCGATCCCATGCGCTCCCGCGCGCGAGGTGGTGGATCCCACCGGATGCGGCGACGCCTATCGCGCCGGCCTCGTTCACGGCCTGCTGCATGGCCTCGACTGGCCGACCACCGGACGCATCGCCGCGCTCATGGGCGCCGTCAAGGTCGAGTCTCGCGGCACGCAGAATCACCGCTTTACGCGCGCCGAATTCGACGCGCGACTCGCTTCCGCCTTCCCGTAGCGGTGAGTCCACGGCCTCGGCAAGGTAGGTTAAACTGATCGGCCTCACTTGAGCTTCAGGATGGCGGCGGAATCACCCCATGGCGAACGACTATCTCTTCACCTCCGAATCGGTCTCCGAAGGCCATCCGGACAAGGTCGCGGACCAGATCTCGGATGTCGTGCTGGATGCGATCCTTGCGGAAGACGATCGCGGCCGCGTCGCCTGCGAGACGCTGGTGAAGACCGGGGTGGTGATCGTCGCCGGCGAGATCACGACCAGCGCCTGGGTCGACGTCGAAGCGCTGGTGCGTAAGACAGTCCTCGATATCGGCTACAACTCCTCGGAGCTCGGATTCGACGGGGCCACCTGCGGCGTGCTGAATCTCATCGGAAAACAGTCGCCCGACATCGCCCAGGGGGTCGATCGGAAGGACGAGCGTCGCCAGGGCGCGGGTGACCAGGGGCTGATGTTCGGCTACGCGACGAACGAGACCGACGTGCTGATGCCGGCGCCGATCGCGCTCGCGCACCGCCTCGTGAAGAGGCAGGCCCAGGTGCGCAAGGCCGGCAAGCTCCCGTGGCTGCGCCCCGACGCGAAGAGTCAGGTGACGCTCCGCTACGAGGAGGCACGCCCCGTGGGGCTCGAGGCGGTGGTGCTGTCGACCCAACACAGCCCGGAAGTCTCCACGAAGGTGCTGCGCGAGGCGGTGATGGAGGAGATCCTCAAGCCCATCCTGCCCGCCAAGTGGGTGGACAAGCGCACCCGCTATCACATCAACCCGACCGGGCGTTTCGTGATCGGCGGTCCGGTGGGCGATTGCGGACTCACCGGGCGCAAGATCATCGTCGACACCTACGGCGGCTTCGCCCGCCACGGAGGGGGCGCCTTCTCCGGCAAGGACCCCTCCAAGGTCGACCGCTCGGCGGCGTACGCCGCGCGCTATGTCGCCAAGAACATCGTGGCGGCGGGACTCGCCGAGCGCTGCGAGGTGCAGGTGTCCTACGCCATCGGCGTCCCCGAGCCGACCTCGATCATGGTGGAGACCTTCGGCACGAGCCGCCTGTCGCGCGAGCGCCTGACGCAGCTCATCCGCAAGCACTTCGACCTGACTCCTTACGGGCTGCGCGGGATGCTCGATCTCCTGCGTCCGATCTACCAGAAGACCGCCGCCTACGGACACTTCGGCCGCACCGAGCCGGAGTTCACCTGGGAGCGCACCGATCTCGCCGAGACGCTGGCCGGGGAGGCCAAGGGGGCGCGCGCGGCCTAAAGTCCTTGATCTTTGCAGCCGCAGGGGCTGCAGCCACGCTTGCCGAGGAGCGTTGCGACGGGCCGAGCCCGCACGGCGTGCCCGCCAGGCTCGGCAGGCGCTGGAACCCGCACGGCGCTCACACTGACATTCGGGTACGAGTATGAACGCCAATCTGAAGACCGCCGCCACCGCGACCGACTACAAGGTCGCAGACCTCAAGCTGGCTGATTTCGGGCGCAAGGAGATCGCGATCGCCGAGACCGAGATGCCCGGCCTCATGGCGATCCGCGAGGAGTACGCGCGCAGTCAGCCCTTGAACGGCGCCCGCATCTCCGGCTCGCTCCACATGACCATCCAGACCGCCGTGCTCATCGAGACGCTGCAGGCGCTCGGCGCACGGGTGCGCTGGGCGTCGTGCAACATCTTCTCCACCCAGGATCACGCGGCCGCCGCCATCGCCGCGCGCGGCACGGCGGTGTTCGCCTGGAAGGGCGAATCGCTCCCCGATTACTGGGAGTGCACGCACCGGATCTTCGAGTGGCCCGACGGCGGCTACTCCAACATGATCCTCGACGACGGCGGCGATGCGACGCTGCTGCTGCACCTCGGCGCGCGCGCCGAGAGCGACCCGGCGGGAATCGCCAAGCCAACCAGCGAGGAGGAGGTGGCGCTGTTCGCCGCGATCCGCGCGCGGCTGAAGAGCGATCCACGCTGGTATTCGACGCGCATCGGTCAGGTGCGGGGCGTGACCGAAGAGACCACCACGGGGGTGAAGCGCCTGTACCGCATGGCGAAGGAGGGGACGCTCGCCTTCCCCGCGATCAACGTCAACGACTCGGTGACCAAGAGCAAGTTCGACAACCTCTACGGCTGCCGCGAGTCGCTGGTGGACGCCATCAAGCGCGCCACCGACGTCATGGTGGCGGGCAAGATCGCGGTGGTGTGCGGCTACGGCGACGTCGGCAAGGGCTGCACGAGTGCGCTGCGGGCGCTCTCGGCCCGGGTGTGGGTCACGGAGGTCGATCCGATCTGCGCGCTGCAGGCCGCCATGGAAGGCTATCGCGTGGTCACGATGGAGTACGCGGCCGACAAGGCCGACATCTTCGTCACCGCCACGGGGAACTATCACGTGATCACGCACGAGCACATGCTGCGCATGAAGCACAATGCCATCGTGTGCAACATCGGCCACTTCGACAACGAGATCGACGTGGCGAGCCTGAAGCGCTACCCGTGGGAGAACATCAAGCCGCAGGTCGATCACGTGATTCTGCCCGACGGCCGGCGGCTGCTGCTGCTCGCCGAGGGGCGGCTCGTGAATCTCGGGTGCGGTACCGGGCACCCGAGCTACGTGATGAGCTCGAGCTTCGCGAACCAGACCATCGCGCAGGTGGAGCTCTTCACGCAGACCGCCAGATACCCGATCGGGGTGTACGTGCTGCCGAAGAACCTCGACGAGAAAGTCGCGCGGCTGCAGCTCAGGAAGCTCGACGTCGAGCTGACGGAGCTCACCGAGAGCCAGGCCCGCTACATCGGCGTCGACCGGTCGGGCCCCTACAAGCCCGATCACTACCGCTACTGATGAGCGCCGCGAACCCGGGTTCGGGCGCGGGCACCGCGCTTTCCGCCGCCGCCGCGGTGCGCACCGCGGGAGGGGCGGTGCTGCTCGACGGCAAGATGGTCGCCGCGAGGGTGCGCGCCGCGGTCGCGGCGCGCGCCGCCGCCTTCGCCGCGCGCCACGGGCGGCGGCCGGGACTCGCGGTGGTGCAGGTGGGGCACGATGCGGCCTCGGGTGTGTACGTGCGCAACAAGCGCAAGTCCTCGCTCGAGGCGGGAATCGAGTCCTTCGCTCACGACCTGCCGGCCGACACGGGCGAGGCCCAGATTCTCGCTCTCGTCCACGCGCTGAATCATGATGAGCGCGTCGACGGCATCCTGGTGCAGCTGCCGCTGCCGGCGGGGGTGGACACCCATCGAGTCATGGACGCCGTCGACCCCGCCAAGGACGTCGACGGCTTCCACCCGGTGAACACCGGGCTCCTCGCCCAGAAGCGGCCGCGGCTGCGTCCCTGCACCCCCTTCGGGGTCATCCGCCTGGCCCAGGAGTACGGCATCGCGCTCGTGGGACTGCGCGCCACGGTGGTGGGCGCTTCCAACATCGTGGGCCGGCCGATGGCGCTCGAGCTCCTGCTCGCCCGCGCGACGGTCACCGTGTGCCACACCGGGACGCGGGACCTGCGGGCCGAGGTGGAGCGCGCGGAGCTGCTGGTGGCCGCGGTCGGCAGGGCCGGGTTCATCCCGGGCGACTGGATCCGCCCGGGGGCGGCGGTCTTCGACGTCGGCATCAACCGTACCGCCTCCGGCAAGCTCGTGGGCGACGTCGAGTACGAGCGCGCCGCCGAGCGCGCCGGCTGGATCACGCCCGTCCCGGGGGGCTTGGGTCCGATGACCATCGCGATGCTACTCTCCAACGCAGTCGATGCCGCTTACCTCAGGGTGGGCACCCGCGCCTGAGACCGGGAACGGACCTGTGGGCCCGCCGGGGGGCGAAGTGAGCCAAGGGCCACGCAGCGCGCGGGAATAGAATGGGCGCGCCGCGGGTCTTCTCTCATGACAATGGATGACAAACGCGAGCGTTTCGAGGCGCAGGTCATGCCGCACCTGGACGCCGCGTACCGCTTCGCCCGCTGGCTGTCGCGCTCCCCGGCCGATGCGGACGATGTGGTTCAGGAGGCATTCCTACGGGCGTTCCGCGGATTCGACCGCCTGCGGGGCTCGGATGTGAAGGCGTGGCTGCTGACCATCGTGCGCAATTGCCACGCGAGCGCGCACCGGCAGCAGCAGCGGCGCGCCGCCGTCGCGCTGCCTGGCGAGGACGACGAGTCTGCAGGCAGCGCGCTGCCGGCTCCCGGGCCCGACCCGGAGAGCGCCTCGATCGGCGCGGACGAGCAGCGCACGCTCGAGCGGCTGATCGCGGCCCTTCCCGATGAGCACCGCGAAGTGCTGCTGCTGCGTGAGATGGAGGAAATGAGTTACCGCGAGATCGCCGCCGTGACGGGACTGCCGATCGGCACGGTTATGTCGCGCCTGGCGCGCGCCCGCGCGGGGCTGCGCGGACGGTGGCTCGAGGAGACCGAGGGAGAGCCGCGTGCAGTGCGCTGAACAGTATCGGGTGCAGGCCTACTTCGATGGCGAGGTCGATGCGCTGTCCGCCATCGACATCGAGCGCCATGCCGAGCGCTGCCCGGATTGCCGCACGCTGCTCGAGGATCTCGCCCGCACGCGGGCGCACCTTCGCCGCGAGCTCCCCTTTGAGACGGCGCCGGCGCCGCTGCGTGCGCGGATCGGACGGGCGCTCGATGCGGAGACCGGTGCCCCACGCGCCGCGACGCGGGCGCTCCCGGCGCGGCGCACGCGCCCCTTCTGGCTCGGTGCGCTCGGCAGCCTCGGTGCGGCGCTCGCGGCCGGCGCCGCGGTCCTGCTGCTGATGCCGGTGCGGCCCGATCCGGTGCTCGACGAGATCGTGACGGCGCACGTGCGCTCGCTGATGCCCGAGCACCTGACGGATGTGGTGTCGACCGATCGGCACACGGTGAAACCGTGGTTTGCCGGCCACGCCGACGTGTCTCCGGTGGTGGCCGATTTCGCGCCCGAGGGCTATCGGCTCGTCGGCGGCCGCGCGGATTACTTCGAGCGCCAGCGCGCGGCGGCGGTCGTCTATCAGCACGGGGCGCACGTCATCAACGTGTTCGCCTGGGTGGCCGGGCGGGACGCGTTGCCCGAGGCCACCACCCGCAGCGGCTATCACCTGGCCTTCTGGCGCGTCGGGAATCTCGAGTACTGCGCGGTGTCGGACGCCGGCTGGGACGAGCTGCGCCGTCTCGAGCGGCTGTTGCGCGATCTCGGCGCGCGCGAGCAGATGCCGTAGCCGCCCGCACCTTAGGGGAATAAAACCCTCGCCTCATGCTCGGGGTCACCAGCGTCTCGGTCGTGAGACATCCGCGCTCACTCGCCTTGAGCGACGCCACGCTGGCGTGAGCGCACCGGCGCAGCCCGTCTACACCATGCCAAGGGGATACACGTACATGTCACTCCGTCGATTGCTGTCAGTCTCCGCCATGGTGACCGTGCTCCTCGGGTCCGCGATGCCGAATGGGGCGACTGCCGGGGAAACCCCCGCGGCGTCCACCATCGTGATGGCGAGAGACTTCATGTTCGCGCCCGCTGCACTGACCGTTCACGCCGGCTCGACCGTCACCTGGACCAATAGGGACGATGAGCCGCATACCGTAGTCAGCGAAGCGGGCCTGTTCCGCTCGGCTGCCCTCGATACCGGCGAGAGCTTTTCGTTCAAGTTCGACCGGCCCGGCACCTATCGCTACGCGTGCTCGATCCATCCGCGCATGGTCGGAACGATCGTGGTCGAGTAGCCCCGGGGCGCCCCCACCCGACGGGCGCCCCGCGATCGGCCTTTGTCAAGCACGGAATCGAGGCGAGCGCCGTGCCCGCAGCACGGACTGTCGTCTATAGCCGACGCTCCGTGCACCACCAACCTGTCAGGATCGCCGTGCTCGCGGATGCGCGCGGCGCAGCATCCCCCACCTCGGGCACGGGCGCGGCAAGGGGTTGGGTTGTGGCGCTGCGCTGAAGCAACATCTAACCCTGACAACGCACCGCCGGCGACCGTTCCAACATGTTTGCCCGGGAGTTGGGCGGGTTTGTTGATGGGTGGTCGGGCTATGGAAGTTAGGCGCGCGTTCCATCGGGCATCGGTGTATCATGCCCGACTCCGGCCCGCGTTGGGTGATAAGGAGTAGGAATAATGGCACGACGTCCACCGAACGACGGCGCATCCTGGAGCGCCCGTGAACTGAAAACTCTCAAGGCACTCGCGAAGGCGGGAACCCCAACGAGTCAAGTGGCCAAGAAGCTCGGGCGCACCGCGGCCGCGGTTCAGCAGAAGGCCATGCGCGCGGGAATCTCCTTCAGGGCGGCGAAGCGGTCCGGAGCCCGCAGAAAGAAATAGCGGGCGATTACGATCGTTTTGCGGTTACTATCGTTTTAAGGTCGGAGGCGCCGCCGCGGCGGCGCCTCTGGACGATGTTCCGAGCCGATCCCGAGATCGGGCCCGCGAGGGCGGCCCGTGATTTCCTGACAATACCGGACTCCCCCGGCGATCGGCGCCAATAACGAAGGGGGGAATATGCTCAAGCTCGTACGGCTTACCTTACTTCCCGTGGTGCTCGTGCTGAGCGGCTGCGACGCGCAGGTGCACGACGAGACGCCGGCCGAATACACGGCCAACCACGACATCGGGATGTACGAAGTCAAGGCGACCGTGGCGCGTGACGCGATGGTCACGCCCGGGTCGGTGTTCCTGTTTGCGCTCGGCAACAATCAGAGAGTTCCGCTGACGCAGGAGGGACCCGAGTACCGCGGGTTGTATTCGGTTCGCTGCCAGAACAGCTTTCCACTGCAGATCCTCGCCGAGTGGAAGACGCAGGCCTTTTCCGTGCGCAAGAAGCTCGTGCCGCCCCAGCCCCGGCAGATCAAGCTGACCGAGCCGCCGCTCGCCTACGAGGCCAGCTTCGACGCCTCGGGGAAGGAGCCCAAGGGCGGCTGGGTCGGGACCGTGCAATACCGCTTCGTGACCGTGCCGAGCGCGCAGATCACCGCAGCGCGCATCGATCCCTCGAGCGAGGCCCCGGCGGACGTCAAGGCCGCCAAGGCCGTTTCGGTGCTGACACGCTTCCCGGTGGTGGCCGGCTGCGGCGACCGGGCCGAAATCCGCCTGGCCGCCGCCGACGCGCATGCGCACGGCACGCTGGTCATCGACACCGACCACCCGGCGGTTCCTCATTGGTCGACGAAGGTGGAGTTCGCGCCGCGATGAGCGCCGCGGGCCGGCCACTCTCGGGTACACCCCTGCAGAGGGCGCTCCTGCGGAGTGCTTGGGTCGCGGCCGCGCTGGCATGGGGAGCCTGCATGACGGCCGCAGCCCCCGCGCGTGAGAGCGAGGGCTCGGCGGCGCGCGCGGCGCCGCTCAAGATCGGCATCATTGGCGCCGGACACATCGGCGGAACGCTTGCGTCGCTCTGGGCGAAGGCCGGCCACGAGCTGCTCGTGTCCTCGCGTCACCCGGAGCAGCTTCAGGGCCTGGTGCGCTCGCTCGGGCCGAGGGCCCGGGCCGGCACGCCGCGCGAGGCGGCTCTCTTCGGCGATGTTGTGCTGATCTCCGTGCCCTACGCGGCACTGCCCCAGGTCGGACGTGACCTGAAGACCGAGCTCCGCGGAAAGATCGTGCTCGAGACCGGCAACCCCTATCCGCAGCGCGACGGCGATATGGCGCTCGAGGCCCGCCGCAAGGGGACCGGAGTGGCGTCCGCCGAGTACTTGCCGGGCGTGCGCCTGGTGCGCGCATTCAACGCCATCAACTCCGACGATCTCGCGCACGAGGCCCACCGCGGTGGCGAGCCGTTCGCGATTCCGCTCGCCGGGGACGACCGGGAAGCGCTCGAGGTGGCGCAGCGCCTGGTGAGAGATGCGGGCTTCGAGCCGGTGGTGGTCGGACCGCTCGCCCGTGCCCGCGATTTCGATGTCGGCACGGCGGTCTACACCCGCCTCATGACCGCGCGTGAGCTGCGGCGGGCGCTCGGGCTCGACCCGCGCTAATGCGGGCGCAGCCCGCCGGCGCACCCGGGAAGTCCCGCTAAGCCGCCGGCAGCGGCTGACGCTCGACCTTCGGCAGGCGCTCGTCGAAACAAGCCCAGCTCGGCGCGCTCGAGGTCCAGATCGTCATGGCGGGCGTGGCCAGCTCCGGGTCGTCGAGCGTGCCGACACGCACGAAAATCAGCTGCGGCCGAGCTTCCGAGGCGCTGAAGAGGTGGGTTCCGCAGGCCGGACAGAAGCGCCGGCGCAGAACGTTGCTGCTATCGGCGATCATGTGATAGTCGCGCAGCTCGCCGGCGACTTTTAGCGCCGGGCTCGGGAAGCAGACATTCACGGTGCCGCTGCCGGCGCCGATGTACTGACAGACACGGCACCAGCAGATGCGTGTGACGATGGGCGCGGCGCGGATCGAATAACGGACTGACCTGCAGAGGCAGCCGCCGGTAATCTCCATCGCTGGCTCCTTTGCCGGGGAACGGCAGGGACGATGTCAGCAGCGACGATACAGGAGCGCGGATCGCGCTTGGGTCTACGCACCGGAGTGAACGCGACTCAAATCCGAACGTCTTGAAAATGTGCCCGCGCTGAAAAAATCGGGGCCGCTCGGGAGCGCGTTCAATCCGGTGCGATGGGGAGTATCCTGCGCCAGCGCTGAACGTTCGGTGAATGGCTCGGTGGCGTGAGGGATGTGTCGCACGCCGGAGTCAGATCGAGATGTCTCTAAAGACACACGGCGTGGGGGGAATTGCCCAGGAATGCTGACCGGGGATCAAGCGGCGAGCTCCTGCGCCAGGCCGCAGGCGTCGTTCTGGCAGATCTGGAACATGTGCTGCGGATTTCTCGGCCTGCAGTTCGGTTTCGCGCTGCAGAACGCCAACGTCAGCCGCATATTCCAGACACTCGGCGCCCCTCTGGAGCAGGTGCCGCTGCTTTGGATCGCGGCGCCGCTCACCGGACTTCTGGTGCAACCGATCGTCGGCTATCTCTCCGACCGCACCTGGGGCCGGCTCGGCCGCCGCAGGCCGTATTTTCTCGCGGGCGCTCTGGCATCGTCCTTGGCTCTGGTGCTCATGCCGCGCTCACCGGGCCTGTGGGTGGCCGCGGGACTGCTGTGGATACTCGACGGCGCGATCAATGTGTCGATGGAGCCGTTCCGGGCGTTCGTGGGAGATCAGCTCCCGGTGGCGCAACGACCCGCCGGCTACGCGATGCAGACCTTCTTCATCGGCGTGGGGGCCGTGGTGGGCAGCATGCTTCCGTGGCTGCTCGCGCGAGCCGGGGTGAGCAACCACGCGGCCGCCGCGAACGGCGCGGCGGCAGTTCCCGACACCGTCCGCTATTCCTTCGATCTCGGTGCGGTCGTCATGCTGGCGGCCATCGGCTGGACCGTGATCCGGACACGCGAATATCCGCCCGACATGCTGAGGTCTTTCGAGGACGCGGCACCGGCCCTGCCCGCGCCGCCGCCGCAGCGGCGTCAGCGCTTCACAGGCGTGGCGTGGGGCCTCGCCGGGCTCGGCGGCCTGATTCTCACACGGCTCGCGGGCCTCGACCGGGAGCTCTACCTGCTGTTCTGCGGCATGCTGCTCTGGGGTCTCGCGCAAAGCGTGCACAGCTACGGTCTGCGCTCCGGACCTCTCGGCACCATCATGAGCGATCTCGCGGGCATGCCGCTGACGATGCGCCGCCTCGCGCCCGTTCAGTTCTTCTCGTGGCTGGCGCTCTTTGCGATGTGGATCTATACGACGGCCGCGGTCGCCCAGGTGCACTTCGGGACCGCCGATCCGCACTCGGACGCTTACAACCGCGGCGCCAACTGGGTCGGGGTGCTGTTTGCCGCCTACAACGGCTTCGCCGCGCTCGCCGCGGCCGTCATCCCGGTCATGGCCCGCCGCTTCGGACTGCAGGCGAGTCACCTCCTCAACCTGTGGGCGGGGGGCGCGGCGCTGCTTTGCTTTCCGCTGTTCGCGGATCCTCACTGGCTGTTGCTGCCGATGCTCGGCGTGGGCCTGGCCTGGGGATCGATCCTGTCGCTCCCGTACGCGCTGCTCTCGACCAGCGTACCGGCGGAGAAGATGGGCGTGTACATGGGCATATTCAACTTCTTCATCGTCATCCCGCAGCTCGTCGCCGCCACGGTCCTCGGCCTCCTGCTCCGGGCGCTGTTCGGCGGCGCGCCCATCTACGCGCTGATCATGGGCGGGGTGAGCCTGGTGCTCGCCGGGGCGCTGGTGTTGCGGGTTCCGCAGCCGTCCGCGCGGCCCGACGAAGCTCTAGGGCGCGCGGCCGGGGCCGGGCCCGCTCGCGCCGCATGAGCGTCGCACAACTAGGCGGGTAGGGAGAATCCGCGCTTCCACCGGCTCGTCCTGGATCTGCCTCAGCAGAGTGTCGACCAGCACTTCGCCCGCGAGGCGAGTGTTCTGCGCAATGGTGGTCAGCGGCGGGTTTGCGAGCGCCGCCGCCGGGATGTCGTCGAAGCCGACGACGGAGACCGCGGCCGGCACATCGATTCGTTGCTCCTGGAGCGCGCGCATCGCGCCGAGCGCGATGAGGTCGCTCGCGGCTACGATGGCGTCGAACCCGAGTCGACGTGCGAGGAGCTCGTTGGCGGCTGCGTAGCCTGCCTCCTCGGTCGTGATGGCATCCACCCGCAGGTCCGGCGTTGCCGCGAGGCCGGCCTCGCCGAGCGCCTGCAGGAAGCCGCGGTACCGATCGAGGAATTCCGGGCACCCTCGCGAGGCGCCGCCGAGAAAGGCGAGCTGACGCCGGCCGAGGCCGACGAGGTGACGCGTCGCCTCGTAGCCGCCCTGGCAATTGTCCGACCCGATCGACAGCCCCGGCTGCCCGGCCTGCACCGCGCCCCAACGCACGAAGTGCGTGCCCTGCTCGGTGAGCCGCTCGAGCCGGACGCGGTACTGCAGGTAGTCTCCGTAGCCGAGCAGTATCAGGCCGTCGGCCCGGCGGCTGTCCTCGTATTCCTCGTGCCAGTTGCCCGACTGCTGTTGGAACGAGACCAGCAGGTCATAGCCACGCTGCGCACACGCGCGTGTGACCGAGCCCAGCATCGAGACGAAAAACGGGTTGATCGCGGAATCGTCGGAGGTGGGGTCCTCGAAGATCAGCAGGGCGAGTGTGCTCGAGCGCTGGAAGCGCAGGTTCGAGGCGTTCTTGTCGACCTTGTAGTTCAGCTGCTGCGCGACTGCCAGCACGCGCTTGCGCGTCGCCTCGCTCACCTCGGGGCTGCCCCGCAGCGCACGCGACACCGTCGGCTGGGACACCCCCGCCCGATAGGCAATATCGAATGAGGTTGCCTTCACCGCCGTCCGCCGGTGAGCTTTCTCGTGACTCACTCGTCTGTCCCCCTCCCGCAACACTTCAAGTATAGATCCAAACGATGAATACGTATGCCTGGGCTTTCGATCAGTCGCCCGGGCTCGATAAGCTCTCGCCATGACCCCCGGGCGCGACGGACGGAGTCCGCCGCCGTCTGCGGCGTACAACAACCTTTGGGGGAAGCGCCGGGGGCTTTGTCGAGACGCATTGCTAGGGGGAGCCACATGCCGAGCCTGACCGTTCGCGGCGCGCTGCGCGCCGCGATTTCGCTGCCCATACTGTGGGCGCCGCTCCTCATCGCCGCCGTCACCGTCGCCGTTCCGGCGGCTGCGCAGGAAACGCCGGCCGAGAATGCGCCGCTGCAGGAGGTCGTCGTCACCGGCATCCGCCGCGGCATCGAGGATGCGATCAAGGTAAAGGAGAATTCGGGGAGCATCGTCGAGGCCATCTCCGCCGAGGACATCGGGAAGCTCCCCGACACCAGCATCGCGGAGTCGATCGCGCGCCTGCCGGGATTGACCTCGCAGCGCGCCGAAGGCCGCGCCTCGGCGATCAGCCTGCGCGGCACGGATCCGGGCTTCACCACCACGCTCCTCAACGGCCGCGAGCAGGTGAGTACCGGCGACAACCGCAGCATCGAGTTCGATCAGTACCCTTCGGAACTCCTGAGCGCGGTCGTCATCTACAAGACCCCGGACGCGCGGCTCAGCGGCCAGGGGCTCGCCGGAACCATCGAGCTGCGCACGATGCGCCCGCTCGAGTACGGCCGGCGCGCGCTGGCTTTCAACGTGCGCGGCGAGCGCAATTCCGACAGCAGTCTGGGCGCGGATTCGACCGACAAGGGCTATCGCGTGAGCTTCTCCTACATCGACCAATACGCCGACAACAAGGTGGGGCTCACGTTCGGTCTTGCGCGGCTGAACTCGCCGCTCACGACCGAGGGATACGGCACCTACGAGCCCTGGAGCGCAAACGGCGCGGGCATATTCACGACCGCCGGCATGAAGGTGCGCACCGACATGGGTGAGAACACCCGCGACGGCGCGATGGCGGCGCTCGAGTTCCGCCCGGTGGACTCCTTCACCAGCATCCTCGATCTCTACTACACCAAGAGCCACGAGAAGGACAACGCGCGCAGCATCGAGGTGAACGTCAGCGGCTATCCGGCGCCGTGCTGCGACCCAAATCCCACGGGCTTTGCGGGCGCCGGCATTACGCAGTTCGGTATCACCAATCCGACGCTCAGAGAGAACTCCACGGTCGCCGGCACGTTGAGCACGGTGCTGCCGCTGGTCCGCAACTTCCAGTTCATCACCGACGACAAGATTTTCGCGACCGGCTTGAACAGCAAGTGGTCGAGCGGCGGCTGGACGGTGGCAGGCGACGTGAGCTACTCCCGCGCCACGCGTGACCAGTTCCAGCCCGAGAACAACGCCGAGTACGTCCCGGACACACGGCCGAGCTGCGCCACGCCGAACGTCGTCATGCCCACGTGTCACGAGACCCTCAACAATGCGGACACGAAGGGGCAGACAGTCGACGCGCCGCGCAACAATTACGACACCGGCCAGTACGGCCTGGCCGGCAGCTCGATGCCGTCGCTGACCTTCCAGAAGGACTACACCGATCCGACCCAGGTGCAGCTCGGCCCGACCATCTACGGCACCGGCTACGTCAAGAAGCCGCATATCGAGGATGAGCTCAAGTCCGGACGCATCGACGCGGCGCTTGAGTTGACGAGCTGGTTCGATCAGGTCGCGTTCGGCGTCAACTACGCCGACCGCACGAAGGACAAGAAATCTCCCGAGAGCAGTCTGTCGACGATCGCGGGTGGCTTCACACAGATCGCCCCACAGTACCTGCTCTCGCCCACCAACCTGGGATACGCGGGCGCGCCGTCGGTGCTGGCCTGGGACGTGCCCGCCGTGATGGCGGCGTACTACAAGCCGATCGTGTACGGCGATCCCAGCACGCTCTCATACCTCATCGGCAAGTGGTGGACCGTCAAGGAGAAGCTGACGACCTCCTATATCCGGGGAGATCTCAATCATCCTCTGACCTCGAGCGTCACGCTGAAGGGTAACGTCGGGTTGCAGGTCATCAACACCGACCAGAGCTCGAACTCGTTCTACCACGATTCGGTGAGCGGCGCGGTCACTCCGTTTACCGAAGGCAAGAAGTACAACGACGTGCTCCCCGAGATCAATCTCGTGTTCGCGCTGCCCGAGCAGCAGGCGGTGCGCCTGGGGCTCGCCAGGGAGGTGGCGCGTCCGCGCATGGATCAGCTCAAGGCGTCCAGCGAGAACGGGGCCGGTTTTACCGGTACTGTGCTGACGCCCAGCGGCAGCACCGGCAATCCGCGCCTCGATCCGTGGCGCGCCGATGCGGCGGATCTGTCGTACGAGAAGTATTTCAGCACCCGCGCCTATGTGTCGGCGGCTGCGTTCTACAAGAAGTTGAAGAGCTACATCTTCAACCAGAAAGATCCGAACCACGACTTCACCGCTTTCATGGCGACCGTGCCGGCGACATACCAGTGCACGGCGGGTAACTGTCCGCGGAACAACTTCGGTCCGTTGAGCGGACCGGTGAACGGCCAGGGCGGCAACCTGAAGGGTGTCGAGCTGACCGCCTCGCTCCCGGGCGACATGCTCTCGGACGAGCTGCGTCACTTCGGCACGATCCTCAGCCTGTCGCAGACCGACAGCGGCATCACCGTCAACGACGGCGGCGGCACCAACGTCATCTCCGGCAACAACCTCGGCACCATCCCTCTGCCGGGCCTGTCGAAGACCGTGTGGAACGCGACCTTCTACTACGAGAATGCCGGCTTCTCCACCCGTATCTCCACCCGCTACCGATCCAAGTACATCGGTGAGGTTGTGAACTTCGCCAATGACCGCGCCTTCAAGTTCGTCAAGGCCGACGAGATCACCGACTTCCAGACCGGCTATGAGTTCGGCAGCGTGAAAGGGCTATCGCTGCTCTTCCAGATCAACAACATGTTCAACTCGCCGTACATCGCCTACCAGCGCTTCGAGTCGCAGGAGATCGACTACCAGCTCTATGGGCGGCAGTTCCTGTTTGGAGTCAACTATCGTATCGAGTGATCGAGCGACCGCGTGGGCTCCGCCGAGCGCCTCGGCGGGGCGCCACGGGAGAAATCACCGCTCGGACCCGACCGGCTCATGAGGATTCGTGCAGTGCTGCTGGCGCCGCTGGCGGCCGGTATTTTCGCTTTCGCACACACGGCCGCCGCGGGCACCGTAAGCGAACAGCCTGCGGCGGCCGCCGCTCAGGATGTGGCAGGGATCACGGGATTCCGGGCGCGCCCGCCCGAGGATGAGGTCGTCTACTTCCTCTTGCCCGACCGCTTCGAGAACGGAGATCCCTCGAACGATCGCGGCGGCCTCAGGGGCGACCGCCTCGCAACCGGCTTCGATCCGACCGACAAGGGTTTCTACCACGGCGGGGATCTCGAGGGCCTGATCTCTCGGCTCGACTACATCCAGCAGCTCGGAGCGAGCGCGGTCTGGGTGGCGCCGGTCTTCAGGAACAAGCCCGTTCAGGGGGCGAAGGGGAGGGAGTCCGCCGGCTACCACGGCTACTGGATCACCGACTTCACCCGCGTGGATCCGCACCTTGGAACCAACGACGACTTCCGCGCCCTCACCGGCGCGGTGCACGCGCGCGGCATGAAGCTCTACGTCGACATCGTCGTCAATCACACCGCGGACGTGATCGCCTACCGCGAGTGCCCGATGTCCGGCTGCCCCTATCGCTCGCACGCCGAGTTCCCGTATCAAAGGCGCGGCGGGCTCGGCGGCGAGCCGATCAACAGCGGGTTCCTCGGAGACGACGCGCCGCACCAGACCGCCGAGAACTTCGCAAGGCTCACGCGGCCCGACTACGCCTACACCCCGTACGTGCC
>WNGP01001646.1_pt1 | contig 18410 bp, 14 predicted proteins | sample 5407671 | NCBI WGS metagenome assembly WNGP01 (sample SAMN13153381, study PRJNA577476) | soil metagenome | isolation source: 40 cm soil or saprolite under Garry oak tree replicate 2 | place: USA:California | collected 2016-06-15 | reverse complement strand
GGATCTCGCGAAAACATCGTCGCCAACCAGCCGACGCTCAACCTGCGCTATCTACGCGATGTGACTTTGAGCGCCCCGACGTTGGGAATTTCAGAAATCACTCTGAACTGGACGTTCCCGATTGGCTCGACAAACGCCAACTATGACGGAGTGTTGTTCGCTAAGCAGGCAGGAAGCGTTGCGCCGTCTTTTGCTCCCGCGGATGGAACGGTTTACAACACCGGAGCGCAGCCCGTTGCGGGACAATTCATCGCCGCCAACACCGGCGCGTTCCCTGCCGTCAGCGCCTTTGATGAAAATGGAGACAACAGCATCGTCCTTCCGGGCACGCAGTACGCCTACAAAGCCTACACCCACGATGCCACGGCCATTGCAGGAGCGGCTTCTCCTGCTGCGCCTCACTATTCTTTCGGCAACACCTCGACGCAAACGAACACCACGGTGACCGGCGGGGGCGCGAACAAGAACTGGAGTTACAAAACGGGCGCAACGACTCTGGCAGCGCCCGCGCTGGATCCCGGGAATATTGTTCTTACCGGTGGAAACGACAACACCATTCACGCCATGTCCGTGACCAACGGCCAGCGCAATTATCAGCCGGGTGGAACCTCAGGTCTTACTGGCGGAGCGATCCAAGGACGGCCTCCCCTGATCGCTGCGGGCGACACATCCAACCCTACTTGCAAGAATGTCTGCGCGGTCACTTATGTGGCTGCAGGCGACGGCACTGTTTATGCCTTCCGCGCAGACACGGGCGCCTTGCTGTGGCAAACCGCGGTGCTGACAATTGGCGCCGGCAGCGGTTTCCTGGCGGCCCCAGCGGTCCAGGTGAAGTCGTTCAGCGGCGTGGGTTACCTCAACGCTTTTGACCTCGTCATCGTTGCCACGCGAAATGTTGGTGCGGGGAGCACAACCAACAATAGAGTTTTCGGGTTGAACGGAAACACCGGCGCAACGGTTTGGACATTCAATCCGGGAAACATGGACATCGCGAACGCCACCCCATATATCGATTACGCGAACAACATGGCCTGGGTCGCGAGCCGCTCCATTGGTGGTATCGGCCAGCCCAGCCTTTGGCAAATCAACACCAATACTGGAAGTCTATCAGCGTCCTTCAATCTGAACGATATCGACCAGGCGCCGACGCAAAACTTCGACGGCCGTGTGATCTACGTCACGCCCAACAACGGCCAGCTCTACGCCGTGCGTACGGATATCAGTAATTGCGCCCAGAGCAGCGCCGCTCTCGGCGTCACTCCCTTGGGTTTCCCCATTCCCATTCAAACCGCGGCCTTGAACGACGATGTGTTCTTTTCCACTTCGACCGGGGTATCCAAAATTCACGTGGTCTACCCGTTGGCGGCGTGCGCTCCGGTCACGTTTACCGTTTCACCCGGCGGATGGGTGAATCCCGCGATTACGAACCCTTCGTCCCTCATGTTCACTCCTCCGCCGCAAGCCGAATTCATGTACGTTGCTTCTTCGGACGGGCATTTGTACAAGATCAATCCGACAACCGGTGCGAACGCCGCCAATCGCCTCATTAATGCCGGCGCGACGATCGGCGACCCGAGTTTTGACACCGTTATTCAGAAATTCTATATGGGCGACTCGACCGGCCACATCTTCTCGTTCGATTTGTTTTAAGCGGCTGGGCAGGGAGGCGCAGGCTTCTTTCTAACTTCTTTCGGCTTTGCCCATGAGCAAGCCGCGCAGCCCGAGAAGCACCAGGCGCGGCTGGCGGCGCACCACGTTCCACAACAAACGAGTGGACTCATCACGGTTGATCTCGCCGAGCGATTGCCGCGTTGAAGCGTCCAGCAGATCGACCAGCTGTGAATAATCCTTCTGCTCAAAATGGTGCAGCGCGCGGCGGATCAGCCAGTGCGTTCGCAATTCACGCCGCAAGGACAGAAGCTCTTGGCTCTTGCCATTCTGCAAAAGTGCCTGCGAGACGCCGAGCGCGCCGCGAAAGCCGGTGACGATTCCTCCGACGGTTGAAACTTTGACCTGCGCAGCCGCGTCACCCACCAGATAAACTTCGCCGTTCCCGATTTGCCGCCGTACCGGCACCCACCCGCGATAGACCGGGATGCGCGCGCCTTGCCATTCGAGCGGCTCCAGATGCTTCTTTTCTAGGAAGCGTTCGAAGCAGCGCTTCGTGTCGCTACCGTGCTCGCCGATCACGCCGAGCGCGCCGCGTTCCGCCGATTCGGGGATCAACCAGTAAAAATAGGGCGTATCATCCGGCACGAACCAGACGCGGGTCGTATCCGGACGGCAATCTTTCGGCAGGCGCACGATGGCTTGAACGAGTGGCACGGTCTCGATCGTGGGCCAGCCGGAAGCGCGCGCCACGCGGCTCGCGGCCCCGTCCGCGCCAACCACGCTGTCCGCGTGCAACTCCTCGTGCTTACCGCCTGATTCCACCTCCAGCCGCAAGCCGCGCGCATTCGGACCGATTCCCAGGAAACGCGTGTCGAACGAGAGCGCCGCGCCGGCTTGTTGGGCCTCCCGGGCCAGCGCCGTAATCAGGCGCGAGCGCTCAATGATGAGATCGGGCTTGGTCAGCGTGACTTGCGCCGAACGACCATCAGTGAAAAGCTCGAAGCGGTGAATCTCGTTGATGATGCTTTCGCGGGCGGAGGCTCCCATCTGGTGGCGGAAGTGGTCCGTAACAATCAGCGTCCGGGCCGCAGGCTCGAATTGCGGTTTTGATTCCAGCACGCGCACACGCCTGCCGCCGCGGGCCACGCTCGCGGCGGTGAAGAGTCCCGCCGCGGAGCCGCCAACAACGATAACTTCGCGGTCGCTTCGTCCACGCCGATGCTGTGCTTCTGTGTTTTCCACAGTTTCCGTGCTTCCCAAGGGTGTGCACTCCCTGCAAATTCTATCCGTCAGGGATCCCACGCCAAAAAATTTGCCTGCTTCCCGCTCGACCCGTGTGGGACTGTTCGACGTGTGAGTGAGAGGGCGCCCGGTAAGTATAGCGAATCCACCATCGAGGACCAACACGCGGAGAGTTGCAAAACCACCGATGGACATTGCTTTCGAATCGGCAGGTTGTCCTAGGAATCAGCGGAGGCCTTGCCGGTCTGGCGTTCATAAGGCGCGCGCTCAAGATACGCGACGCCGGCAAAAATGACGCCGAGGGCCAGAGCTCCAACGAGGAAAGCCACTCGCGCGGAAAGATAACTGACGAGCAGGGCTGCGCCGCCGCCAATGGCGCCGAGCAGATACAGCGTGAGGACGGCGCCGCGGTGGCCGAGACCTAGATTCGAAAGTCGGTGAGCCGCGTGGTCCTTCCCGGGTGTGGCGAAGGGCAGCAGCCCACGCCGCGAGCGGGAAATCGTTACCAGCGTGGTGTCGAAAATAGTCACGCCCAGGATCAGAATCGGCGCAAGCCACGCGGACAGATGATTGGAGTTCTCCAGGCGCAGTTTTAGGCCCAGCATGGCCATCAGGTAACCGAGAAACATGGCGCCGCCATCGCCCATGAAAATCTTCGCGGGTTTAAAATTCCAGCGGAGAAACCCGGAGGCTGCGCCGAGAACGGCGGCAGCCAGCGTGGTAACCAGCGTTTGGCCGTTCAAGTAAGCCAGCGTGGCGAAGAAAACGGAAGCCATGGCCGCGACGCCTGCGCACAAGCCGTCCATGTGATCGAGGATGCTGAACGAGGCCGTAATCCCCACCACCCAAACAACCGTGATAGCGGCGTCCAGAAAATCCCCGCTGCGCCCCCCCACGAGCACGCTGAAAACCTGTGCGCGAATTCCGCTGACCAGCAGGATCACTGCCGCCAGCGGCATGCCCACGAATAGTTTGACCTGATGATGGAGCAACCCTTGGTCGTCGAGAATGCCAACACCCGCGACGAGCGTCGCGCCGATGAGGATGCCCACAATCTGGGCGCGAGCCGCTCCGTTGAAGGCGAAGAGCACCGCGATCACCACCGCGGCGTACATCGCCAGCCCGCCAAGAAGCGGGATTGGCGTGACGTGAACTTTGCGCGGCCCCGGCAGATCAACCATTCCAACGCGCAGCGCAAGGGCGCGCACGGGAACGACCAGCATCAGCGATGCAAATAGCGCGATGAAAAAAGCGAGCAGGCCTGCGGCCATGCAACCTCGTTTATCAAATGAGCCGAATCCGCCAACCTGCTGCCGGTGGCTCACGTGATCCTCGCCGGATGGGGGGGTCCGGCTCCCAAGTCGAACTAACAGATAGCTGCCCCGCGCAGCCTAAACACAATACTGCGATTTTAGTTTCGCTTCAATCGGGATCGTCCGGCGTGCGCAAAATTGCACACTTTGGGCGATGTCTCTGATGCAGGCAAGATCCACTCCGTCGGCGAATTTCGTGGTTCAGCGCTCCGTCAACATGCGCGTGAAGATGCGCTTCACTTCCTGCTTGTCCCGCGTGGCGTAGTACCAGTCGATGGTGCGTTTGAGGCCTTCGCGGAAGAGAACTTTTGGTTCCCAACCAAGAAGTTTCTTGGCGAGAGAATTGTCAGCAACCCGGTTCAGAGGGCCTGTGGGCATATCCGGGCGGAGCTTGATGTCGGCTTTATGTCCGGTGAATTCGCACACCATTTTGGCGCAATCGATAACGCGGATACGTTCCATCGTTCCGAGGTTAATCGCCGTGCCGTCGTTGATCTTCTCCCCGGCCAGGATCGTGCCCTCGACGATGTCCTCAATGTAGGTCCAGTTGCGGATCTGTGTGCCGTCGCCCCAGACTTCGAAAGGGTTCTGCCCGAGGAACGCGCGGGCAATCATGGCGATGACGGCGTGATTCTCCACCCCGCGCGGGCCATACACCGTGAAGTAGCGGCAGGAAGAGGCTCCCATTCCGTGCTCCTTCGCGTAAGCCTGCAACGTGAACTCTCCCATCAACTTGGCCCAGCCGTAGGTATTGTCGGCATCATTTGGGCCTTTGGTGAGGTCTTCGGTGAGGTAGAGCTCTTTCTTGGTGTCCGCTTGCAGAAAATTCGGATACACGCAGCCGGAAGAAGCGAACACCACTTTTTTTACTTTGGCTTTGAGCGCTTCCGCAAACACCAGACCGTCGAGGAAAAAATTCGACGCCGGGCCGGCTTGGTGGAGATCCACGTAGCCGCGCCCGCCGTGATCCGCGGCGAGATGGAAAACGGTGTCGACGTTCTCTATCGCGGCCCGGGTCACGCCGGGTTCCCGCAAATCGGCTTGCAGAAAATCGACCTTGCCCGTGCCGAGATGCTGGCGAATGTTGTCGAGATGCCCGCTGCTCAAGTCATCGACGATGCGGACTTTTTTCGCGCCTCGCGCCAGCAGCTGATCGGTAAGCGTCGAGCCGATGAACGATGATCCGCCAGTCACTAAAACGGTTTTTCCAGCCCAAAATCCATCCGCCGTCTTCACGCTTGTGTTTCCCCCTTGATTTTCTAGTCGACCGTCAAGTGATCGATGATTTTCACGAATTTTTGCATTTCCTTGACTCTATCATAATCAGGAGCGGCGGCCCGCGCCGCCTCGCCCATGGCCTTTAACTTACTTGGATCGGAAGCCAGCGCGCGCACGGCGTTGACAACTTCTCCGGGGAGATCCGGATCCGCGGCTACCGCGAAGCCGCGCTGAATCCCTAGCGACACGGCATCCGTCTCTTTCGGCGCCACCGCGACGATGGGTTTTCCCGCCGCGAGAATCCCGTACATTTTGCTGGGCACCACCACGCCTTCCAGGCCCCGTTTCACGGTAATCACGTGTGCATCGGCGGCCGCGAGCACCGACGGAATCTTGCTCGCTGGGAAAAACTCCAGAAAACGGATATTGCCGGAACCCTTGGCCGCAGCTTCGATTTGCGAGCGCTGCGCGCCGTTACCCACGAACACGAGACCCACACCGTCGCCTGCCAGCAGGCGCGCGGCCGTCACCAGCGTGTTCCACGCGCCGTAGAAACCAAGGTTGCCGGCGTGAACGAGAACAAACGAAAAACCCCCGCGGATCGCGCTGAAAACTTCGGGATCCAGCGTTGGAAGCGGCGTATTCTGCGGGAGGATTTCGGTTCCATCGCGGACGATCACTACGCGGGAAGGTTCGACGCCTTTGGCGATAATTCGCGCGCGCATGTCTTCGCCGAGAACGATCACGCGCGTGGCGCGGCAGAGCGCCCAGCGATGAAGTTTTTCCCAGATCCTCGCGATCCTGCCGGGTTCGACGATCGAGCCTCCCACGGCCATGTCCGGATACATGTCCCGTATGTTGTAGACGTACGGCTTGCGTTTCAGCAGGGCGACGATCGCGCCGACGATGCCCTGAAACGGCGGATCGGTCATGGCCACGACGGCGTCCGAAGGCACAAAGAGCGCACCTGGAATCGCCAGCGCGACGTAGCTGAGATAATTCAGCACCCGTTTTTTCATATCGAAGCGCGGAAAATCCGTTGAGCCGACACGGATGATGCGTGCCCGGCCCGCAATTTCCGTTTGGTACGGCCGCCACGCGCGGCGTTCGGTCGGATCGTAGGAAGGCCGCCCGCACAGCACCGTCACGTTGTGGGAAATGGAAACGGCATCCACGACGCCCTGCCCCATCGTCGCGGTCGCGGAAGTGTCCGGCGGGTAATAAAGATTGAGCAGCAGAACGCGCACGGAAAGATTGTACAGAGTTCCGGCTCTCCGCGGAGCGCGGTCGCCTAGTGGTTTTCGGCAGGTTTTTTGAAGATTGGCGCAGCGGCCCGATTCAGTTCATGGGCGGTTGGTTTCTTTTTTGGGGGCTTCTTGATTTCGCGTTTTCGTGCGTCTTTGTTTCCCATGCCCGATAGCTTGCCACAGTTCGTTAACTCTGGCTAGAGGGCCAGAGGACGTGAATTCCAGACTTGACGATCGGAAGTTAAGGGCGCGAGACGAGCAAGTCGCCGAGGACCAGTGCATCCATCTGCGTGCGCAAGAAGCAATCGATCGCTTCTTCGGGGCGGCAGACGATGGGCTCGTTGTCGTTGAAGGAAGTGTTGAGCACGACGGGCACGCCGGTAAGATCGCGGAAAGCGGAAATGAGCGCGTGATAGCGCGGATTGGCCTCGCGCGTGACCGTTTGCAGCCGACCCGTGCCATCCACATGCGTCGGCGCGGGGATCTTGTCGCGTTTCACTGCGCGCACGGAGTAGGCCAGGGTCATGAACGGCGAGGGGTGCGACTTCTCAAAATACTCCGCCGTGGCTTCCGCGAGGATGGAAGGCGCAAACGGGCGAAAGATTTCCCGGTGCTTGATCCGGCGGTTGAGAATTTCTTTCATTTCCGGACGGCGCGGGTCGGCGACGATGCTGCGATTGCCAAGCGCGCGCGGTCCCCATTCGGCGCGGCCCTGAAACCAGCCGAGAATTTTCCCGTCCGCGATGATTGCCGCGGCGCGGCGGGAAAGTTCCTCTTCGCTCAACTCCGCGATGGAATAGCCACTTTGTGCCAGGCCGTTCGAATCGATCGCGCGGTGAATTCCTTCGCGCGTATATCCAGGTCCCCAGTAAGCGTGATCCATCACGAAGGAGCGCGGCTTGCCGAGTTTCTGATGCCAGACGTAGTACGCGGCGCCGACTGCTAATCCCGCGTCTCCCGCCGCCGGATGTACGTACACCTGTTCGAACGGCGTGGCATCAAAGATTTTTCCATTCGCGACGCAATTGAAAGCCACGCCACCGGAAAGACAAACGGCCTTGAGCCCTGTTCGCTCCGCAAGTTTTTTCAACATGCCGAGATAAACTTCTTCGAGCCGCGCTTGCAACGAACAAGCCAGATTGCGGTGCCGCTCCTCCAGCGCTTCTTCGGGAGCGCGAACCGGCCCCAGGCGCTTCGCCATTTCATCAGAAAACATTTTGCCGAGCGCTGGCGTCTTGTCGGCTTCGGCCCAGGACATCTCCGGGCCGCTGCGGTGATGCGAGAAGTAATCCAGCCCCAGGCGGAAGCCGTTCCCGTTGGAGCGGCCATCAAAACGCACGATGTCGCGGAATACGTCGAGCTGCTCCGGGTGGCCGTACGCGGCCAGCCCCATAACTTTGTACTCGTCGCCAAATTTCAGGAAGCCAAGATACTGTGTCACCGCGCTGTAAAACAGTCCCAGCGAATGCGGAAAAGCTACCGCGCCGTCGATCCCCATGCGGTTGCCTGCGCCGGCGCCCCACATCGTGCTCGCGAAATCGCCGAGACCGTCGGCGGAAAGCAGCGCGGCGCGTTCGAACGGCGAAACGAAAAAACTGCTCGCAAGATGTGCCTGGTGGTGTTCGATCCGGTGGAACTTTGCGCCAAGTTTTCTTGGATCCACGTCGAAGGCCGCCGCCAGCGCTTCGGGAATACCCGTGAATTTCGCGAGAACTTTGACGCGTTCCCGCGCGAAAGACGGCATGCGCAGCGCGTAAAAAAGTTTGGTGCCCAGCCTCGCGTACGGATTTCGCGGCACAGCAACGTGATCGACGTCCGCGAGCGTGAGGCCCGCCTCCTTCAGGCAATAGCGAATCGCCTGCGCGGGAAACCCCGCCGCGTACTTCACGCGGTTGAAGCGTTCTTCCTCGACCGCGGCGATCAGACTGCCGTCGCAAACAATCGCTGCCGAAGCGTTCCCGTGGTACGCATTGATCCCAAGAATATTCATCGCGCGATTTGTCAGTGTACCTCAGCCGGAAGTTTATGCGGCGAGGTGTTGGCGGCACCACTCGTTCAGGACGTACAAGGACCAGGGGCGCGACCAGCTGGTTTTCCCGGCAAGAAAATCCGTCCAGACCGAGCGAGCGCCTCCCGGGCGAAGATAAGCCCCCAGCCGCGGCGCAGGGTCGGCGAAGCTTTTATCCATCCGCGCGCGCAGCGGCCCGCGCAGCCACTCCTCCCACGGCAGAGTAAACGTTCGTTTCCGCTGCGTTAAAATTTCCTGCGGCAGCAAATCGCCGAGCGCTTCCACCAGGAGCGCCTTTTGTGTACCAGGACGGCGGCGCGCCGCATCCGGCAGTGACCCTACAAATTCAACCACGGGCGTGTCGAGGAGGGGCACGCGAACTTCCAGCGATTGCGCCATGCTCACGGCATCGGTGTCGCGCAGCAGCGTGCTGGCCATGTAAGTGCGCATCTCAAGCCAGGAAACTCCGGCGACCGGTTCCAGCTTCTGCGCTTCGTCGGCCGTCCGTTCGAGCCAGCCCAGCCAGGTCGGCTCGAGCGTGACGCCGTCGGCGTTCACCGTGCTCGGGCGAAATCGCGGCTCGATGATTCGTTCGAGCTGCCCCGGCGGGAAAAGCGTTCGCGCGAAAAAATACGGATGCGGCAAAGCCTCCGGATGGGCCCACGCGGCCGCGGCCTTGCGCGCAGCGTCCGGTGAACCTAGCCGCGCCGCGAGACCGGCAACCAGCGGGGCCGTCATTCGACGCGCCGCCGCAGGCACATACCACGCGCATCCGATCAGCCTCGAAAGGCGCGGCGTATCCGCAAAAGTTTGATAGCCCGCGAAAAGTTCATCTCCACCCAACCCCGATAACGCAACCTTTAGCCCGACTTCTCTAGCTGCCCAGGAAACAAAGTACGTATTGATCGCGTCCATGGTGGGCTGGTCGAGGGCGGAAAGAGCTTCATCCAGACGCGCAAGAACCGACTCTCCGCTCAAAGGCACTTCGGTGTGCTTCGTCTTGAATCGATTCGCTGCCAACCTCGCCAGCGCCGCTTCGTCGAATGCCGTGCCCGGAAACGTCAGTGTGAAGCTCTGGATTCCGCCGCGCGCCTGAGCGGCGAGCGCCGCGATTGCGCCGGAGTCCAGCCCGCTAGAAAGAAACAAGCCCACGGGCACGTCGGCGATGAGATGCGTGCGCACGGCATCTTCAAGAAGCGGCCGCAACTGTTTCCCTGCCGAAGGAGGATCGCGCGGCTTACGCGGTTCGCGTGCTGCCGGCGAAACCGCGGGGTCCCACCAGGGCCGCGCGCGCGGCGTGCGCCGCCGCTCCGGGACGTGCAGCAGCATTCGCTGTCCCGGGGGAAGGGAAAACACTCCCTCCAGAATCGTCACCGGCTCCGAGACGCTGCCAAAAAGCAGATAAGCGGTGACTGCATCCTGCGACAGGTGTTTGGGCACTGCGCCGGACGCGAGCAGCGCTCGAACCTCCGAAGCGAACGCAAAACCTTCCGGCGTCTGCGTGTAATAGAGCGGCTTGATGCCCAGCGGGTCGCGCGCCAGGAAGAGAATCGGGGCCGTGGCATAACGCTTGCGAAGATCAAGCAAAGCGAAGGCGAACATGCCCCGCAGTTCGGAGAGGAAGTCTTCGCCCCACTCTTCCCAAGCATGAACGAGAATTTCCGTGTCCGATTGGGTGGCCAAGCGGTGACCGCAGAGCGACAGGCGCTCGCGCAGGTCGCGATAGTTGTACAGCTCACCGTTGAAAATGACCGCGACGTCCTTGGTTTCGTTCCAGGTGGGCTGGTGGCCGCCAGCCAGATCGATGATGCTCAGCCGGCGCATCCCCAGTGCGAGTCCCGGCGCCCGCGCATCGCCGGTAAGAAAGCCTTCTTCATCCGGACCGCGATGTTCCATCGCCGCGGTCATCGCTCGCACGCGCGATTCGGCATCTGCGTTGCGCGAAGCGAAGGCGACGCCGCAGATGCCGCACACGCTACTCTTTGATCTCCGGGGCGGAGAAGAAGGCGGCGCCCGCACGGACGGCGTGCTGCCGCAGACGGAAGCGCGGGATTCTCAAACGGCTGTCCGCATACCAGGCAAGCAGGACCCGCAACAACAAAAAGAGCAACGTCGCCGCAGCGCAGAGCACCAGATAGAAGAAAGATTCACGCTCCAGGAGCAGGCTCCAGTCGACCGACTCATCCCAGCCCGGGTACACGGTGTCCAACAAGCGCCGCAGATGCAACCCCTCAAGGGGCAGACGGGCCAGACGCACATGTGCAAACTGGTCGTAAGTGTACTCGTGCGGATAGTTCGGGATGGCGCCGGCGGCCTCGGAAAACACGGCAGGATTCCGCAACTCGCTGCGCGTCAAGTAGTGGCCCCGTGCATCTTTCATGATGACCCGGTAGGTTGGATCGACGATGATCCAGCGTTCCTCGATCAGAACTTCGGCAACCACATGTTTCGTCCTGCGATCGGGAGTCAGCAGGAGCAGACGTCGCACCCGCAGATCGGAGCTTCGCGCAAGATTCAAAAAGGCATTCGTCGCCGTACCACAGACGTTCAACAGTTGGCGGTAGGTGAGGGTCATCTCCGGATCGCGCTTCCCAAGTGCGTCCGGATTCTCCGCGATGGCTCGCGATGGCTCGGCGCGCATCCAGTTCAAAATGGCTTCGACCTTTTGCTCGGCGGGCAGGGCGTTGGGCACAATCGCGTCCGAGAAGCCGTCGAGATACCGGCGCACAGAATATTCCCGGACACAGGAGTAAAGCATCGCCACGAACGCTGTGGCTAGCAGCACGTTGCTGCTCCACCAGATGACGCGAAAAATTCGATGTTGGCCCGTCTGCAAAATTTACTCCACTCGCTTGGATTCTCCGCGCGGTGCTTGCTGTGAGGCAAGCGTAGTGTATAACGCTTCCATGTCGCGAACGGGTTCCTCCCACCCCAGACGTGACGTGACCACGGCGCATCCGGCCGCGAGCCGCGCCCGTAGTTCCGCTTCGCGCAGAATCCGCTCAAGCGCTCTCGATAGTGCCGCCTTGTCGTGGCGCACCACCAGCCCAGCCTCATCCACAAGACGTGGCGCAATCCCGCATTGTTCCGTCACGATGACCGGAGTCCCCGCGGCCACCGCTTCCGCCGCCGTATTCCCAAAGTTTTCATTCTGCGACGGCAGCACGAAAACATCCGCATCTCTATAGGCCGCCCACTTGGCCTCGCCAAAAACCGGCCCTACGAACTGAACCTTTGACCGAACGCCCAGTTGTAATGCCATTTGATCCAGTCGTTCCTGTACTCCGCCCTCGTCTGGTCCCGCAAAAACAAGTAGCAATGGTATTCCCGCCGAGCGTTTAAAAAGTTCCCCGAATGCCTGCAGTAGCAGCTCTGGACTCTTCTTCACAGATAGACGCCCCAGGAAGAGGACCAGTTTCACATGGTCTGAAATACCGTGCGTCCTTCGGAACGTGCCTCGTTCGGGCCACGATGCAGGCGCTTCCACGCCGTTCCGCCGCAGCACCACCCGCGTGCGAGGAAGACCACCCGCGACCAGTTCCTCGGCTTCCTGCTCCGAAGTGGCGATGACCGCGCTTGCCCCCTCGAGTAGCCGCCTTCCCCAAACTGCATGATACATCCGTTTCAGCCAAAGATTTCGCACAATTGGCACAAACATACCGATGGGCTCGAGCACGTACGGCAGACCTCGCTTGCGGCTGGCTGCAGCCACCGCCGGACCCAGCAGGTCGTAAAGCCCGAAAATGTGCACGATATCGAAATTCTGCAGCCGCGCGCGGCAGTAACGCTTGACCGCCGGATTCCAGCTAACTCTACGGTAGCGGAACCATGTAGGTATATAAATGGACTGCACGCCATTTTCTTCGCGGCGCCAGCCAAAGGGTGATCGCTCCGCCGTGATTTTCGCTTGCTGCGCTTGCAGGCGCTTTTCCAGGCCCCAGTCGGCCGTGAGAACGGTGACCTGGTGGCCGCGCCGCGCCAGGCCTTCGGAAAGCGCGCGCACCTTTACGGGCGGGCCGCCGAATTCGAGAAAGGGAGCGTACGTTTCCGTGACGTTCAGGATTCGCATTGTTCGCGCAGGATTTTTTTCAATGATTTGGCGAAGGCCTTGAAGTGAAACTCGTGCTCGGCGCGCTGCCGCCCGCGCGCGCCCATCTCCTTCGCATGCGCCGGGTCCGCCAGCAGCGCTTCAATGGATGTAGCAAGCTGGATCGTATCGCCGTGCGGCACCAGGTAGCCCGTAACGCCGTCCTCGATGATTTCCGGTGCGCCGCCATGGGTGCCTCCGATGACTGGTTTGCCGCACGCCATCGCTTCCAGATACACCAGGCCGAATCCTTCGCCCTCGCTGGGCAGAGCGAAAATTTCGCAGGCGGAGTAGCACGCGGCAAGTTCCGGGTAGTTCATTCCGGTCAAAAAATGCACGTGGCGATGCACGCCGTTTTTTTCCATGAGATCCTCAAGCCAGCCGCGGTCATCGCCTGTTCCCGCCAGGACCAGCTGCAGCTCCGGCCAGCGCGTCAGCAGCCTCGGCAGCGCGGTAATCAGGGTGTCCATGCCCTTGTATCGTTCCGTCGCCAGCCAGCGTCCCACTGCCAGGATCACGCGTCCCGGAGGAAAATCCGCTGGCAGCGCGGGATGCGAGCCGGGGCTGATCAGCGCTTCGAATTGCGGATCGAGCGCCCAGGGCAGAACGCGAATCCGTTCGCGCGCGACCCTTTGTTCCGAGGCCACGTGATCGGCGGTATCCCGGCTTGGTGCCAGAACCAGGTTTGCGTGAAGCAGCGCGCGCCGGCGCAATCCACCCAGCGGTTCCCAGACGTCAATCCCATGCGTGCAGATAATACTCTTCATCCGTGGCGCCACAAACCGCATGGTCTGTACCACGGGTCCTAAATTCGGGTGCGCGGCCAGAACCAGTTTTGCTTTGCGCCGCGCTGCTCGCAGCGCGGTCACCGTGAATCGCCCCTTGGCGCGGTCGCACCCTGTAAATACAAATTCCCGCCCTCCGAGCGTCATCCGGTGCAGCTCCGGCGAATCATTCAGACTGAGCAGGAGGCAGGCCATGCCACGGCTGGAGGCGAATTCGGTGAGCACCGCCGCCAGGTGGCGGCCCGCACGCTGCACCCCGCCGGGTGCGTCCAGTTCGGGAAAGAGGCCAATGAGCACGCGGAAAGTCTGCCAAGTACTGCGAACGATGGCAAGTCGGGATGTATCGCAGCGTCAGGAACGCGGACTAGCCGGCGCGCTCGCTTTCTGTCTAAAGTGTCAAAACCGGCGCGGCTGGGACGGATTTTGAGCTGGGGGGGCCGGCGCGGTGCTGGAAGTGTCCCTTGCGGCCTGAAAGGCCCGTTTCTTTAGCTGCATGTCCCCATCCACGTACGCAGTGAATTCGGTTCCTTGCGCGAACACTACGTCTTTGCCGGAAGATAGGGGGAGAACCGCTCCAGTCGAATTGCTTGAGCCGGTGCTCTCCTGGAAGGAGCGGACCGCAGCCTTCTCGTCGTCCTTCAGACGCACAAAGTTGATACTCAAAGCCAGCTTTCCGCCGTGGCCCATGCGTTTCTTGGGTTCCGCGTCCGTCACCAAGCCGATGGCCACCGCGCCTTCCGGAATCACCAAAAGGCCATCCACAGTAACCTCTTCCACGACCTTCAGATCCACTACGTCGCCGACGTGGGCGGTCGCAGAAGAAATGGTTTTGCCAAGTTTCAGGTGAACCGGAGTGCCATTGCGCAAAGTGAAGTCAGAAGCGGAGGGGGGAGCGCTCGGAGCAATTTCAGCGTGTCTGGCGGGCGCGTCGTATGGAGTACGCTCTCTCGCGGGCTGCACCGTTTTAGATTGCGGTGCCTTGGCGCCCGGCTTGTCTTTCAACAACAGGAGGCTCTCCACCGGGACGTAACCGATCTCGCCCTTGGCGGTGCGCACGCCGAAGTAGCGGTCGTACCGTCCGGTGATCTGTAACTGCTCACCACACTGGAGCGTAATGCGCACATCCAGAGTGGTCATGGAACTATAGAGATAGACGTAGTCGCCGGAGCGCGGGCACTCAACGATACCCGCACTCTGAGCTTGGGCAATTGCTGGCAACACCAGGCAAAGAAATGCGGCCACGTACTTGGCGCTTGATATCATTTTGCACCTGCTGGTCCGAAGGGTAGAAGATGCCACGCTTCTATCTCAGCGTATGATGGTTCTTGCCGACAAGAAATGGAACTCCCGTACTGTGCATAAAGAGATACGGTGGGGAAACAACCTGAAGATCTGCATCCGCAACGGGCGCGTCCAAATCCGCGATGAAGCCCATCAGCGAGCGCAGAGCCTGTTTTGTGCCGCGCGATAACCCCGGACGACAAATGCAACGAAGGTCTGTTCATTGGCGGCCATTCATAAGGAGAGGGACGAGATCCGTGAGCCGGTTGAGATAAATATCCGCGGGGAATGCGGCGCGGTCGTGCGTGCCGAAGCCATAATTTACGGCGGCAGCGAGAGTGCCGGCGTTGCGGGCGGCCTGTACGTCGACTTCGGAATCGCCAATCAGCATGGCTTCGGCGGAGGCGACGCCAAATTCGCGAAGAATCGTCCGGGCGCCGAGCGGGTCGGGCTTTTTTGTTGCAAAGCTGTTGCCGCCATAGACGGCGCGAAAATATTTCGCCAGGCCGAGTTCTTCCAATATGCGCATGCTGACGCGCACCGGCTTGTTCGTCAGGACGGCCATCGGGAACGCGGCGAGATGCTCGAGCGCTTCCGGAACTCCTGGGTACGCGCACGTCGAATCCAATTTGTGATCTTCGTAGTACGCAAGAAAAAATTTCAGCGCGCGCTGGCATTCGTTCTCGGCGGCGCCGCTGCCCAAAGCGCGGCCAACAAGTTGCGGCGCGCCGTGGCCGATAAAGCTGGAGATGGTGTCTTCGTGCAGTTGCTCGCGGCCCATTTCCTCCAGCATGGCGTGGACGGAGCGGATCAAATCGCGGCGAGAATCGATGAGCGTGCCATCCAGATCGAAAATCAGCGCGCGCACGGAAGAAAAATTCGGGGCGATCATGAACCAATAATTGTAATATGACCGCACTGTTTTCAACATTCATCCATCTCTGGTCAAATGGTCAAATGTCCATTGGAAATTAACCTTTTGCCTTTTTCGGAATTCCGGCGTGTTCGCGTAAACTAGAAGACTTTGCAGGCGGCACAAAGCGATTCCGGAGAGCCCATGGCCCAGGTTTACCCCTTTCGCGCTTTTCGCTACAACCCGGCGCGCGCGCCGTTCGACTGCGTCCTGACGCAGCCTTACGACAAGATTTCTCCGACGATGCAGGAAAAGTATTACGCTGCGGACCCGCACAACTTGATTGCGGTGGAGAAGGGGCGCGCATATCCCGGGGACACGCCGCAGAATAATGTTTACACCCGCGCGGCCGCGGCGCTGAACGATTGGATTCGCGAGCACGTCGTGGTGCGGGATCCCGCGCCGGCTTTTTACGCCTACACGCAGGAATACACGGTGCCGGGGACGGAAGAACTCCGCACGCGGCAGGGATTTATCGGCGCGGGAAAACTCGAGGAATATTCCGCGCGAGTGGTTTTCCGGCACGAGCACACTCTTTCCGGGCCGAAGGCGGACCGGCTGGAACTCCTGCGGCACACCAAGACGCACACAGGGCAGCTCTTCATGCTGTATTCGGACCCGCAGCGGCGCATCGACGCGATTCTGGCGGAAGCGGAAGAAGCTGCGGCGCCGGCCACCGAGATGCGCGACGAATGCGGCGTGTTGCACCGGCTGTGGGTGATCGCGGAGCCGCAGCGCGTGGCCGCAATCCAGAAAGCGATGGAGCACCAGAAGCTGGTGATCGCCGACGGGCATCACCGTTACGAGACGGCGCTGAATTACCGGAACGAGTGCCGCACGCGCGCGGGAAAGATCGATCCGGAGGCGCCGTACGAGCGCGCCATGATGACGTTCATCAACACGCGAAGTGAGGGGCTGACGATTCTGCCGACGCACCGCGTGGCGGCGCACCTTCACGATTTTTCCTGGACGAGCGTGCGGCGGCATCTCGAGCCGTGGTTTACGGCGGAAGAGTTTCCGTTCTCGGGCAGTGGAGAGAGGTCCGAGGCGAAAAGGAAGTTTCTTGCGATACTCGCGAGAGCGCGCGCGAAACGGGTGATCGGCGTTTATCCCGCGGCGGATGCGCAGAAGCGGGCGTTCTACGTGCTGACGCTGCGCGAAGGCGCCAGCCTGGCGCAACTGCTGCCCAATGTTTCGCCGCTGCAGCGCGAACTGGACGTGGTGCTGCTGCACGAAGGAATCCTGGAACCGGCGCTGGGGATTACGCCGCAGGCGGTGACGGCGGAGGCGAACCTGACGTATGAGCGAGAAGCCTTGGCGGCGATCGACGCCGTGGACAGCGGACGCGCGCAAATTTCGTTTTTGCTGAATCCCTGCGACGTCGAGCAGGTGATGAAAATCGCGACGGCGGGCGAAGTGATGCCGCAGAAGTCCACTGATTTTTATCCCAAGCTGATGAGCGGGATCACCATGTTCCGGGTGGACGGCTAAAACGGAAGGGATGGCTACGGCGCCGTCGTTGCCGGAGCAAATCAACCGGTGCGAAATTTTCCCTCGCATCGGGTAAGAGCCAGGATCATCTAGCCGCATCCATTTCGTCACAATTCTTAGCATCCGGCGCATAATTGATGCATGAGTACGACGATTCGTCTCTCGCCTCACGCTGAACAACTCCTGCGGGAACAGCTTTCGACTGGCCCCTACCGCTCCGCGGAAGAGGTCATCGAGCGAGCCTTGGAGTCGCTTGCTCATGAAAACTCTCAGCGCAATGGTTCCGCTGGCGCTGCCAAAAAGAGCGCTTCGGAAGCGATTGCGGACATGATGGAGCTGCGCAAGAACCTGACTCTCGGCGGGCTGAAGATAAAGGAGCTGATTAACGAGGGCCGGAAGCACTGATGTCCCGCTTTGTGCTGGACGCCGCCGCAACGCTGGCGAGACGCGGTCAACTGTCGAGAAAGAGAACAAGCCCAAACTCATCCGGCTGCATATGGTGAAGGATGAGGTCATCGTGGCGTGAAATTGCCGTGCGATCTCTCGGGTGCGGAAATTTGCCATTGCTACCGCGCCGCTACGGTTAACAGGAAATCCGACAATCTGGAAACCACATTCGCGTTAGCTCTACCTTCAAGAGCTCAGAACACCAGGTTACAATCCGTGCATAGTCCGCTGAAAGTCGGGACGCTCCCCGGCATCCTTCTGGAAATCGCCGCCTACCTTGAAATCAGCAAAGAAGTGCGCGCGCGCCGTTCGGCTGGAGGAAATGACGGTGTAGTGGGGGACGTGTTTGGGAAGAAGAAATCGGCCTGCTCCGTTCGTAATCGCGGCGGTGGCTCGCGGTCAGAGTCAGGCGGCTTTTTGGAATTTGAGTTTGGCGGTGTAGCCGAGGGAGTAGAGGACGCGGAGGAGGAGATCCGTGGAGATGTCTTTGGTGTTGCGGTTCATGATGGCGGTGACGCGGGTGCGCGAGGTACGCGCGAGGCGCGCGACCTGAGCATGCGTTAGGCCTTTGCGCTGAACGACTTCGACAATTTTTGAGTTGAGCTCGCTACGTAGCGCGATTTCCGCGCCGTCCGCCGGAGTGAGGCCCAGAGCTTTGGCGAGCTCGGCGGCCGTGCGTGTGACGGTGACTTTTAGACTTCTTCATGGAGCAGCTCCTTTAACCGCTTCCTACCTAAATCCAATTCTCGTAACGGTGTCGCCTGGCT
>WNGP01001643.1_pt1 | contig 18425 bp, 15 predicted proteins | sample 5407671 | NCBI WGS metagenome assembly WNGP01 (sample SAMN13153381, study PRJNA577476) | soil metagenome | isolation source: 40 cm soil or saprolite under Garry oak tree replicate 2 | place: USA:California | collected 2016-06-15 | reverse complement strand
TGCCATTTTCCTGACCCACGCGCATACCGATCACATGGGCGACCTTCTGGCTTTGGCCAAACAGTACAAACCGAAAATTGCGGCAATCTTTGAGACGTGTCTGTGGGTTGAGAGCAAGGGCTTCGAACAAGAGACCTGTCCGATGGGCAAGGGTGGCTCGCAGAAAATCGGTGATTTTGAAATCACCATGACGCACGCATTTCATTCGAATTCGATCGACCACAACGGGGTGCGGCACTATGGCGGCGAGCCCGCGGGATACATCGTCCACATGCCCGGCGGGTTCAAAGTGCATCACGCGGGCGATACGGCGCTCTTCGGCGACATGAAACTAATCGGCGAGCTTTCCAAGCCGGATCTCGCGATGCTGCCGATCGGCGGTCGATGCACGATGGGCCCGCGCGAAGCAGCGTAGGCCATCCGTCTGCTCGGCGTGAGCCATGTGGTGCCGATGCACTACGCGACGTTTCCGTTTTTGACAGGTACGGAAGTGGAATTGCGAAAAGAAACGAACAAAATCAAAGGGCTGAAAATTCACGCGCTGAAGGCAGGAGAGAAACTATGATTCGCAGCGAGAATTTGCGCAGCGGCTACATTCAGGACGATGTCGAGGAATATCTTTACCAACTGCTGCCGGAGCGCGATGCTGTCGTCAGGGAGATGGAGGATTACGCGGCGCAGAATGGCGTTCCGATCATCGGGCCGGCGGTGGCGCGAATGCTGGTGCTGTTCGTGCAAGTTTCTGGCGCAAAGCGGATTTTTGAGATGGGCTCGGCCATCGGGTATTCCACCATCTGGCTGGCGCGCGCGGCCGGTCCGAAGGCCAAGGTGATTTATACGGATGGCGATCCAGAGAAAGCGCGGCGCGCGAAGGATTATTTTCGCCGGGCGGGTGTGGCCAAACGGATCGAGGTGAGAGTTGGCGACGCGCTTGAATTGCTGAAGAAAACACCAGGTACGTTCGATCTGATCTTCAACGACGTGGACAAGCACCAATACCCTGCCGCGCTGCGCGTGGCGCTGCCCAAGCTGCGCCGCGGCGGCTTATTCATTGCCGACAATACGCTGTGGTCGGGAAAGGCGGCGCGGCCGGCAGCGCCGGATGACCTCCAAACGCGTGGCATACAGGAATTCAACCGTCTGGTCTACGCTTTGAAGGAGCTCTACCCCGTCTTGATCCCCCTGCGCGACGGCGTCACCGTCTGCCAGAAGCGATAGCGCGGGAACACCCTTACAGGCGGAAGTAGTTCCGCACAAGGAACCCAAGGTTTGCGGGACGCTCGGCGAGACGCCGCATGAAATAAGGAAACCAGTCGCGGCCAAAAGGGATATAGATGCGGACGCGATAGCCATCCTTGACGAGGCGGCGCTGCAGGTCGGTGCGCACTCCGTACAGCATCTGAAATTCGAAATCGTCCTTGGAAATTTGCTTCGCCGCGGCATGGCGAATGGTCGCCGCGATCATGCGCGGATCGTGCGTGGCGATGCCGTGATAGAAGCCGCTGGACAGCAGGAGCTGCATCAGCCGGACGAAATTGCCATCCACATCGGCTTTCTGCGGAAAAGCAACTTCCTCTGATTCCTTGTACGCGCCCTTGCACAGACGGATGCGGCAACCATATGCCAACAGATCCGTGACGTCGGTTTCACTGCGGTAGAGATAGGACTGGATAACCGTGCCGACGGCGGGATTGCGTGCGCGAACGCGTTTGACGAGTTCGATGGTGCGCTGCGTGTAAAGAGACCCCTCCATGTCGATGCGCAGAAAATTATCGAAGCCCGCAGCACGCTCCACGATGGAGCGAACCAATCCTTCGCAAAATTCAATGTTGATGTCGAGGCCGAGTTGCGTGAGCTTGCCGGAAACGTTGGCGTGCAGCCCTTCCTGAGCGATGCGTTCAAAAACCTCCAGATAGGCATCTCGGGAACGTTGTGCATCCGAGGTGGTAGCAACATTTTCACCGAGGTAATCCAGGCTGGCGAACATGCCAGCATTGTTACATTCACGAGCGGCGGCGATCGCTTCATCGAGCGTTTCGCCGGCGACGAACCGGCGCGCCATACGGCGCGTGGTGCCATTGGAAGTGACCCAATTAGCAAAGCTTTTACTTTCAGCAAGCTTGAGGAGCGTCGACCGGAGCATGCGGGAATTATTATGGCAGTCTAGGCAGGGCGAAACTAGCCTTTGTGCTCTTCCAGAAACTTTTCGGCGTCCAAGGCGGCCATGCAACCGGAGCCTGCAGCGGTGACGGCCTGGCGGTAGCGGTGGTCTTGCACGTCACCGGCAATGAAAACACCAGGAATCGACGTGAGGCTGCCGTGCTTGGCAAGCAGGTAGCCGTTGGAATCCATTTCGAGTTTTCCCTTGAAGACCATGGTGTTCGGATCGTGACCGATGGTAACGAATACGCCGTCAAGCGCAAGCTCATGTGTTTCTTTGTTCTGCTGATTGCGAAGACTCACGCCCTCGACGTGGCCTTTGGGAGCGAGAATCTCCTCCACGGCGAAAGGAGTGACGAATTCAACTTTCTCGTTGGCCTTGGCGCGGTCGATCATGATCTTGGAAGCGCGAAAGTCATTCCGGCGGTGAATCAGATGGACCTTGCTGGCGTAGCGCGAAAGAAAGTTGGCCTCTTCCATGGCCGAATCACCGCCGCCGACTACGGCGATGGGCTTGCCGCGGAAAAAATAGCCGTCGCAAGTCGCGCAGGTGGAAACCCCACGGCCGATCAGTTCCTTTTCACCCTTTAGACCCAGCAGCCGCGCTGAGGCGCCCGCGGCGACGATCAAGGCTTGCGCTTCGTAGGTATCTTTGCCGGCGATGATCTTGAACGGCCGCTTGCTGACGTCGACTTCGTTTACGGCCCCGGCCTTGAACTCCGCGCCGAATTTCTGCGCCTGCTTGCGCATGTTTTCGATGAGCTCCGGGCCCATGATGCCGTCGGGGAACCCCGGATAATTCTCAACGTGGGTGGTGAGCGAAAGCTGTCCGCCAGGCTCGTGCCCGTCAAGGACCAGCGGTTTGAGGTTGGCGCGCGCAGCGTAAATCGCAGCAGTTAGGCCGGCACAGCCGCTGCCGATAATGAGGACGTTGTACATTCCATCTTTCTCCATCTATTAGATTCAACGCTGCGCTCGCCGGATACAACTGAGCGGGTATTGTAGCATTCCCTCCTCCGCGATTCGGAATGCGGGCGGCCAAATTGGAGAGGCCTTTTCCCGCGGGCAAAGTTGACCGCTACGAACGGCGGCCGCTATAGTCCAGAGAAATACCAGGTTGCCCAAGGAGAAAGTCAAGATGGATCCGCGCTACCCGATTGGAAAGTTTGAGATGCCCGCGCCTGTGACGCCAGCTCGGCGCCAGCAGGCAATCGACGAGATTGCGGCTACACCGGCCAAAATGCGCGCAGCGGTGAAGGGACTGAACGACGCGCATCTCGACACACCATACCGCGAAGGCGGCTGGACGGTGCGCCAGGTGGTGCATCACGTTCCGGACAGTCACCTCAATGCTTACGTCCGATTGAAACTGGCGCTCACCGAAGATAAGCCGACGATTAAGCCGTACAACGAAGCGGCCTGGGCCGAACTGGCCGACTCAAAATCGACGCCCATCGAGGTTTCGCAGACTCTGCTGGATTCGGTACACAGCCGCTGGGACCGGCTGTGGCGCTCCTTGAAGCCCGAACATTTTCTAAGAGTCCTCGTCCATCCGGAGCATGGCGAGCGCACTGTTGACTGGCTGCTGTTCATTTACGAGTGGCACGGGAAACATCACACCGCGCATATCACAGCGCTCCGCAAGCAAAAGGGATGGTAGAAGGGACGAAGGGAGTCCTCCGATCTGGCCCTCGACTTTGCCACTCCTTCCGGCCGAGAGACAAGTCCCGGCCGCAGTGATGTGGCGCGCCGCACTCCGGCTCGTGTACGATGATCGTGTACACAAGGAGATCGCATGAGCCGGCCGGCGGGAACCTACGCTATTTTTGAGACTTCACAGGGAAACATTGTGGTGCGCTTGCTCGAAAACGAAGTCCCAAAGACGGTTGCGAATTTCATCGGGCTTGCCGAAGGCAGCAAAGAATTCACGGACGAAAAGACCGGCAAGAAGGAAAAGAGACCTTTCTACGACGGATTGATCTTCCATCGCGTGATTCCGCAATTCATGATTCAGGGCGGCTGCCCGCAAGGCAGCGGAATGGGCGGTCCAGGATACAAATTCGCCGATGAGTTTCATCCTTCGCTGAAGCATTCGAAGGCCGGAAACCTCTCTATGGCCAACTCCGGACCGGGAACCAACGGGAGCCAGTTCTTCCTCACCGTAGCGGCAACGCCGTGGCTGGACAACAAGCACACCATCTTTGGCGAAATCGTCGAAGGGCAGGACGTGGCCAACCAGATCTCGAATGTGCCGCGCGATTCGAATGACCGCCCGCGAACACCCGTGTCCATCTCGAAGCTTCGCATTGAACGCGTCGCGTAAGCGGACGCCATGGCGATGCTCACGCCCGAGCGGCTATTCCGATTCCTGATCGAATTGGTCTTCGTCTTGCTCGGCTCACTGGTGATCTGGCTGGGATTGGCACGGCGCGTTTATGTGGACCGGCACAGTGCCGCCTGGTTGATTCTCAGTGTGACGCTGATCTTGTGGGGCTTGCGCGCGCTGTACAAGCCTGGCCAGTGGTGGGCGCGCTGGCAGAACTGGACGCGCGGACTTTCGTTGTCGCTTTTGGGCGTCCTCATGCTCGTGATTTCACGCGTACCGTTTCTCTGGGTTGGTCCGATGCTGGCGGCCGGGGGCGGCCTGCTCGTACTGCGCGGTTTGATTGCTGCGTTTCTGATCTTGCGGCCTCGCTAAAGAAGTGTCTGTTAGAGGGGCGCGGCGGCAAATCCCAAGCTCGGCCGTCTTCTCGTCTTCCTTGCTCTTCTGCTTCGACTATAATCCCCGCAACAGACAGGCCTGGCAGTGTTTGGAAATCAGCCTGGGGCCGTCGTTTTGCCTTCATCAAATGAACAAAGGAGGAAGACCGTGCTCAAGGAATTCAAAACCTTTGCCATGCGGGGCAATATCGTGGACTTGGCGGTCGGCGTGATTATCGGTGTAGCCTTCGGAAAGGTTGTGTCCTCGCTGGTGGAGGACCTGATCATGCCGCCGATCGGCCTGCTGCTCGGTCACGTGAATTTTTCAGAATTATTCATCAATTTGAGCGGCAAATCCTACGAAACGCTGGCAGCCGCGAAAGCAGCCGGCGCCCCGACCGTGAACTATGGAATTTTTCTGAACTCGGTGATCAACTTTCTGATTGTGGCGTTTGCCGTATTCCTGGTCGTCCATGAGGTGAACCGATGGACCAGGAAGCCGGAAGCCCCCACGACGAAAGATTGCCCGCAGTGCGCGATGGCAATTCCGCTGGCGGCGAAGCGCTGCAGTCACTGCACGACGCAGCTCGCATGAGGCAGTGCTGCGCGGTTAGTGATTTTTGGTTAGTGACCGGTTCTTTGCATGGAGTACTGCCGGCAGGAATGAGAGCCGCCATATTCAAGAACAAATTAAGAAACGAACACCGGATTGCTTCAGGTCTTCGGAGCTTTCTTCTTCTGGTTGGCTTCGAGATGCGCGCGCAAGCGGTTGACCACGATGTCTTCGTGTCCTTCCTCCATCTCTTTTTTTACTTCTTCCAGTGCGAAGTGCACGACGTCGTGGTGGTGCATTTCCAAGGGCGCCACCGCGTCGCTGAAACGCAGCCAGAGCCGGTGCAGAAGATTAACCTCGTTGGCCGTCAGATTTGGTGCGTGCGGCCCGAGGACTTTGTAAAGTTTGTCCCCGTTGGGCAAGTGGATTTCCAGATTGAATTGCGGCTTCTGATCGCCAAGTTTTTCCCAGGCTTCACCGATCTGCCGCGCTTGCTCCTCGTTCGATTCCTTTGTCGAACGCCCCACAACAATCGTGCTGGATTGCAGCGAAGTCGCGGCACGCAGGATGCCGTCCCACAAATCGTTTGCGGCGACGACGGCGAGGCGGATCGACTTGCCCCGTTTTTCGGCCATGGAAAGCGCTTGTGAGAAGAGTTGTTGCTCAATGCTGCCGAAAAGCTGATCGGCCTCGAATTCGTTTTCGCCCGAAGCCGAGCGGCGCAAGAGCCGGACATGGAGCACGACAACATCGCGGCGCCCGGGCTTAATGCGGTCCAGCACATTTCCGAGATGATAGAGCGCGTAGTGGTTGCTGATCGGAACCAGGATGTTGCCGGGGCGCGCCCCCACGGCCTCGGGAGTCAATTCCGATTCCAGCTCGAGATTGAACTGATCCATCTCGACGTGAGCTGCGCCGCCGCGTCTGCCCCGGCGCTCCGAAATCGTGAACACGATGTAGAGCAAGACGGAAAAGGCTCCGCCAGCCATGGTGGCGATGGGCTTGGTGAACAGGTTTACGACCGCGATCAAAAACAGCACTAAGGTGATCAACCCGAGTCCCACGGGAATCTGCACGCCGCGGAACGTGAAATTCAGCGGAACTTGAAATTCCCGCTGGCCGGGACTGGTGTAGCGGAGAACAAGAACCGCGAGGCCGTTCATCGCGAAACTCCAGATCACCCCGAAAGCGTAGAGGTTCGCGAGAAAGGTGACGTTACCGCGACTGATGATGATGGTAATGACCTGCAGTGCCACGACGATATTGATGATGCGATAGCTCGTCCCGAACCGCGGGTGCGGCTGCCGGAACCATGCGCTGAGCACGCCGTCTTCAGAAACGCGGTTCAGCACGCCGTTTGAGCCCACGATGGCTGTATTCACCGCGCCCGCCAGTATCAAGGTGCCCACCACGACAACAAAGCCGTGGAAGATCAGGCGGGCGAAAAATGGTCCTTCGAGATTCATCGCCAGCCCGCCGATCAGGTTTTCGAGGAAGTGCTGGCGGACGTCGTCCGGAATGATCATCACGGCAAAGAAGGAAACCAAGGAGGTAAAGACCAAACTGTAGATAAAAATGACCGCGCCGGCTTTTTTCAGGTTGGGGAGCTTGGGGCTTTCGATCTCGCGATAGACCTGAGCAAGCGATTCTTCTCCGCTCATCGCCAGGACGGAGTGGCCGAGGGCGATGAGGATGGCGATGATTCCAAACATGTGAGGAAGGCTGCTGTGCGCGAGCCAGCCGAGGGCGCTGCTGCTCAGCCTGAGGTTGCGAGGGTACGGCCACGGAGGCAGCGCGGAATGGCGCACCGCCACCGTGTAGGCGCACCAGGCGATGAGCACCACTACCATCACGGTGACCAGCTTCATGATGTGCAGAGCTTTTTCGCTGGACTCGGCAACGCCCTTGGTGTTCTGCCACCAGAAATAAAGCGTGACGACGATGGCAAAGCCCGCGGCGACGAAACTGGTTGTTCCGGAAGAGAGCGGGCCACTCACGTGAAGATACTGCAGGAGGTCGTTGATCAATCCCGCGAGATACTGGCCTGCCGCGACTCCGCTGATCGGCCCCGTGAGGATGTAGTCAAACATCAGCGCGGAAACGCTGAATTTCGCAAGCGTCCCGCCGAGGGACATTTTCACGGCTCGATACACGCCGCCGCGCACGAACATGCTGCAGCTTTCCACGTAAACGGCGCGCACGGCGTAGGAAAACAGCATGATGGCGAGGATGAACCACGGTGCAGTCTTGCCGAGGTAGCCTTCCGCTTCGCCGCCAGCATAGTAAGCCGAGGAGGCCAGGTCGTTCAGCACGATGGCCGCCGCCCGCCAGAACGAAATGAATGTCAGGAGGGCAGTAGTGGCGACGATGACACGCGGAATACCGTTGCCGCGGCTGCCTGCGGCAGCAGGGCTATGGGGAGTGCTACTCATGTGTGGGTTTCGCTAAATCGCAGATTGAAATGCTCGCATTTTTGAGGCGCTAAGTCTAGCTTATCACCGCGAAGAATCGTCGAAATGATCTAGCCCGCTGAAGCGCGGAAAGCTTTAGCGCAGTCGGCGCAGGGGCAGATGTTGCGGAGGTGGTCGTAGCTGTAGATGCCGGTGGAGTGTCCGTCGGTAAAGCTGATCTGAATGGCGTAGCTGCCTACTTGGGTTGCGGCCTGGGCGCGCGGCTTGGGCTTGAAGATAGGCAGCGCGGGAGATGATAAGAACGCCGGAGCGGCCTCGCCGAGCGAGGCCTTCTTCTCTCGCGCGTCGCTACAGGTGGCGCAGGGGCATTCCTCGCGCAAATAAGCAAATTCGTAGTGACTCGCGTGGCCATCGGCCCAGGTGACATCCACGCCCGTGCCGCTCGAAACATGAATCTTGATGCTGGTTGGTTTCTTCCTTGGGTCGAGAGGGGTCGGCATGGTTCGGGTGTGCGATCAGGCCTTGGACTTGCCGTTGCAGCACTCGCCCGGTGGAATGGGATTCCCGTGCGGGCAGGTCTTCGGGTGTCCGAGGAACGTGCAGATACGCTGGTCCAGCTCCGGGCTGATGATGTGTTCGAATTTGCAGGCTTGCGTGTGCACCTCAGAATCTTCGATGGAAAAAGTGTCCTTGAAGAGGCGCTCGGCCAGGCGGTGGCGGCGGACAACGTCGCGCGCGCGCTGGCTGCCCACGGGCGTGAGTTGCACTTCCCCGTTTTGCATTTGCACTAAGCGCAGATCGGACATGCGCGACAGAACCCGCCTGGCGGGTTCGCCGGATACCACCGGCAGACGCCCCGATGGGCCGGTAGCGTGAAGGCGCTCCGCCTGCGCGGGCTGCCCTTCCTCGCCGCAGATCCAAATCTGCTCGAGGAGATGATCGAAACGGATTTCGTCGTCGCTGGAAATGGGTGTGCAACAGTCCGCCGTGTCGGCGAGAGGACAAGCTAGCGGATGGCCCGGACCATGCTGCGCGGTGTCGAAGTGCAGATGGCCGTGGGCCAGTTCGATGCGGCGGTCGGCCTGACGCGCGATGTCCGGGTCGTGCGTCACCATCAGGATGGTGTGTCCGGCGTTGTGCAGTTCGCGGAAAATCTCGAGGACGACCGTTTCGTTGGCCTCGTCGAGATTTCCGGTGGGTTCGTCGGCAAGAATAATCTTCGGTTGATTGATCAGCGCACGCGCGATGGCCACGCGCTGCTGCTCGCCGCCGGAGAGTTGCGCGGGGAGATGCGTCAGGCGGTCGCCGAGGCCCACGCGCTTCAGCGCTTCCTCGGCCTGCTTTTCGTCCGTGACGCTGTGGAAATACTGCGCGAGCATCACGTTTTCAAGCGCCGTGAGATACGGCACGAGATGAAATTGCTGGAAGACGAAGCCGACTTTTTCCGCGCGGTAACGGACTAGCTCGTTTTCACGAAGTTTCGAAAGATCGACGCCATCGACCACAACATGGCCTGATGTGAGCGCGTCTAGCCCTCCGAGAATATTGATCAGCGTGGTTTTCCCAGAGCCGGAGGGGCCCATGAGCGCGACCCATTCGCCGGTGTTCACATCGAAACTGACGCCGCCGAGCGCGCGCAGCGTGCCATACTGCTTGATCAAATCTTCGATGACCACTTGCTTGGCCGCGATTAGCGGCGGCGCTGCAACGACGGAACTCACGCTTCACCCCGGAAAACCGAGGCCGGGCGGATGCTGGCCAGCCGCCGCAGCGGATACGCGCTGAGGATCGCCACGATGATTGTCAGAGCCACAGCTACAGGATACACAATCAGTCGCGGCCGCGCCGCGACACCAAAGACTGCTTTGCCTAAACCGATAGACAGAAAAATTCCCGCCGCCCCGCCAATCAGTCCTCCTGCCAGGCCAAGCAAGGCCGCCTCCGCGAGAAAAAGCCGCAGTACGCGGCGCACCGAGCCGCCGATGGCCTTCATCAAACCAACGTCGTTCTTCCGCTCCATCGCCACATTCGTCATCGCCGCCATCACGCACAGCCCCGTGAGCACCAGCACGATCGCCACTGTCGCCGTCAGCAACCCGCTGATGCGATCGTAGATCTTGGCTTGAGCTTCGGTGAATTGGCGGATAGGGCGGACCTCGGCGTCAGGAAGAACCCGCTGAAGATCCTTGATATAGGTTTGCACTTCGCTGGGCGTACCTGGGACGATGAGCTCGATGGCGCTGATGCGACCGGGAAGATCGGCCAGCCGCTGCGCGGCGCGCAGGCCGATGGCAACCCGGTCGTCTTCCGGTCCCCCGGTTTGGTAGAAGCTTGCGACGTGGCAGGTTTCGCGGCGATCTGCATTAGTCAAGTTAAAATCTGCGCCTTGCTGGGCGTTCAACTGACGCGCGACATTTGTGCCCACAACACACTCGTGACCCGTGGTTGGCGGAGCCACATTGGGAGTGAGAGGGAGGTTAGGCAAAGAGCTGACCGCGGCTGTGAGAAACGCTGGCGGATTGGTACCGACGACTACTGCAGAAGGAGATTCTCCCGGCCGTGCAGGAGAAAGCCGCGCTACTAGGTAGAGGCGGGAGGATACTACGACGCGGCCGCTTTGGAGGTTCACCGGCACAGAATGGACAATGGATTCGGGCAATGTTTCGGTGCGGAACTGCGAAGAATTTTGCGGGAGGACAAGCACGTTGGGACCGAAGGCGCGAAACTCGGAGGTGAGTCGGCGTTTGGCGTCAACTTGGAGATTGAGGAGGGCCGCAGTGACCGCCGCGCCTGCACCCAGGGCCAACAACATTACAAAGAGCCGCCCACGGTTCGCGCCGAAGAGGCGGCGGATGACGCGCCAAAACATGGCTCGATTCGTGGCGCGACGGTCGGCCATCATTCGCCTCGCAGGATGGGCGCCGGTTCATAGCGAGAAGCCCGGCGCAGTGGAAGGGCGCTGCCAAGAATCGTGACGCCGGCAGCAAGCGCAATGATCACGAAAAAGACGATAAGCGAAGGTTCAGGGGCCGCGCCAAAGATTCTTTCTCCAAGAAGGCGCGCCAGAATAATCCCGAGCGCGTAGCCGGCGCCCCCGCCTACGAACGCCAGCAAGAGTTGTTCCGTGGCAAGCAGGAATCCAACCGTGCCGGAGCCTGCACCCAGGGCCTTCATCAGCCCGATCTCCGTGCGCCGCTCGATCACCGAAGCCGCCGAAGACGCCCCCACGGCCAATGCGGCGGCAAGCAGCGCCGCTCCCGTTACCAGCAAAAGCAGCATGCGTACGCGCGTAAGAATCTGTCCTTCACCTTCCGCCACACGGCGAACCACGCGAACCTCGGCCCCGGGCAAGATCTGGTTGATCGAATACGCGATCGAGGAGGCATACGGACTGCAAGACCACCGCTCGAATTCGCCGGCGTTCATCATCTTCGGATCGCGCCGCGCAAAATCGTCTTCGGGCTTCGTCAGCGCGCTGACATAAAGTTTGCGGTACAGGCCTTCCTTTCCAACGTATTGCTGCACTATCGAGAGAGAGGTGACCACCGCATTGTCCTCCGAGCCGCCGCTGGTGAAGATTCCCGTGACTTTCAGCGAGAGCCCGTCCGAGGAGGCAGTCGCGAGATAAAGCGGACTGCCCACAATTACGCCATTCCTTTCCGCGAACGCCTTGCCCACAATACATTCGCCTGCGCCATCCTGAAACCAAGAGCCTTCCACCCGCCACCAGGGACTGGTCTGTTGCAACCCGGTAATGAATTTTCCGCCGTCGGGCAGGGCAACAGGATGGTTTGACCACGTTCCGATCAAGACCGCGTCGCCATCGGCTGCGGGCCTAACAAAAGTAGCTGACGCCGGTGACCAGCGAGGAGTGGATGATGAAACCCTGACTTCGAGAATGGGCGAAAAACCAATGACATTGTTGTGCCAGAAAATTGTTTTTAATTTTGGCAGGTCGGCCTCGGGAAGATACGCCCCTGCATTCACAGGACGATAATCGACGCCGCCGATTTCGAGCGGCAACGAATCAGCCTGCGGCGTGACCAACAGATTCGCCCCCAAGCTGCGAAATTCCTTCGCCAGCCGGTCGCCCACATCCAGCGATACGCTCAACGCCGCCGTGGCCACACCCATACCGAGCGCCAGCGCCGCTCCTGTGAGGAGCTTGTGGCGCGGACGGCGTCCAAAAGAGTCGGCAACGATTCGCAGGAACATAAAATGGTTGGTCGCGCGAGTAAGGGCACGAATTAGAATGCCGCTACTGGGGAATCTCCTTCGCACCCTGCGTCAACGATGAAATATCAATCAGCAGGTCTCCGCCATCCAGGTGCGACGGCACGCCGATGGGGTTGCACCCGCCCTGATCGCCAATCGATGGAATATAAATCGCCGAAGCACAGTGCCGGCAAATGACGTTCTGTCCATCCTGCCGGTAACCTTCCGCGCCGCAGATGCGGCAGGCATCCAGCGCCACTCCCCATCCATTCGGCTTTTTAATGATCATGAACCGCAGTGACTGCCCGCCCGCGTTCACAGTGAAAAGATGGAGACTCCCATCCTGAACTTCGCTGACCGGCACTCGCACCATATTTCCAATAGCCTCAATCGGCCGCGCCGCCGGCGGCGCCGAATTTGCCCGCGCATAAATGAAATCCGCCGTCAGCACCAGAATCACCGTAAGCGAAGCGACTGCCGCGGCCATCATCCAATTCCGCTGGCGCCGATTTTGCGATTCCAGCAGCCGCATCTCCGCGTGGTTCAGCGTTCCCCGGCCGTTCTTGCCGTGCGAAGCCGCTTGCCATTCGCGCAGAATCAGCAAAGTTGCGGCCCCAAAAATAAACACAAAAAAGAACAATTCATTCCGTACGATCGGTCCCAAAATTGCCATCTCCGCCTTGCTCGAAGGCAGCCAGCGCGCCTCGCTCAACTCATGCAAACCCGTTAGCGCCAGCTGAAACGCCACGAGCATCAGAATGACGCTCGTCGCCGCAAAGAACCGATGCAGCGGCACCCGTAAAGTGCCCTTGAAGAAGAAAAGCCCCACCGCAACCGCCCCGGCGATCCCGGCAATCGTCCCAATCCACGTCTGCAGCCCCTCGCTGGAAAGCTCCACCGCCCGCAGAATCAGCGCCAGCTCCGCACCCTCGCGCAGGACCATCAGAAAAACGAAAAGGAAGATGCCCCAGCCCGCCGCGCTCCCGGCGCGCTCGGCATAAGCCTCCACTTTTTGTTCGATTTCTTTTTTCAGGTGGCGCGCAACGCGATTCATCCATACGATCATCGTAATAACGAAGACCGAAGCGATGAGGAGCATCAGCCCCTCAAAACCGTCTTCGCTGATGCGCCAGCGCTGCAGCGCCACTGCCACTCCCAGGCTGAGCGCGGCCGCCGCCGCTACACCGTACCAGACGAAACGTGCCAGGTGCCCGCGGCCCGTGCGGGAGAGATAGACGAGGATAATGCCGACGACGAGAGAAGCTTCAACGCCTTCACGAAGTGCGATTAGTAGAGCCGAGAGCACGAAATCTCCAGTTGCTAGTCATTTGCAACTACAATTTAAGTGTACCGCACTGACGGACTTCCGTCAACCGGACCAGCTTGGTCCTATTTACTCTTCAGGGTTAGGGTATCCTGTCTGATACTCATGCGCACCATCCGCCTAAGCATCTCTTTGCTCTTGTCGTTACTACTTTGCCGACAGGTTCCCGCGCAGGCACCCGCACCACCGCAGCCTCAAGCCCCACTGGTGCGCCCCGATCCCAAGCGCGCACAGAAGGCTGCCGAGCGGGGCGACAAAGCCGAAGCAGCAGGGCGGTTCGACGAAGCGCTGGCGGCTTACGAGGAGTCCGCGCGTTACGCCCCGCAGGATACCGATGTCATCGAACGGGGTGTCGCGCTGCGCTCCAAGCTGGTTCGCGCGCACGTCGAGGCCGCAGAGCGTGATGCCTTGGCGGGCCATCTGGACCAGGCCACCGAGGAATTGGGAGCGGCGCTCCAAGTCGATCCCGGAAACACGATCGTCGCGGAACGTCTCGCTCAACTGAAGACCATGGAGGATGAGCCCCGCGCAGGGCCGACCGCAATTTCCGGCCTTCCTCGGCTACAACCGCAAGCCGGAAAACACAACTTGAACCTGCGCGGCGATACGAAGACGGTCTACGAACAGTTCGCGGACCTCTTTGGCATCAAAGTGACCTTTGATCCGGACATCAATGTTAGGAACGTACGCCTGCATGTCGATAACGTGGATTTCTACACCGGCATGGTGCTCCTCGGTACGCAATCGGGAACCTTTTGGCGCCCATTGCATCCCACGATGATGTTTGTGGCCCCAGACACGCCGGAGAAGCGGCGGCGGTACGCCATGGTGGCAGAGCAGACCTTCCCCCTCTCCGCAGCTGTCGGCCCGGAGGATGTGACCGAAATCCTGCGCGTCCTCCGCGACATCACCGGAGCAACGCGCATCGATCTTGACACTCGCAGCCGCACGATCACCATGCGCGACACTCCGGAGCGCCTCGCCCTTGCCGGTGAACTCATCCAGCAACTGGAAAGGGCTCGTGGTGAGCTTATGCTGGAAATCGAGCTCCTCGAGGTCGACCGCAACAAGGCGCGAAGTCTTGGAATTACACCTCCGGCTTCAGAGCAGCTCATCGGGTTGAATACCGCCGACCTGAACAAGCTCAAGTCTTCGACAACGCTGACAAATCTGCTCACCAACATCCAACAGGTTTTCGCGGGAAAAGGATTCTCCGGCATACCGGCCGTCGTTCCCATCGGCGGAGGCCTCTCTACTTTTCTACTCACCCTTCCCAGCGGCGTGGCCAATTTCTCCGATTCTCTCTCGCTGGTGCAGAGCGGGCGCCAGGTGCTGCTGCGCGCGCAAGATGGAAAGCCGGCCAGCTTTTTCGTCGGCGATCGCTTTCCTATTACGCTCTCCTTGCTCTCCGGAAGCCTGGGGACCGGCGGCACGTTGACGGGAGTGCCGGGCTCCACGATTTTCCCGGAGACAAATTTTACCGTCGGCAAGAATCCCGTCGCGCTCGTCGCGGGCGATCTCAACGCAGACAGCTTGCTTGACCTTGCGGTAGCCAATCGGAAGGACAACACCATCACCGTTTTGCGGAATCAGGACAGCGGAAACTTTGTTGCCGAGGTCAACTCGCCATTCTCGTTGCCGGTAACGGCGATCAGTCCCACAGCACTCGCTGAGGGAATTCTTGGCAATAAGTCCAGTCCCGGAACGAACGCCAGCCAGACACCGGATCTGGTGGTTGCGAATGCGGAATCGAACAATGTCACGGTCCTGCTCAGCTCACTTGACAGCAGTGGAAATCTGTTGCTGAAAGAAGCGACCGGCTCTCCCTACACCGTCGGAAACTCTCCGAGTTCCATTGTGCTGGCGGATTTTGACGGTGATGGCAACCTCGATTTTGCGGTAGCGAATGAAGGGGACAGCACGATTTCCCTCTTCAAAGGCGACGGGACCGGCGGCTTCACCGAATTTCCCGGTTCTCCATTCGCCCTCGGTGGCACGCTGGCCATCGATTCGACCTCACTTCCCGGCGCGGCGCTGCAGATACCCTATTCCGCTTCTTTGCGCGCCGCGGGAGGCAGCGGTGCGCGTACCTGGAGTGTTATTGCAGGAACTCTTCCGAACGGGCTCTCTCTGAACCCAGCGACGGGAACAATTAGCGGCACGCCCACCGCAACAGGCAATTCAAACTTCACGGTAAGCGTTGCTGATTCCGGAACTCCTACGAAATCCGTGATGACCACACTGAGCATATCCGTCGCGGCGGTTGCCCCTCTTCTCGCCGTTGCGAACTCCCTACCGAACGGCAACATCGGGGGACCCTACGACGCAGTACTGACGGCGGCCGGCGGGAAGGCTCCCTACACATGGACAGTTGCGGCCGGTGCGTTGCCCACGGGGCTGACCCTGGCGCCATCTACGGGCACGATTACCGGAACCCCCAACACCACGGGGAGCTTCACTTTCACAATGCAAGTCACGGACTCCAGCGTCCCTGCCCTGACGGCGCAGCAGCAACTCACACTCACGCCATTCACAGGTCCGGAACGCGGTCCCGTAGCACTGGTAACCTCCAATTTTCGAAACGGCACGCTGGCCAGCGCGAACAACGCTCCCGCAGTGGACCTCGCAGTTGTCAACGAGGCCTCCAATAATGTTACCGTTCTGCTGGACAGTGTGGACACCAACGGAAATGTGACTTTTACGGAAGCCACGAATTCACCGGTTGCGGTTGGGACTGCTCCGGTTGCCGTCGCCACAGGTGACTTAAATGCTGACGGCGTACCGGACCTTGCGGTCGTAAACCAGGGCGATAATACTATCTCGATCTTGCTGGGAAGCAGCAATTTAGACGGCACCTTCACCGAAGCTACGGGCTCTCCGCTGCCGACCGCGACGACTCCTGCCGGAATCGTGATCGCCAACTTTGCGAACGGCGCCGTGCCGGACATCGCGGTGACCAACAAGGGCTCGAGCACGCTCGGCGTTTATATCGGACAAGGAAAGGGCACCTTTGCCTCGCGCATTGAACTCAACACTCCGGTGGGGCCCTCCGCACTAATCGCGGCTACATTGACCAGCAGCGGACTTCCTGATGTCGCTTTGGTGTCCCAAGATCCAGCCGCTGCCCAGGGCGTGGTGACGGTGATTCAGGATTCCTCGAATTTCGCCAATAGCACCACCAGCGGTGCGGCGCAGACGCCCTATCCGGCCTCGGAATATGTCGATCTCGGCGTGAAGATAAAAGCTACTCCCACGCTTCATCCCAATAATGAAGTTACTCTGCTGCTCGAGTTCGAAATCCGCGCGCTAGAAGGCTCCAGCGTGAATGGGATTCCTGTCATTTCCAATCGTACGCTGACCCAAACCGTTCGCGTCAGGGAGGACGAACCTACCCTGCTCGGTGGTTTCACCGATACCGAAGAAACCCACTCCATCACCGGGCTGCCGGGCTTCGCGGAAGTCCCGGGCGTGGGCTACGCGTTCGGCGGGCGGAAAAATTCGCTTCAGGACACGGAACTCCTGATCCTCCTCACCCCGCGGAAGCTGCGCCTGGCGGATCATCTCACGCGGACGATTTTCGCGGGTCGAGGCGACACCGGAGCCCGCGGAACCCCCGCTCCAGGGACTCTGCAATCACCTGGAGCACAGCCTCCTCAGCCCTAAGTCCGTGAATGACGGAATCCTGGAGTCCTATGGCTCTCGCAATCTGAATTTTGTTCGGAAACCACTTTGCGCTTCGGCGTGGATGACCTACGGCAGAGCTTCGAACACTACGATCGGCTGGTAAGTGCGCGGCACCACGGCTTCTGCAATGGCGATGAGTTTATCTTGCTGGCTGAATACACGCAGCCGCGGCGGCTTCGGTTCACCGCCATCGAGCTGCGTTGTCGCGCCGGGCGGCGGCTCGGCGCGGCCCGGCTGAAGCTGCGCGAGCGTAATGTTGAACTTCGTGCCATGACGCACGCGCTTTTCGACCACAGGTAAGACATTAACCCGTGGAAAATTAGCCAGCAGGTTTTCAAGGGGGATCAGACGGTCCGCGAATTTTCCAGCCTGCTTGGCTTCGGCGAGTTCTTCGAGCGTGATGACTTGTTCCAGCGAAAACTCTCCGACCGCCGTGCGCGTGATTTCCGCCAGGTGCGCGCCGCATCCAACCTGCTGCCCCATCTCATGCGCCAGCGAACGGATGTATGTGCCGGAAGAGCACTCAATGACAAAGCGCGCGATGCTGCCTTCAATCTCCCTGAGCTTGTATTCGTAAATCTCGACTTCGACGGCCTTCAGCTCGACGGCCTGTTTTTTGCGCGCCAGCTCGTAGGCGGGGCGCCCTTTCACTTTCTTCGCGGAAAACCACGGCGGGATTTGTTCGAATCGCCCAATGCGCTCCGCGGCAAACTTTTCGACGGCCGCGGCATCCAGCGCCGGCGCGGCGTCCGGCCCCTGCGCTTCGCCGTCGGAATCGTACGTATCTGTCGCGAACCCGAACCGAAAGCCCGCCTCATATCGCTTGCGGCGCCCGGCGTAAAACTGCACCAGCCGCGTGGCCCGGCCGAGCAGCAGCACAAGAACGCCCGTCGCCAGCGGATCGAGCGTGCCCAGGTGTCCGATCTGCCGGAAGCCTGCCAAATGACGCACCGCATCGACCACGTCGTGCGACGTTTTCCCTTTCGGCTTGTTGATGACGAGCGCGCCGTCGATCGGCGCCGGCTGTGGTTGTCGTGGCATTCTTTGAAGTTATCAGTAATTAGTTTTAAGTTCTTAGCACAAAATCCAGAACGAGAGTTCCGCGGCCGCTTCTCCACTAAGGTATCTACGCCTATACAATTTCCGGGGGCCAACAATAAAAACGAAGCCACTCGCCACTGAGGCATCCGCTGCACGCCGCCGGCCGTGATTCGAAGAAAGCCAGAGGCTAAAACCCATCCCGCAAATTTCTTTCACTCATAACGTAAGAACTAAAAACTGATCACTGCTGTGGTGTAGGCGGATTGTCCTTCTTCATTTCCTTCAAGAGCCGCTCGATGCGCTCGACGTGCTCCTGGGAAAGATCCAGCGTGAAATG